>Ga0196976_1000019_pt1 | contig 159157 bp, 163 predicted proteins | sample S3v_513CmetaG_FD_148644 | JGI IMG/M metagenome (GOLD analysis project Ga0196976, IMG submission 148644) | Soil microbial communities from Anza Borrego desert, Southern California, United States - S3+v_5-13C | ecosystem: Environmental > Terrestrial > Soil > Desert | place: USA: California...
TGCCGCCGCCCGACTTGGCCAGCGTCATCGTGATCGCCGCCGTCAGCGTCGTCTTGCCGTGGTCAACGTGACCGATCGTGCCGATGTTGCAGTGCGGCTTGGTGCGTTCGAACTTTTCCTTGGCCATGGCCAAAACTCCTGTGGCCCTGGTGGGGCGGTGGTCAGCGACAGAAAACTGGAGCGGGTAGACGGGATCGAACCGACATCCTCAGCTTGGAAGGCTGCTGCACTACCATTGTGCTATACCCGCGCGGAGAATGCGTCGGCCAAAGCCCCGCAGGGCATCCTGTCCTTCGCACCCGGCCTCCTCGAGGTCCGATCCGTTCCGGTCTTCATCAGCGCGTGGTGGGGGAAGCAGGACTCGAACCTGCGAAGCTTACGCAGCGGATTTACAGTCCGCCCCCTTTGCCGCTCGGGACATTCCCCCGCGCGCGATGTGAAGACCGATCCGGAACGCCCGAAAGCGGTCGAAAGACCGTTCTCGAACAAAAGCCTTCGAAGTCCGGCAATCCCTGGTTTAGAGGAGGCGCCTGACCCGGAATGCCCTTGGGCCCCAAATCGGAGGGCGTCTTATAGTGTCGTCAAACAGAGAACGCAACGACCGGAAAACCGGGAAAAAGCAAGGCTTCCGGGGGCGTCCCGAAGGCCCGAAAAGCGGCGGCTGGAGCCCGACTCCGCCCGCCCGCGGCGCTGCTGATTCCGCCCCGCGCGACCGCAAGCCCAAGGTCGACGCCGATCACTGGCTGTGGGGCCGTCATCCGGTGCTGGCGGCCCTGGCCAATCCGGCCCGCAAGGGCATGGGCCGGCTGCTGGCTGTCGCCGACCGCGCCGCCGAGATCGAGACGGGCCGGCTCGCGCCCCACGGCCACAAGGTCGAGGTCGTCGACGGGCCGGCGCTGGCCCGCATGCTGCCCGCCGGCGCCGTGCATCAGGGCCTCGCCTTCAAGGTCCAGCCGCTGGAGGGCGTGGCCCTCGAGGACTTCGCCGACCCGGCCGCCGGCGTCATCGTCATGCTGGATCAGCTGACCGACCCCCAGAACGTCGGCGCCATCTTCCGCTCGGCCCTGGCCTTCGGCGCCCGGGGCATCGTGGTGCAGGACCGGCACTCGCCGGCGCTGGCCGGGGCCCTGGCCAAGGCGGCGGCGGGGGCGACCGAACGGCTGCCCTGCGCCCGGGTGACCAATCTGAGCCGCGCGCTGGAGCGGCTGGCCGATCTCGGCTGGCGCGCCGTCGGCCTCGACGGCGAGGCCGAGCTGACGCTGGATCAGGCGCTGGACGCCCGCCCGACCGTGCTGGTCATGGGCTCCGAGGGCGACGGCGTGCGCCGGCTGGTGGCCGAGCATTGCGACGTCATGGCGAAGATCCCCATGCCCGGCGGCTTCGAGAGCCTGAACGTCTCCAACGCTGCGGCGGTCGCCCTCTATGAAGCGGCGCGCAAACAGTCCGGAACCTGAGGCGGCTCTGACGCCTTGCCCAACCGCCCTCCCCTGCCCTAGAGCGCGCCCATGGAATTCCTCAGCTCTCCCGAACTCGCCTCGCAGATGGCCGCCCTCGGCCAGGTGCTGATGATCGACCTGGTGCTGGCCGGCGACAACGCCGTCGCCGTCGGTCTCGCCGCCGCCGCCCTGGCCCCCGAACAGCGCAAGAAGGCCATCCTGATCGGCCTCGCCGCCGCCGTGGTGCTGCGCATCGGCTTCGCCCTGATCACCGTCCAGCTGCTGGCCATCATCGGCCTGCTGCTGGCCGGCGGCGTCCTGCTGCTCTGGGTGTGCTGGAAGATGTGGCGCGAACTGCGCGAACAGGCCACCCACGACCAGGCCGAGGCCGAGGCCGAGCTGGAGATGGCCCTGTCCGTCCACCACGGCGGCGGCCCGCCGCCCGAAGCCCTGGGCGTCAGGCGCAAGAGCTTCGGCGCCGCCCTGCTGCAGATCATGATCGCCGATGTGACCATGTCGCTGGACAACGTCCTCGCCGTGGCGGGCGCGGCCCATGAGCATCCGGTCATCATGGTCTTCGGCCTGATCCTGTCGATCGCCCTGATGGGCGTGGCCGCCACCTTCATCGCCAAGCTGCTGACCAGACACCGCTGGATCGGCTACGTCGGCCTCGTCATCGTGCTGTACGTCGCCCTGCACATGATCTGGGACGGCGCCCGCTCGGTGATCGTGCGCACCGACCGGATGGCGGAGTTCAACGCCTCGGCCCCCGCCTTCCTCGACATCAGCGAGGAAGAGGCGGCGCACCACCTGAAGGGCACGCGCGGCGAGGAAGACAGCGCGGCGCCCGCGCACGGAGACCCGGCCGAGCCGCCCCCGCCCCAGCCCGCGACGCCGAAGACCCCCTAGGCAAAAAGGCCCGGAGCGATCCGGGCCTTTTCTGTTTCTGGGACGGGCAATGGACCTCAGCCCTCCGCCCCGCCGAACCGCTCCGACCATTCGGCCACCTGGGCGTCCTCGATCTTGGTGAACAGCACGCCTTGGGCGGCGACCGTCTGGCCGCGCGGCAGGGCGTCCAGCAGCGCCTCCTCCCGCGCAGGCCACGACAGGTCCGACGCCCCGACGGAGGCAGCGATCTTCTCCGCCGAAAACGGCATCACCGGCGCGGCCAGTCGCGCGAACAGGGCGACCAGGTTCAGGCCCGTGCGCACCCCGACGGCGGCGCGATCCACATCCGTCTTGAAGGCGGTCCACGGCGCCGCCTCCTGCAGATATTCGTTGCCCAGCACCCAGACCGCCCGCAGCGCCTGCGCCGCCTTGCGGAACTCCATGGCCTCGAACGCTGCCGTGGCCTCGGCGATCCCTGCGCGCAGATCGGCCTCCAGCTTGGCCTCCAGCGGCCCCGGCTCGCCCGCGTCCGGCACAACCCCCTCGAACTTGCTCTCCGCGAACTTGACGATGCGGTTGACGAAATTGCCCAGCACGTCGGCCAGGTCCTTGTTGGTCGTCGACTGGAACTGCTCCCAGGTGAAGGCCGCGTCCGAGCCCTCGGGCCCATAGGCGGTCAGATGCCAGCGCCAGTAGTCGGCGGGCAGCAGCTCCAGCGCCTGGTCCATGAACACGCCGCGCTTCTGGCTGGTCGAGAATTTGCCGCCGTACCAATTCAGCCAGTTGAAGGCCTTCAGCGTATCGACCGTCTTCCACGGCTCGCCCGAGCCCAGAATCGTCGCCGGGAAGCTGACGGTGTGGAAGGCGACATTGTCCTTGCCCATGAACTGGACGTAGCGGACGTCGTCCGCGCCCTCGTCGGTGCGCCACCAGTCGCGCCAGGTCCGGCCCGTCGCCTCGGCCCATTCCTCGGTGGCGCCGATGTATTCGATCGGGGCGTCGAACCAGACGTAGAAGACCTTGCCCTCCATGCCCGGGCGCGGCCCGCCGTCGGGCCCCACCACCGGCACGCCCCATTTCAGGTCGCGGGTGATGCCGCGGTCGATCAGCCCCTCGTCGAGGTGTTTCAGGGCGATCGAGCGGGCCAGGGTCTGCCAGTCGCTCTTGGTCGCGATCCAGTCGCGGATGCGCTGCTCCAGCTTCGTCTGCAGCAGATACAGATGCCGGGTGTCGCGCACCTCGAGGTTCCGCGACCCCGACACCGACGAATAGGGATCGATCAGGTCGGTCGGGTCCAGCAGCCGCCCACAGTTGTCGCACTGGTCCCCCCGCGCGCCGACGTGGGCGCAGTGCGGACAGGTCCCCTCGACATAGCGGTCGGGCAGGAAGCGGGCGTCGTCGACCGAATAGATCATCCGGTCGACCCGTTCCTCGATCAGGCCATTGTCCTCCAGCACCCGGGCGAAATGCTGGGTCAGCCGCTGGTTCGGCGCGTTCGACGAGCGGCCGAACCAGTCGTAGCTCAGCCCGAAGGCCTCGCCGGCCGCCTTCTGGATCTCGTGCTGCTCGTCGCAATAGGTGCGCACGTCCTGACCGGCCGCGGCGGCGGCCAGCTCGGCCGGGGTGCCGTGCTCGTCGGTGGCGCAGATATAGAGCACCTCATGACCCTGGGCGCGCTTGAACCGCGCCCAGACGTCGGCCGGCAGCATCGACCCGGCCAGATTGCCCAGATGTTTGATGCCGTTGATGTACGGCAGGGCCGACGTGATCAGAATGCGGGCCATGGTCGTCCGGGGAGTCTGCGGGAGGCGTCGGATATAGAGGGCGGCGCCGCCAACGTCACCACAGGCTGTGCGATTGCGCGGTCCAGACATAGATTGGCCGGATGGCGATCATCCCCACAGTCAAATGCAGCGCCCTCAAGAGGTCGATCGCCTTCTACACCGAAGTGCTGGATTTCGAGGTGCGGCGCGAATGGTCGGATGAGACCGATCCCGGCTTCGCCTGGCTGATGCGGGCTGGCGACGTCCTTCACCTGTCCAGCCATCGCGGCGACGGCGTCTTCGGCCAGGCCATCGTCGTGGATGTGCCCGAGGTGGACGCCCTGTTCGAAACCTTCCGCGCGCGCGGCCTCGACCCGTCGGGCAAGCCGGACTCGCCGGTGCATCAGGGCCCGCTGGATCAGACCTGGGGCACGCGGGAGTTCTACGTCGACGACCCCGACGGCAATACCCTGCGCTTCACCCGGCGCTGACCGGAGCCGCCTCGCCGGGGTGAGCCGCGTCAGGTTCGGAGGGCTCGCCAGTCTGCCGGGATCGTGCACACTGGCCGCAGAGGAGGGATTCCATGCGCCACACACTGCCTGCCGTGCTCGCGACCTTTCTCCTTCTCGCCGGCTGCGCCAGCGCGCCGGCGCCGGCCGTCGCCCAGACAGCCGGGCCGCCCCTGTCAGAGGAATGCGCGGCCTTCCGCTTCCATCCCGTCGCGGTGTGGGTCGACGCCGAGGTGATCCGCCCGGGCGACACCGCGCCGCTCAGGGCGGGGTCCACCCTCGGCCGCGCCTCGGGCGTTGTCGCGCCGGAGCCCATGCCGATGACCTGCCTGTCCGACTGGCGGATCACGCCCGCCGGCGCCGCCCAGGTCTCCGCTGACGGCGCGACCCTGACGGTGTCGCCGGACGCTCCCGCCGGCGCCGCCCTGACCCTTGAAGCCCGGACGCCGGGCGAACCGGCCCGCTACCAGACCCGGATCGTCGGCCGCGACGAGATCGTTCTGACCGGCCGGTACAGCCAAGTCGAGGTCGACTGCGGCGGGGCGGAGCTCCCCGCCCGCCCGATCAGGGAGCTGGTCTTCGGTCCGACCGGCCGCTTCTCCGTGACCTGGCAGCCGTTCGAGACCTACACCGATTACTGGGGCGAGTTCGTCTGGGACGCCGCGGCCGGACGGCTGGCGCTGACGATCACCGGCGGCAACCGCCATCCGGGCGCGAACGCGCGGCTTGAGGGGACGGTTGAGGTCGAGGCCGACGGGCGGCTGGTCCTGAACGGGTTCAACCTGGGCGACGTCCTGAACGGCGGGGCGCCGTGCCGCTATGTGTTCGGCAAGACCTGAGAAACGGGCAACCGTCGCGCCACCCGGACGAACCGCCCGGTCAGCAGCACCGACGACACCAGGCTGGCGATGACCACGGCCCAGACGAGGCCGTCGACGCCCATGGCGTGCGCCAGCTGCCAGCCCAGCGGCATCATCACCAGGCTGTAGGCGCCGAAATGCATGATGGTCGGCCACCAGACGTCGCCGGCCGCGCGGTTGGCCGAGGCCGACACCACCTGGATGCCGTCGGCCACGAAGAACAGCGTCGCCAGCACCAGCGCCGGGATCACCACCGCCAGCAGGGCCGGATCGCGGTTGTAGGCGCTGGCCACCAGCGGCGCCGTCGGCCACAGCACCAGCGCCACCAGCAGCGTCAGGGCGCTGACCACGCCCAGCCCGACCAGCCCGGCCCGCAGCACCCCGCGCCCGTCGCCGGCTCCATAGGCCCGTCCGACCAGCACCGCCGTCGCCGCCGACAGGCCCATGGGGACCATGAAGACGATGGCCGACACGTTCAGCACGATGGTCCAGGCCGCGGTCTCGATCGCGCCCAGCTGGCCGGCGATGAAGGTCATGGCGGCGAAGGCGCCGACCTCGATGAAATAGCTCGACCCGGCGCCGTAGCCGATCTTGCGCTGCTCCCGTTCGGCGGCGATGTCCTTCGCCGGCCGCCGGAACACGCCGATCTCCCGCGCCTCGGGCAGGCGCATGATGTAGACGATCAGGAACACTGCCAGCGAGGTCCGGGCGAAGAAGGTCGCCCAGGCCGAGGCCACGGCCCCGTCCAGCCCGATCCCCAGCAGGTCGGGGACCAGCAGCAGGTTCAGCGCCAGGTTGATGCCGTTGGCCACCCACATGGCCCACATGCCGGCGCGCGGCCGGTGCATGGCCTCGAGGAAAAATTGCGCCGCCACGCTGACCAGATAGCCCGGCATCGACAGGGCGAAGACCACCAGCACCGGCGAGGCGCCCTCGCCCAGCCCGTCGGCCAGACCCATGTGCCGCAGCGCCCATGGCCCCATCAGGATCATCCCGATCATGGCGGCGATCCCCAGCTTCAGCGAATAGGCCACGCCCCGGCGGAGCACGGCCCCGACCTCGTGTCGCCGCCCCTCGCCGAGGAAGCGGGCGGTCATCACCTGCACCCCCATCATCAGCCCGACCGCCGTGGTCACCACGATCGCCGTCGGCGCCAGCGCCAGCGAACTGAAGGCCAGCTCCAGCCCCGAATAGTTGCCGACCACGATCACGTCGGTCAGCCCCATGGTCATGATCCCGACGCGCGCCAGCACCACCGGCCACGCGAGGTGCAGCAGGTCTTTCAGGGTGGCGCGGGTCTGGAGGCTGAGGGCGAACATGGGACGCGCGACAGGCCACGGGGAGGGTTCGGCGTCAACACAGGAAAATCGATCGAGGCATAAGGGCAGCGCCTTCTCCCTCCCCGTCCCGGGGAGGGTCGTCGATGCGAAGCATCGACGGGGTGGGAGCGGCTCGGCGAGAGAGGCGCTCCCGTCGCCGAGCCGTCCCCACCCGGTCGCTGCGCGACCACCCTCCCCCGCCGGGGGAGGGAGAACGCTTCTTCCCCGCCGCGCGGAACCACCCTAAACCAGCCCCATGCCCAAGCTGACGTCCGCCATCGATCCGAACAGCCCCGCCTTCAAGGCCCTCGACGCCCACAACCGCGCGCTACGGGACGAACTCCACGCCCGCGTCGCCGAGGCGGCCCTCGGCGGTCCCGAGAAATCCCGCGAACGCCACGTCGCCCGCGGCAAGCTGCTGCCGCGCGACCGCGTCGAACGCCTGCTCGATCCCGGCTCGTCCTTCCTCGAGATCGGCCAGCTCGCCGCCAACGACATGTACAAGGGCGAGGCCCCCGGCGCGGGCATGATCTGCGGCGTCGGCCGGGTCTCGGGCCGCGAGGTGATGATCGTCGCCAACGACCCGACGGTGAAGGGCGGCGCCTATTTCCCGATGACGGTGAAGAAACACCTGCGCGCCCAGGAGATCGCCGAGCAGAACAATCTGCCCTGCGTCTATCTGGTCGATTCCGGCGGCGCCAACCTGCCGCACCAGGCCGAGGTCTTCCCCGACCGCGACCATTTCGGCCGCATCTTCTTCAACCAGGCGCGGATGAGCGCGAAGGGCATTCCCCAGATCGCCTGCGTCATGGGCTCCTGCACCGCCGGCGGCGCCTATGTCCCCGCCATGTCGGACGAGACGGTGATCGTGCGCGAACAGGGCACCATCTTCCTCGCCGGCCCCCCGCTGGTGAAGGCCGCCACCGGCGAGGTCATCTCGGCCGAGGAACTGGGCGGGGCCGAGACGCACGGCCGCCGCTCCGGCGTGGTCGACTATGTCGCCGACAATGACGAGCACGCGCTCGAGATCGTCCGCACCATCGTCGACGGCCTCAACACCGTGAAGCGCGTCGACCTCGACGTCCGCGAACCCAAGGCCCCCGCCCTCGACCCCGAGGAGCTGTACGGCCTCATCCCCGACGACGTCCGCGCCCCCTACGACGTGCGCGAGGTCATCGCCCGTCTGGTCGACGGCTCGGAGTTCGACGAGTTCAAGGCCCTGTACGGCACGACCCTGGTGTGCGGCTTCGCCCGCCTCTGGGGCTATCCGGTCGCCATCCTGGCCAACAACGGCGTGCTGTTCTCCGAGAGCGCGCTCAAGGGCGCCCATTTCATCGAACTGGCCTGCAAGCGGAAAATCCCGCTGGTCTTCCTGCAGAACATCTCGGGCTTCATGGTCGGCGGCAAATACGAGGCCGAGGGCATCGCCAAGAACGGGGCCAAGCTGGTCACCGCCGTCGCCTCGGCCGAAGTTCCGAAATTCACCGTCCTGATCGGCGGCAGCTTCGGGGCCGGCAACTACGGCATGTGCGGCCGCGCCTACTCCCCCCGCTTCCTCTTCACCTGGCCGAACAGCCGCATCAGCGTCATGGGCGGCGAGCAGGCCGCCGCGGTGCTGGCCACCGTCCACCGCGACGCCGAGACCTGGACGCCGGAGGAGGCCGAGGCCTTCAAGGCCCCGATCCGCCAGAAATACGAGGACGAGGGCAACCCCTACCACGCCACCGCCCGCCTCTGGGACGACGGCGTCATCGACCCGGCCCAGACGCGCGACGTGCTCGGGCTGGCCATCTCGGCGAGCCTCAACGCCCCGATCCCGGACACGACCTTCGGCGTGTTCAGGATGTAGGAGTGACGGTGCTGGTGAGCGGGAGGTGAGCCGCTGTCGCCGGCGGCGAGCGCCGTCCCGCTCACCCCTTGCTCACTGGCACTGGCACCTCACCCCGCCCGCAGCACCTTCTCCATCGCCTTCCCGGCCGCCGCCTCATCGACCAGCTTGTCGAGGTGGCGCACCTCGCGCATGAACGGGTCCTCGATCTCCTCGACGCGGTGGCCGCAGATCATCCCGGTGATCCGAAAGCGGTTCGGGTTCATCGCGGGCGCCTCGGCGAAAAACGTCTCGAAGTCCGTCTTCGCTTCCAGCAGCGCCTCCAGCTGGTCCTGCGAATAGCCGGTCAGCCAGCGGATCACCTGGTCGACCTTCTCCCGCGTCTGGCCCTTCCGCTCCGCCTTGGCGACATAGTGGACGTAGACGCTGGCCACGCTCGTCCTGCGGATGCGATCCGTCGCGCTGGTCGCCATCCGTAACACTCCGTATTCCGTTCCGCCGTCGGCGCGTTATACCGCTCATGCCGCAGGAGAGCACCATGACCGATCCGACCGAAGCCGACCTCAACGCCCTCGACGTCACTCCGGGCGAAGCGGCCGAGATCAACGCCATCGCCCACCCGCTGCTGGCCGGGGCCGCGCCCGACGCCAACGACCAGCTGGTCCAGATCCGCTCCACGCCGGACGGCGTCGTCTTCGTCACGATCAACCGGCCCGAGAAGCGCAACGCCTTCGACGCCGCGACCATCGCCGCCCTCTACGAGGCCTTTGAGACCCTGCAGGGCGCCGACCACGTCCGCGTCGTCTTCATCCGCGGCGCGGGCGGGACCTTCAGCGCCGGCGCCGATCTCGGCTGGATGCGCGACGCGGCCGACTGGTCGGAGAGCGACAACCGCGACGACGCCATCGGCCTGGCGAAGATGCTCAAGGCGCTGCACGACGTTCCGGCCCTGACCGTGGCCATCGTCGAGGGCGCGGCCATGGGCGGCGGGGCCGGCATCGTCGCCGCCTGCGACATGGCCGTGGCCGTCAAGGGCGCCAAATTCGCCTTCTCCGAGGTCAAGCTGGGCCTGATCCCGGCGACCATCGCCCCCTATGTGGTCGAGGCGGTCGGCGCCCGCACCGCCCGGGCCCTGTTCATGACCGCCGACGCCTTCGACGCCGACGCCGCCCGTGAGTTCGGCCTCGTCGGCCACGTCCTCGCCTCGGCCGACGACATCGACGGCTTCGTCGCCGCCTTCGCCGACTCGATGAAGGCCTGCGCCCCCGGCGCCGTCGGCGACGCCAAACGCCTCGTCCACCACGTCGCCGGCCACCGCCTCGACCACGGCCTGATGGAAGACACCGCCCGCCGCATCGCCCACGCCCGCGTCTCCGAAGAAGGCCAGGAAGGCGTCCGCGCCTACCTCGAAAAGCGCAAGCCGCGCTGGGCGGAGTGAGGCCGCGGTCAGTGGCTGGCGGCTAATGGCCAGTGATTGCCGCTTTCCCGGCCTGCGGAAGGGCGGCGCCGTCAGCGGAGAGCCGCAGACGGCAGCCAGCCACTAATCACTAGCCACTCCTCCCCGCTCGCCTCTAGAAGCGAGACATGTTCACCTCCGTCCTGGTCGCCAATCGCGGCGAGATCGCCTGCCGCGTGTTCCGCACCGCCCGCCGCATGGGCCTGCGCACCATCGCCGTCTATTCCGAGGCCGACGCCGACGCGCTGCACGTGCGCGAGGCCGACGAGGCCGTGCTGATCGGCCCCGCCCCCGCCCGCGAGTCCTACCTCGACGCCGCCAAGGTCCTCGCCGCCGCCAAGGCCACGGGCGCCGAGGCCATCCACCCCGGCTACGGCTTCCTGTCCGAGAACGCCGACTTCGCCGAGGCGGTCGCCGCCGCCGGCATCGTCTGGATCGGGCCGAAGCCTGCCTCGATCCGCGCCATGGGCCTCAAGGACGCGGCCAAAAAGCTGATGATCGAGGCCGGCGTGCCCGTCACCCCCGGCTACCAGGGCGAGGACCAGTCCGACGAGACCCTGACGGCCGAGGCCGCCCGCATCGGCTACCCCGTCCTGATCAAGGCCGTCGCCGGCGGCGGCGGCAAGGGCATGAAGCGCGTCGACCGTCCCGAGGACTTCGCCGACGGCCTCGCCTCGGCCCGGCGCGAGGGCCAGTCCTCCTTCGGCGACCCGCGTGTGCTGATCGAGAGCTACATCACCCGCCCGCGCCACATCGAGGTGCAGGTTTTCGGCGACAGCCACGGCAATGTCGTCCACCTCCACGAGCGCGACTGCTCCCTCCAGCGCCGCCACCAGAAGGTCATCGAGGAGGCGCCCGCCCCGGGCATGGACGCCGCCACGCGCAAGGCCGTCACCGACGCCGCCGTCCGCGCCGCCAGGGCCGTGAACTACGAGGGCGCCGGCACCATCGAATTCATCGCCGACGCCTCCGACGGCCTCAAGGCCGACCGCATCTGGTTCATGGAGATGAACACCCGGCTCCAGGTCGAGCACCCGGTCACCGAGGCGATCACCGGCGTCGACCTGGTCGAATGGCAGTTGCGCGTCGCCGCCGGCGAGCCCATCCCGCTCAAGCAGGGCGATATCCCCCTCAACGGCTGGGCCATGGAGGCGCGGCTGTACGCCGAGGACCCGGCGAACGGCTTCCTGCCCAGCATCGGCACGCTGGAGCATTTCCACCTGCCCGACGACATCCGCGTCGACACCGGGGTCACCTGGGGCAGCGAGGTCAGCCAGTTCTACGACCCGATGATCGCCAAGCTGATCGTCCACGCCGACAGCCGCGAGGCCGCCGCTGCAGCGCTGGCCGAGGCCTGCGGCGAGGTCGGGGTCTGGCCGGTCAAGGCCAACGCCGGCTTCCTCAAGCGGTGCCTCGAACACCCCCGCTTCGTCTCGGGCGACGTGGACACCGGCTTCATCGCCGCCGAGGAGGGGGCGCTCGTGGTCAGCACGCCGCCCACCGAGGCGAAGATCGCCGCCCTGGCGGTGCTCGCCTCCAACGCCCACCACGAGGAGGAATGGGCCCGAAGCGATCCGCGCAGACGGGGGCAGAGTCCCTGGTCGCCGACCGTCGGAGGCCTCTACGGTTTCCGCATGAACGGGGCCCGCCCCGCGCCGCTGGGCGCCCGCCTGAACGGCGCGCTGATCGAGGGGCGCGCGACCCCGGGGGAACATGGCAGCTACTGGACGGTCGATCTCGGCGAAACGAGCGGCGGCGCCTATGTGCTGACCGGCGGCGTCACCCTCTTCAACGACGGCGAGAAGGACCGCGAACTGGGCCGGTTGGTCGACGAGCCGGTGGTCTTTGTCGGCGGGGAAGCGTGGTCGTTCGAGCCGGTCACCCACAGCGGCGGCGCCGCCTCCGGCCCCGCCTCCGACGGCGCCCTCCGCGCGCCCATGCCCGGCAAGATCGTCGCCACCCCCGCCAAACCGGACGACAGCGTCACCAAGGGCCAACCCGTCGTCGTCCTCGAGGCCATGAAGATGGAGCACGCCCTCGTCGCCCCCTTCGACGGGGTGATCGAGACCGTTTCGGCCGCGGTCGGAGACCAGGTCGCAGACGGGGCGGTGCTCGCCGTGGTCAGGGCGGCGGAGGCCTGATCGCCGCTGGTGACAGTGGGTCCCAATCACGCCAAAAGGGAATCGGAGGACCCATTCAATGAAAACGATGATGATCGCGACGGCTTTCGCCCTCTCGCTGGCGGGCGCCGCGCCGGCCGCGGCCCAGGATCTGGAGCCGCAGAACAAGGCCGACATGCAGTGCTTCGCCGCCCTCTCCTGGCTCGGCGGACAGGTCGCCGAGGACAGTCCCGAAATGGCCGGGCTGACCGGCGGCATGATGTATTATCTCGGCCGCCTCGAAGGCCGGTCGCCGAACACCGACTGGCTGCGCCAGCTTGGGATCTATCTCGACAGCGTCACCGAGGCCGAACTCGGGTCGGACCTCGAACGGTGCGGGAACGAGCTGTCGGTCAAGGGCGCGGCCCTGGTCGCCTGGGGCGACTCCCTCGGCGGCGAATAGCTGACGCCGGCCGGGGCCGGTGCTAAGGCCCCGCCATGTCCCTCCACATGATCAAACTGTGCGTCGGCGTCGCCAGGGTCGAGACGCTGGAACGCCGCGCCTCGAAAGGGGAATGGCTGACCGTTCACACCCGCATGACCCCCAAGCGGGCCGTCGAACTCGAGGACGGCGGCTCCCTGTTCTGGGTCATGAAGGGTTCCGTCGTCTGCCGCATGCCCATTCTGGACATCTCCACCAGGGGCGAGGGCAAGGCCTCGATGTGCCACATCCAGCTGTCGCCCCAGGTGATCCGCACCGCGCCCCAGGCCCGCCGCCCCTTCCAGGGCTGGCGCTATCTCGATGCGAAAGACGCCCCGCCCGACCTCTCCTCCATGGACGCCGGCGACCTGCCGGAAGACCTGGCGAAACAGCTGCGCGAGATGGGGGCTTGGTGAGACAGGCAGCAGGCGACGGGCAGCAGGCAGCAGGGTGCCGGGAACGTATCTCACGACGGTTCGATCGCGGGTTCTTCCTGCTGCCCGCTGCCTGTTGCCTGCTGCCTCGCTTCCCCCCGCCGACTCCGGTTAGCCTTCCCTGATGGCCCAGCCCCGCTCCGACCGCCTCGAAGACGCCCTGCAACGCATCTTTGAGGGCGGCAAGAACACGCAGGCCAGTTGGTTCGCCCTGACCGGCGGCGAGACCCTGTTTGCGGAGGGCGACACCGCCGACACGCTTTACCTGGTCCGCTCCGGCCGTCTCGGGGTCTTCCGGCCCAACCCCGACGAGGACCGTCCGCCCCAGTTCGTCGGCGTCATCCGCCCCGGGGAACCCGCCGGCGAGATGGCCATGCTGGCCGGCACCGAACACACCGCCGACGTCGTGGCCCTGCGCGATTCCGAAGTCCTGGCCCTCCCCCGCGACGCCTTCTTCGAGGCCGCCCGCACCGAGCCCGACCTGATGGTCGAGCTGTCCCGCCTGATGATCCAGCGCGCCCGCGACCGGCGCTCCGGCGGCGGCGAGCCCAGCGTGTTCGGTTTTCTTTCAGCCCGGCCGCGCCCGATCCGCGCCTTCGTCGAACGCATCGCCGCCGCCATCGAGGCGGACGGCTTCTCCTGCCAGGTGATCGACCAGTCGGCCCTGTCCTCGGCCAGCGAATGGTTCAGCCGGGTCGAGGACGCTCACGACTACGTCCTCTACGTCGCCGAAATGGACGAGCCGGCCTGGGCCGCGCTGTGCGCCCGGCAGGTCGACCGCGTCTTCGTCGTCGGCGCCGGGCTGATGGCCCCGCCGAACCGGCCCCTGCCCCACGCCGGGGTCCTGGACGCCCAGCGCCGCACCGACCTGATCCTGCTGCGCGATCCGCGCATGGCCCATCCCGCCAACACCGGCGTCTGGATCGACGCCATCAGCCCCGGCCGCTGGTTCCAGGCCGTCGAGGGTGACCAGGCCGATGCGGAGCGCATGGGCCGCGTCATCACCGGTTCGGCCGTGGGCGTGGTCATGTCCGGCGGCGGCGCCCGGGCCTATTCCCATATCGGCGCCCTCAGGGCCCTGCGCGAGGCGGGCGTGCCGATCGACTTCGTCGGCGGGGCCTCCATGGGCGCGGTGATCGCCGCCGGCCCGGCCCTGAACTGGTCGCAGGAAGAACTGGAGGCGCGCATCCGCAAGGCCTTCGTGCAGAGCGATCCCCTGTCCGACCTCGCCTTCCCCATGCTGGCGATGACCCGCGCGAAGAAGGTCGATCGGCTGCTGGAGGAGGCCTACGGCGACGTCGATCTCGCCGACCTGCACCGACCCTTCTTCGCCGTCTCCACCAACCTCACCAGCGGCAAGCTGGAGGTCCACCGGCGCGGCCTGATGCGCCGCGCCATGCGCGCCTCCATCGCCATTCCCGGCATCCTTCCGCCCGTGGTCATGAACGGCCAGGTGCTGGTCGACGGCGCCGTGCTGAAGAACCTGCCGGCCGAGGTGATGCGCCAGATGAACTCCGGCCCGGTGATCGGCATCGACATGTCCGAGGCGCGCGGCGTCGATCCCGCCGTGATCGAGCATCCGCCTTCGATCTGGCGCCTGATCGCCACCGGGGCCTGGCGGCGAGGGCCGCCCATCGTCTCGATCCTGATGCGCTCGGCCACCCTGACCACCGACGCCGATCTGGAGAGCTCGCGCGCGGCCACGGACTTGCTGATCCAGCCTACGCCCGACGGCGTCGACATCCGCGACTGGAAGGGCTTCGATCCCGGCGTCGAGGCCGGCTATCGGGCCACCCGCGAGGCCCTCGACGGTCTCGACCGCCCCGTCACCCAGTTGCGCCGCCGCGCTCCGATCAGCGTCTGCGCGCCAGCAGAAACAGACGCGGAAACGGCATCAGCGTCGTCCCGTCCGCCCGCCGCGGAAACGCCGCGGAAAGCCGCTCGCCGAGCACGTCGAGAAAAGCCGACCGCATGACCTCGTCGGGCAGGGCCGCCAGATAGGGCCGCAGCGCCGTCCCCTTCATCCACTCCAGCACCGCGTCCGGCCCCGACAGCGCCTGGAGGTAGGTCGTGGACCAGATGTCGATCCCGACACAACGCTCCGCCAGCACCGCGTAATAGGCCTCCGGCTCCAGCAGCGGCGCGATCGTCCCCACCCCCGCCAGCGCCTCGGCCCACGGCCCCTCCGCCGCCGCCTCGCGCATCAGCGAATGGTGCCGCGTCTCATGCGCCATCGGCATCTGCACCGCGATCACCCCGCCGGGCGCCAGCGCCCGGGTCAGCCGCCGCAGCAACGCCTCGTGATCGGGCAGCCAGTGCAAGGACGCATTGGCGAAGATCAGGTCGACCGGTCCCTCCGGAGCCCAGCCGGCGATATCGCCCGGCCGCCAGTCCACTTCCCCGCCGAGCGCTCTCGCCTGCGCCAGCATGGCCTCGCTGGTATCCAGTCCATGCACCCGGGCCCCGGGATAACGTCGTTTCAATGAGACCGCATGCTGCCCCGCCCCGCAGCCCAGATCCCAGACCTCCCCAGGCGCGAGATCGTCCGGCAGACGCGCGATCAGGTCATGCGCGGCGCGGTCCCGCTCGCGGTCGAAACGACAGTACTGGAGGGGGTCCCACGCGGGCGCGGTCCTGGTCATCACGGCTCCCCCTGGACGGGGATGGTACAGCCTCTCAGGATTGAACTGAGGACCTCCGGCTCCACAAACCGGCGCTCTAACCAGCTGAGCTAAGGCTGCACATATCCGCGCGAGCGGCGTATCTAGCCGTGTCGCTGGCGCCGATCAAGGTGGATTTGAAAGAAGCAGGCAACAGGCAGCAGGCAGCAGGTAAGAGGCGCCGGGTCCGACAGAAGCTGGAGGATGGCTGCGGGAAGGCGACCCCGTCATCCTGCCGCTCCTCGCCGGCCCCCTGCTGCCTGCTGCCTGCTGCCTGCTGCCTACTGCCCGCCGCCTCCTGCCTCAGCTCCACCCCTTCGACGCGATATACTCTTCCAGCGCTGCGATCCGGCTGGCGTCCGACGGGTGGGTCGAGGCGAACTCCGGCGTCGAGCCCTGACGCTGCTCGGCCATCAGCCGCCACAGGGCGATCGCTTCGGAGGGGCGGTACCCGGCGCGCTGCAGATAGTCGACGCCGAGCCGGTCGGCCTCCAGCTCGTGCCGGCGCGAGAACGGCAGCAGCACGCCCAGCTGGGCCCCCAGGCCGCCGATCGCCCCCGCCGCCTTGGCGTAGTCGCCGGCGGCGCTCTGCACCCCGCTCAAGACCAGGCTGGTCGCCGCCGAGGAGGAATAGCGCTCCGCCGCATGCCGGGCCACCACGTGCCCGACCTCATGGCCTAGCACCGCGGCCAGCTGGTCGTCATTGCGCACCAGGCTCAGCAGCCCGGTGGTCACGCCGATCTTGCCCGACGGCAGGACGAAGGCGTTCGGGCTCTGGCTGACGAAGACCGCGTAGTCCCAGCTGCGGTCGGTCAGGCCGGCGGCTTCGACGATGCGGGCGCCGACGCGGCGGATGCGGGCGTTGGCGGCGGCGTCCGACGAGGTCGGCTGGGTGCGCAGCGCCTCGGCCCAGGCCGCCTCGGACTGCTGCGTCAGGGCGCCGTCGTCGACGATCAGGAACTGGTTGCGCCCGAGGGTCTCGTTGTAGGCGCAGCCGGCGGCGGTCAGGGCGGCGGCGGCGGCGATGGCCAGGGTCAGGGGGCGTTTCATGGCGGGCTCCGTTTTCAGGCTCGCCGCACAACGTCCGAAGCGGCGCAACGCTCCACCACGCACGAAAACGCCCCGGCCGCAGGGACCGGGGCGTTCCGCTTTACTGTATCGCCGGTCAGTCCCTGGGGAGCTGGAACCGGGTGGTGAAGGTCACCCGCGCATTGACGGCGGCGCCGTCGACGGTCCGCGGCGACAGCCGGGCTCGCCGTGCGCCGGCCAGGGCGGCGGATCCGAAACCGGCGCCGGACGGGCTTTCCGACACGATGTTGCAGTCCGACACGCTGCCGTTCTGGTTCACCAGGCAGTTCAGGACCACCGTACCGCTCTCGATGCCGCGCGACTGGGCGCGTTCCGGGTATTCGATCGGCGGCTGGCGGGCCCAGCTCGGGTTGGTGATCACCGACGGCTTCGGCGGCGGAGGCGGCAGCGGGACCGTCACCGGCCCATCGATACGGCCCGGCGGGATCGTCGAGGCGATCCGGTCTTCTTTCGGCGTCGGCGGCACCGGCAGAGGCGGCACCGGCAGGGTCACCGGAAGAGGAGCGGGCACCCGCACCTGCAGCTTCGGCGGCGGCGCCGTTTCGGGCGGCGGCGGCGGGGGCGGCGGGGGCGGAGGCGGCGGCGGAATCGGCTCGATCAGCTCAACGTCGACCGCATCGTCCGAATAGTGCACCTCACGCAGCTTGAACTGCGCATTGATGAAATAGAAGGCGAGCAGTCCGAAGAACAGGCACACCACCACGATACTGGCGATGAACACGTGCGGAGGGACACCGAAGATGCCCTTCTGCTTCGGCGGATCGTAGAGGCTGCGATGATATTCGACTTCAGTCATGCTCTCACCGCTCCTACTTCGTCGTCTGCTCTTCGCCGACCAGGGCGACGCTGTAGAAACCACTGTCCTGGAGCGAATTCATGACCTGCATGAAGTCGCCGTACCGGGTCGTCTGATCCGACCGGATGAAGATCCGCTCGTCCGACGGCGTCTTGTTGCCGATCAGGCCGAGCAGGGCCGCGCCGACCCCGTCGGGCCCTTCCAGGATTTCGTTGTCGCCGATGTAGACCTTCGAATTGGCCTGGATCGAGACGAAGAAGGGCTTGGGCGGATTCTCTTGCGGTTCGGCGACCGCGACCGGCAGTTTCACCACCACCGACACGGTGGCGAGCGGAGCCGCCACCATGAAGATGATGAGCAGGACAAGCATGATGTCCACGAACGGCGTGACGTTGATCTCGCTGTTCTGCTCGATGGCGTACTTGCCGCCGCCGCCACCGGAAAGTTTGGCGGCCATCCGGGTTACGCCCCCTTGTCGAGGTTACGCGACACGGCGTTCATCAGCTCGGCGTTGAAGCCGTCCGAACGGGTGCCGTAGGCCGCGATGCGGGTGTTGAAGTAGTTGTAGAAGATAACCGCCGGGATAGCGGCGAACAGGCCGATGCCGGTGGCCAGCAGCGCTTCCGAGATACCCGGGGCGACCGAGGCCAGGTTGGTCGTGTTGGTGTTCGCGATGCCGATGAACGAGTTCATGACGCCGTAAACCGTGCCGAACAGACCGATGAACGGAGCCGTCGAACCGACGGAGGCCATGAACTGCTGGCCGCCCGACAGGCGCTTGGCCAGGCCGGACTGGACGGCGGACACGGCGGCCTGGGCGCGGTTCAGCGCCGAGTCGCGGTGGTCGCCGGTGACCGACAGGCCCGCCTGACGCGACAGTTCGACTTCGTCGGTGGCCGCGGCGGCCATGTCGGCCAGCGGGTTGCCTTCGAACTCTTCCGAGGTGGCCACGCGACGCATGTCGGCGATCGTGCGGGTCTGGCGGAAGGCTTCCAGGAAGCGGTCGGTGCTGCGGTTCAGGGCGCCGAACTCGAACAGTTTGATGAGCAGGATCACCCAGGTGAACACGGACGCCAGCAGCAGGCCGATCATCACGACCTTAACGACGATGTCCGCTTCCATGAACATCTTGGCGGGGGTCAGCTTGTTGCCGCCGCCTTCGCCTTCAGCAGCGGCTTCCGCGTCGGCGGCGGCCGGGGCCGCGTCGGTCGGGGTCGCAGCGGGGGCCGCGGTGGTCGCGGCGGGGGCCGTGGCCGCCGGAGCGGCGGCCGGGGCGGCGGCATCCTGCGCGAGGACCGGCGTACCGGCCATCAGCACGGCGGCGCCGGCCATGGCCAGGAGGATGTTGGTCTTCTTGATATCGAGCATAGTTCGCCAGTTCCTGCTTTTTTGGTCTGACTCGTGGAACCCTGAGGAACGGCCGCAGACGACGCCCGCCCCTCCATGAAAATCTCGTCTGCAGCGCCGGGGGTTTGTGGAACCCCGGTCTGCGGAACGCCTCCTGACGCTTCCGGTTGCCTGTCGGCTTCCGGGGCGGTGTCGACGGCGTGGGATATGGCTAATCCCGTCCCCGCCGACCGCTTGCCAAGGAAAGCGGTCAAGCTCCTTTGGCGAACGCATACCAGAGCGTCAAGTGCGCAACGGCGCTTTTCCCCTTGAGGGAGAGCAAGCGCGTTCAAAGCCGAGGATTCAGGCCGAAAACGACATTTTCATGATGCGATGACACCGATTTCCGGCCGGGCGGGAAACGATGGTGCCTGGGGGCGGATTCGAACCACCGACACGCGGATTTTCAATCCGCTGCTCTACCAACTGAGCTACCCAGGCGAGGCGTCCATTCGCGAGAGCGGCGTCTATAGGCGAGCCGTTTTCAGGTGTCCAGCGGTCTTGTCAGCCTTCGCGGTCGTCGTCCGGCGGCGTCTCGTCGGGGGGGCCCGGAACGGCATAGGAGCCGGCGAACCAGCGCTGCAGATCCACGTCCGCGCAGCGTTTGCTGCAGAACGGCTTGTATTTCGGGTCAGCCGGCGCGCGCCGGCAGATCGGACAGGTCGCCATCGTCTCAGCTCAAATCGATTTGCACGTCGTCGGCAAGCGCCTGATCGGCCTTCACCCTAGCCCGCGGGCCCAGCCGCGCCGCCAGCGGTTCCACCGCGGCGGCCACGGCGGGCGGGCAACGCACGGTCAGATAGGGCGTGGCGGTGTCCTGCGCCAGCGCAAGCCGCAGCCGCCGCGCCGCGTCGATGGCCCGCGTCGCCAGCGTCGGCCGATCGCCCGGCCCCAGCAGCCGCTCCTCGACCGGCGTGGTCCGCCACGGCAGCGACAGCATCAGCACGCCGAAGCGGTTCACGGGGCCCCAGGCGATCTCCGGATCGTCGCCGAACGCCGCCCGGGCTGCCGCCAGCATCGCCGCCCCGTCGTGCCCGGTCCCGACCAGGTCGATCGCCACCAGCCCGCCCCAGCCCTTCAGCCGGATCATCCGCGCCGCCTGCATCAGCCCGTCGCGATTGGCCCGCGCCTTGTCGCGCCGCCCCTCCCGGCCCGGCGCCGCGGCGTGATCGATATCCACCGCGACCAGCGCCCGCGTCCGCTCCACGGCCAGCCGCACGCCCAGATGGGCGAACAACCCGCCGGGGGCGAGCGCCTCCTCCTCCGCCTCGAGGGCCGCGCGAATCGCCGCCGCCCCGGTGCGCGCCTCCGTGCCGGGCGCCAGCGCCGCCAGACTCTCCGCCACGGTGGCCCCGGCCTTCAGCAGCCGCGGCTCGCCCTCCCCCGGCCCGACCAGCCTCAGGGTCGGCCCCTTGTGCTCGCGCGGCTCGGCCGAGACCTCGACCTCCACCTTGGCGCCCGCCGCGGCATGGTCGCTCTTGCGCAGCGGCAGGAAGCCGAACGGCTCGCCGGCGCCGAGGTCGACGAAGGCGCCCCTCAGCCCCCCGTCGACCGCCGCGATCCGGCCGACCGACCGCGCCCCCAGCCGGTGCTGCGCCGCGTCGCTCTCTCTTTGTATAAGGAGGCGTTCGAACCGGCCGTTCCGGACGACCACGCCCCGGGTCTCTCCGGGCGTTTCGTCCAGAAAGGCCTCGAGCTCGCTCACTCGGCCCGCCAGCCGGCCCCGGCCAGCAGGTTGACGGTCTCGAACAGCGGCAGGCCGACGATGGCCGGATAGCTGCCGACGATGCGGGTCACGAAGGCCCCGGCCCGGCCCTGGATCCCGTAGCCCCCGGCCTTGCCGCGCCATTCGCCGGAGCGGGCATAGGCGGCGATTTCGCCCTCCGACAGCACCTTGAACGAGACCCGCGCCTCGACCACCCGATGCCGGATGGTCCCGCCCGCCGCCACGGCGACGCCGGTGAAGACCCGGTGGTTGCGCCCCGACAGCAGTTTCAGGAACCGGACCGCCTCGGCCTCGTCGGCCGCCTTCTCCAGCAGCCGACGCCCCACCGCCACCACGGTGTCGGCGGCCAGCACCACGGCTTCGGGCGCCCGGGCGGCGACAACCCCGGCCTTGCCGCGCGCCAGCCGGGCGGCGAGGCGCGGCGGCGTCTCGTCCTTCAGCGGCGTCTCGTCGATGTCGGCGGGTTCGATTCGGTCGGGAGCGATCCCGATCCGCGCCAGCAGCTCCACGCGGCGCGGGCTGGCCGAGGCCAGCACAAGTTCCGGACGGGCGGTCACGCCCCGTCCTTACTTGAAGCGGTAGGTGATGCGGCCCTTGGTCAGGTCGTAGGGCGTCATCTCGACCAGGACCTTGTCGCCGGCCAGCACGCGGATGCGGTTCTTGCGCATCTTGCCCGCGGTGTGGGCGATGATCTCGTGGTCGTTCTCGAGCGTCACGCGAAACGTGGCGTTCGGCAGCAGTTCGCTGACGGTGCCGGGAAACTCGAGCAGTTCTTCCTTAGCCATGCGGCCTCTCGCGCCCTGTGAATACGAGTCTGGACGCGCGCCGGGCGGAGCGCGCGTCGTTTGGAGGGGGCGCTAATGCACCAAAATCGGCGGTTAGTCGAGGCGGCAGCGAGAGTGAAGAGTGTTAGTGAGCAAGGGGTGAGCTGGATGGCGGAACCGCGGCGTCCCTTCGCTCACGACTTGCTCACTAGCACTCTTCACTCCCTATCCCCGCCGGTACAGCGCCGTCACCAGGGTGAACAGCCGCCGCGCCGTCTCGTGGTCGATGGCGATCTTGCCGTCCAGCCGGGCCTTCAGCAGCTCGGCGCCCTCGTTGTGCAGGCCGCGCCGGCCCATGTCGACCGCCTCGATCTTGCCCGCGTCGGCGCCCCGCAGCGCTTCGTAATAGCTGTCGCAGATGGCGATATAGTCCTTCACCACCTTGTTCAGCGGGTTCAGCGACAGGCCGTGGGCCTTGGCGAAGTCCGGCCCCGCGATGTCGAACACCAGCCGCCCGTCCAGCAGCGACAGGGTCAGCCGGTAAGGTCCGCCGTTCCCGCCCACGGGCTCGAAGCTGTTCTTCTCGATCAGATCGAAGATGGCCACCCGGCGCTCGTGCTCGATCTCTGCGGTGGCGGCGGGAAGGGTGGCCGTGTCCAGCTCGATTGACGACAGGCGGTGCTCGCTCACGCCGGCTCCGGACCTTCGGCCTCGTGGGTGGGCGCAAGCCTGGCCGGCCAGCGCTCGGACAGATCGGTCAGCACCGCGTCGAGGCATTCCACGTCGATGCGCAGGTCGCCGCCGCCGGCGAACATCAGGGTCACCCGTCCTCCCGGCGCCTCGCCCGGCTCGAAATCCATGGCCAGCAGCTCCAGGGCGTGCTCCGGCCCGCGTGGCAGCCGCCGGCTCTTGACCGATATCACGTCGCCGAACTGCATCGCCGACATCACCCGCGTGCCGCCGCATTCCCAGCAGAACCGGCTCAGCGCCAGGGTCACGCGCCGCGCCGACGGCTCCCAGACGATATCGACCGGACGCAGGATCGCGTCCTGCAGCGCCGCCGAGATGATGTGCAGGTCGTCGGCGTCCTCGGCCAGCAGGCGCAACGGCTCTGCGGCCGTTCCCGCGGGCGTGTCGTCGGCGGCGGCCGCCTCAGTGCTCATGGTCCTCGCCCTTGATCCGGCGGATTTGCGCGCCGCAGGCGCCGAGCTTCTCTTCCAGCCGCTCGAACCCGCGATCCAGATGATACACGCGTCCGACCGTGGTTTCGCCCTCGGCGGCCAGGCCGGCGATGACCAGGCTGACCGAGGCCCTCAGGTCCGTGGCCATGACCTGGGCCCCGTGCAGGACCTCGACGCCCTTCACCACCGCCTCGCCGGCGTGAACGTGGATGTCGGCGCCCAGCCGCATCAGCTCGGGCGCGTGCATGAAGCGGTTCTCGAAGATGTTCTCGTGGATGACGCTGTCGCCCTCGGCGGTGGTCATCAGGGCCATGAACTGGGCCTGCAGGTCGGTGGCGAAGCCCGGATAGACCTCGGTCGCGACATTGACGGCCTTCAGCCGCCGGGTCGGGTCGCGCCTGACGATGACGCCGTCGGCGGTCGGCGTGACCTCGACCCCCGCCTCGACCATCTTCTCGCTCAGCGCCGTCATCAGCTCCGGCCGCGCCTTGGTCAGCCGGACCTCGCCGCCGGCCATGGCCGCGGCCACCGCGTAGGAGCCCATCTCGATCCGGTCGGGAATCACCGACCAGGTCGTCCCGCCCAGCGAGCCGACGCCGGTGATGACCAGCTCGTCCGTATCGATGCCGTCCACCCTGGCCCCCATGGCCACGAGGCACCGGGCCAGGTCGCCGATCTCCGGCTCGCGGGCGGCCTTTTTCAGCACCGTCACGCCATCGGCCAGCACCGCCGCCAGCAGGGCGTGCTCGGTCGCCCCGACCGAGACGAACGGGAACTCGATCTCGGCCCCCTTCAGCCCGTTCGGGGCGCGCGCGATGACATAGCCCTCGTCCAGTTCGATCTCGACGCCCATGGCGGTCAGCGCCTGCAGGTGCAGATCGACCGGCCGGGCCCCGATGGTGCAGCCGCCCGGCAGCGACACCTTGGCCTCGCCGGTGCGGGCCAGCAGCGGCCCCAGCACATTGAACGAGGCCCGCATCTGCCGGACCAGGTCGTACGGGGCGAAGGTCGATTTGATCCCGGCGGCGTGGAACAGCGTCTCCTGCTCGCCGCCGTCCCCGTTCTCGGTGACCTCGACCCCCAGTTCGCGCAGCAGCCGACCCAGGAATTTGGTGTCGGCCAGCCGCGGCATGTTGGTCAGGCGCAGCGGCTGATCGGTCAGGATCGAGGCGGCCATCAGCTTGAGGGCGGAATTCTTGGCGCCGCTGACCGGAATGGATCCGTTCAGCCGGGCGCCGCCTTGGATGGCGATGCTGTCCATGTCGTCTCTGTTGGCCGGCCCGAAGCGATCTGCCTCGGGCGCCGGGGGGCCGGCTATCTAGCCCGGACGACGGGGGTTGCGAAAGGCCGCCTGCACCGTACGGCCGATGACATTCAGTTGCTTGGCTTCGTGGCCCTGGGCGGCCGGGCCGCCGCCTTGCGCCGCTTCAAATTGGCCCGCAACGCCGTGGCGAGCCGCTGGGCCCGCGCCGTCGCGGGCGTCTTCGGCGGCGCCAACGGATCCGGCAGGCTAGGCGGAAGGTCAGGCAGGGGCGCTGGAATCTTCGACTCGTCCATGGCTCGATCAGACCCTTCCGGAACCTTTTTCGCAAGCGGGGGAAATCGGGGCTTCCCCCATTGTCCACCGTTGGCTATAGGGCCGCTTCCTCAGTGACGGCCGCCGTAGCTCAGTGGTAGAGCGCATCCTTGGTAAGGCTGAGGTCGTGGGTTCGATTCCCCCCGGCGGCACCACTAAGCAAAAGGCCCGATCCGCCGGATCGGGCCTTTTTCTATTCCGCGGCCGGCGGTTGCGGCACGGGCGCCAGTCGCGCCCAGGGCGGGCCTTCGGGGCGAGCCAGGCGGCCCTCGTACTCCGCCGCCGCGCCGGCCCGGGCGGCGCCGGGGAAGACATAGCCGCCGTCATCGAAATACGGCTCATAGCCGTAGCCCCGGCCGTAGCCGTATCCGTAGGGATACAGGCCGTTCTCGACCTGGCGGACGCTGATATCCAGCCGCCCGCTCTCGCCGATCGGCAACGACACCGCCGCGCCATAGTCGCGATAGCCGCCCGTGCCGATGCCGAGGCTGACCTCGCCGTGCGGCTTGCGATCGTCGCGCCAGAATTCCGTCTCGCCGGAACGCGTTTCCACCGGGGCGCGGGCCGCCAGCCATTGTGCGATCTGCTGGTCGGTGTTCAGGCCATGGGGGTCCATGGCCGGGGCGGCGTCGTTCACCGAAGGCGCCACGGGCCCCGCCGCGGCGTCGAGGGCGACGGCGGTCGCCGGGGCGGTGGCCACCACGCTGTCCGGATCGGCGCCCGGCTCGCCCGGCGTCGCGGCGCCCGGCAGGAGGGCGGCCATCAGCAACGCGGTGATCAGCATGGGTTCGACTCCTGCGGGAAACCCACCCTAGCCTCAAATGCGGCCAAGGTCAGGCGCGCCCGTCCCCGCGGCCCAGCGGATCCGGCAGCGCCTCGCCGTCCGGGACGAAGGCCAGGGCCACCGAATTGATGCAGTAGCGCAGGCCGGTGGGCGGCGGACCGTCCGGAAAGACATGGCCCTGATGGCTGCCGCAGCGGGCGCAGCGCGTCTCCGTCCGGGTCATGCCGTGCGAGCGGTCGGTGACCGCCTCCACATGGGTGGGGTCGACCGGCTCGGTGAAGCTGGGCCAGCCGGTGCCGCTCTCGAACTTGGTTCCGGCCCGGAACAGCGGCAGGCCGCACTCGCGGCAGCAGAACACCCCGGGCCGCTTCTCGCCCAGCAGCGTGCCGCAGAACGGCGCCTCGGTGCCGTGGGCCAGCAGGACCCGCCGCTCCTCCGGCGACAGGTCGGCCTCCAGCCGGGCCCGCTGGGCCTCGTCGGGCGGCGTCAGGTCGAAGCCCGAGGGCGAGCGCAGGGTCGGGGCGATGTCGGTCATGGCTTCGAAATAGGAAGGGCCGGACGAGGGTTCCACCCCTTCTCCCTCCCCTTCATGGGGAGGGATGTCGCCGCAACGCGGCGACAGGGTGGGGTACGTCCGCGCCCCACCCGTCTCGCTTCGCGATCCACCCTCCCCACAAGGGGGAGGGAGATCATCTCGCTTAGGAGCCGAAAAGGCTCCCCACCCAGGTGCGGACGGCGGTCTCGTCCACCGGGTTGCCGGTGTAGGTCAGGCCCTGCGCCGGGATGAACGGCTGGTTGTTGCCGCGCTGGCGCGACGTCCAGGCCTTGTGGCCATAGCTCAGGTCGGCATAGGTCGACGGCAGCCGGGTCACGGTCTGTTCGATGAAGATCGAGTCCGGGGCCGTGGTCGTGCCGGCGATGCGCACGTTGGGCAGGCGGCTCAGCAGGTCCAGCGTGTCCAGGCAGCCGCCCGAGCAGCCCGCGTCGACCAGCACCACCACCGGTCCCTGCACCGGATTGGCGGCGTTCGGATCGGCGGCCGTGGCGGCCTGCGGTTGGGTGAAGCTCGGCTGGCCCGCGGCGATGGCGGCGTCGAAGGCGGCGAGGATGGCCTGGGTCTGCTCGATCACCTCCGGCGCCTCATAGACGAAGCGGGCGTCCTGCTGCATCCGGCCGATCACGTCGGCGTACCACTGGCGGTTCCCGGCGGTGGCGCGATAGGTGAAGTCGCCGCCGGTCGGCTGGCGGCTCTGGGTGAATTCCGAGGTCCAGAGGCGGTTCAGCACGCCGTAGCCGCGCGCCGTCGAGCCGAGGTTCGAGGCCCCGCTGCCGCCGCGCAGGTCCAGCACGAAGCCCTGCGGCCCGCGGATCGTGGCCAGCTGGCCCTCCAGCTGGGCGTTGAAGGCGTCCCAGCCGGCGCTGTCGGCGAACGAATGGACGTTGATCCACGGCCGGCCGTTGACCGACTCGACCGACAGCGGCACGGGTCCCGGGGTGTACAGGGTGGCGCGATAGGCCGCCTCGAGATTGGCCGGCGTGGCCGTGGCCAGCTGCGGCCGCATCTCGTAGTCGCGCTCGCGGCGGTTGCCGACCTTGAACTTGCAGGTCGAGGGCACGCCGCCGGCGAACGGGTTGTTGCGGTTCCACAGCAGATAGGGGGCGGTGGTGATCCGGCCGGCCTCGGTGTTCAGGTCGCCTTCCCACAGGTCCAGCTTGGCCCGGGCGTAGTCCTCGATCGGCGTCGCATTGCACTCGGTGACCACCGCGCCGACCGGCGGCAGGCCGCGCAGGCCCGGCTGCACATAGGTCACCACATATTTGCCGTCGCGCCAGCCGGTGGTCACCCCGGCCCAGTTGGTGGCCGAGAAGCGGTCGGCGGCGGTCTCGTAGCTCGGGCGGATGACGATGTTCGAATCGCGGAAGCCGGCGGCGTAGTAGCGCAGCAGATAGGCGTGGCTGGAGCCGCTGTTGGCCTGGCCGGCCTTCGACATCGCCTCCTGCAGGCCGCGGTCCAGCCAGGCGCGGAAGGTGTCGCTGGCCTGGCCCGGCACGACCGGCGCGGGATGGTTGGCGGCCAGCTGGTCATGGGCGGCCTGCAGGTCCTGACGCGCCAGGGCGCGGAAGTCCTGCGCGGAGACGGAGCCGGCGCCCAGCGCCAGGGTCAGGGCCGCGGTCGCGGCGACGGGGAGGATACGGGACATCAAGTCTGGCTCCGGGGCCGTGGAACAGGGAACGGGCAGCGTTAAAGCCCATAGGAGCCGGCCTTGCCAAGCCCGTACCCCGTCCGGATGAACGCCCCCTCCGGTTTACTCGCCCCGGATCGCGGCCTAATCGGGGCGACGCCCTCACCGGCGGATCACGTTCGCTTCAGAGCCCCAGACTCATGTTCTCCAAGATCCTGATCGCCAACCGCGGCGAGATCGCCGTCCGCATCATCAAGACCTGCCGCCGCATGGGGATCGCCACGGTGCAGGTCTATTCCGAGGCCGATGCGGGGTCGCTGGCGGTCGAGATGGCCGACGAATCGGTGCTGATCGGCCCGGCCCCGGCCAACCAGTCCTACCTGCTCGCCGACCGGATCATCGAGGCGGTGCGCCAGACCGGGGCCGAGGCGGTCCATCCGGGCTTCGGCTTCCTCAGCGAGAACGCCGGCTTCGCCCGGCGCCTGCGCGACGAGGGCATCGCCTTCATCGGCCCCAACCCCGAGGCCATCGAGGCCATGGGCGACAAGATCAGCTCCAAGAAACTGGCCGCCGAGGCCGGCGTCTCCACCGTCCCCGGCCACATGGGCCTGATCGAGACGACGGAAGAGGCCGTCCGCATCGCCAACCAGATCGGCTATCCGATCATGATCAAGGCCTCGGCCGGCGGCGGCGGCAAGGGCATCCGCGTCGCCCATTCCGACGCCGACATGGCCGAGGGCTTCGCCGCCGTGAAGGCCGAGGCGCTGAACGCCTTCGGCGACGACCGCGTCTTCCTCGAGAAATTCATCGTCGACCCGCGCCACATCGAGATCCAGGTGCTGGGCGACAAGCACGGCGATGTCGTCCACCTGTTCGAGCGCGAATGCTCGATCCAGCGCCGCAACCAGAAGGTCATCGAGGAGGCCCCCTCCCCCCTGCTCGACGAGGCGACACGCGCGGCCATGGGCGCCCAGGCCGTCGCCCTGGCCAGGGCCGTGAACTACGACTCCGCCGGCACCGTCGAGTTCGTCGCCGGTCAGGACAAGTCCTTCTACTTCCTCGAGATGAACACCCGGCTGCAGGTCGAGCATCCGGTCACCGAACTGATCACCGGCGTCGATCTGGTCGAGCAGATGATCCGTTCCGCCTGGGGCGAGACCCTGGCCTTCAAACAGTCCGACCTGGCCATCAGCGGCTGGGCCATCGAGAGCCGCGTCTACGCCGAGGACCCCTACCGCGGCTTCCTGCCCAGCATCGGCCGCCTCGTCCGCTACGACACGGCCGAGGAAGGCGACCAGGGCGACTACGCCGTGCGCAACGATTCGGGCGTCCGCGAGGGCGACGAGATCAGCATGTTCTACGACCCGATGATCGCCAAGCTGTGCGCCTGGGGCGAGACCCGCGACGCCGCCATCGACGGCATGGCCCGGGCGCTGGAGGACACCCACCTGCAGGGCGTCGGCCACAACGTCCCCTTCCTCGCCGCCGTCATGGACCAGCCGCGCTTCCGCTCGGGCCAGATCTCGACCAGCTACATCAAGGACGAGTTCCCCGACGGCTTCCACGGCCTCGCCCCCACGCGGCGCCAGACCGACATCCTCATCGCCGCCGCCGCGGCCATGAACGAGATCCTGACCGAGCTGTCCGGCGATCCGTCCAACCGCACCGACTGGATCGTCCTGATCGGTCCGGAGGCCCACGGCGTCACCCTCGGCTATGACGACGACGAGGCCCTGACCCTCGACCTCGCCGGCGAGGACCGGGCCCTGCAGCTCTCCGACATCGACTGGCGGCCCGGCCAGGCCCAGTTCCGCGCCCTGCTCGACGGCGAGCCCTTCACCGCCGAGGTCGCCCGCGTCGCCGACGGCTTCGTCATCCGGCATCGGGCCGCCCGGGCCCGCGTCCGCGTGCTCACCCCCGCCGTCGCCGCCCTCTACGCCCGCCTGCCGGAAAAACAGGCCGCCGACACCTCGAAGCTGATCCAGTCCCCGATGCCCGGGCTCGTCGTCGCCATTCCCGTCGCGGTCGGCCAGGAGGTCAAGACCGGCGAAACGGTCGCCATCATCGAGGCCATGAAGATGCAGAACATCCTCAAGGCCGAGCGCGACGGGCTGGTCAAGGCCGTCAGCGCCGCTGCCGGCGACCCGGTGGCTGCGGACGACGTGCTGGTGGAGTTCGAATAGGCGGCGCCGCCGCCTCAGCCGCCGACGGGATAGAGGATGTCGAAGCGGCCGTCCCGCTCGCCCCCGACCACCCAGGTCATGGTGTGGCCGACGCTGAACTGGACGGTCCACGCCTCGACCCGGCCGTAAGGGGGCTGTTCGCCCGCCTCGACGAAGGTCACGCCGTCGATGGTTCCGAGGTCGGCGAGCGCCGGCGTCAGCTGCGGCAGCTGCTCGGTGCAGGCGGCGCGCAGCGCCTCGCCCATGATGTCCGCCGGACAGCGCTGCCACCCGATCTCGTGCAGCATCCGCCCAAGCGCCGCGCCGTACCGCCCCGCTTCCGTCGGCGCAGGGGCGTCCTGTGCGACGGCTGACCCGGCCGTCAGGCCCGCGGCGGCGATAGAGGCGAGCAAGAGCGGGAGGCGCATGAGCCGGTCCTTGGAGCTGAGCGGAGGCGAGGATGCAGGAGGGCGAGGCGACCGGCAAGCGGCGGACGGCTCGCCCGGCGCCCCGGGGGCCTAGCTCTTCTGATTGCGCGAGCTCCCCGCCGCGCCCCGGCCTCGCCGCTCTTCCGGGGCCGCATCCGGGCCGCCGCCCTGGTCCCCACGCCGCTCCTCGCCCGCCCTGCGCCGGTCATCGCGCCGTCGATCGTCGCCCGCCCTCCGGCCGCCGTTCATCATCATCAGCTCCAGCCGGATCTCGATCAGCCGCTGCTCGATCGAGCCGAGGGCGATCATCAGCACGGCGCCGCCCAGCAGCACGCCCTGCAAGGTCAGGGCGAGGGCCGGGATGTGCAGGGCCAGCATCTCGCCGGCGAGGACGGTCAGGGTCAGGACCGCGCTCATGATGGCCACGCCGAAGGCGCCGAATACCTTGATCAGCGACTGGTTGGGGGCGGCGCGGTTGACGCGGTTGCCCGGCTTGCGCCGCTCCCGGCGTCGGCGCTCGGTGCGGGCCCGACGCTCGACGTCGTGGTCGCCCTCGAGGCGTTCGGTGATGACTTCGGCTTCCATCGCCATGGGCGGGCTCTCTACTCGATCAGACGGACGCCGCCGGCGCGGGGTCCGACGCCGGCCGGGACCGGCACGTTGGACGCGTCGTAATTGGCGTTGATGAACAGCGACGGAGAGCCCTTCAGCTGGACCTCCTTGGCGACGATGACGGTCCAGGCGCTGTCGCGGGCCACGTCGGCGTTGCCCTCGACGATCAGCCGGGCCGAGGGGACGTAGAGGACGCCCAGCAGGCTCTCGACGTTGTCGGCTGAGATGATGAAATTCTGCTGATTGTTGCGGGAGCTGCCCATGACGATGCCGGCGTAGGGGCCGGATTTACGACCGTCCAGCGACACCAGGGCGTTGTCGGTGAAGGTGAAGCTGGAGGCGCTGTCGAAGAACAGCACCACGTCGACGCCTTCCAGCCGGGCGTTCTCCTTGATGACCAGGCTGCCCTTGAGGAAGAAATGCTCCCCGGGGGCCAGGACGATGCGGGCGTCGCCGATGGCCTCGACGCCGCCGCAGTGGCGGCCGGGCGGGATGGTGTGGACGCCGGACGAGACCTTCACCCGGTTGAGCAGGTCGGCGACGGTGCACAGCAGGCCGAGGCCGTTGGCCTTGTCGATGTCGAGGCTGGCGAAGGGGTCGTCGATCGAGGCGGCGCCGGTGCTGGGCGACGGGCTGATCATGCCGCCGGCGGTGGTCACGGCCTGCACCGAGGCGGCGTCGATCATGCCGCCCTCGACAAGGATGTCGCGGTTGGAATGGACCAGGCAAGCCGGGGCGTTCATGCGGCCGGAGTCCTGGATGTTGAGCAGCTTGTTCCCCGTCTTGCCGGTGACGAGGACGCACAGGGGCACCAGGCCGACGGAGCTGGCCACCGCCTCGGCGTTGAAATTCCAGCCCCCGGGCGGAAGCATGCTGGCGAAGAAGGACGGCCGGTGGCCCTTGAGCAGCACCCGCAGGGCGCGCTGGCCCATACGGTCGACGATCTCATAGGTGGCGGTATAGGTCGGGGCCTCGTCGCCCCACTCCTCCATCTGGGCGTCAATGAAACTGGCGGCCCGCTCGCGCGCCTCGGTCCCGTCGGTGGCCAGCGCCAGCGAGGGTGCGCCGGCGAGGGCGCCGGAATCGGCGATGGCCTGCAGCCGGGTGTCCGCGGCGTTGACCGCCAGCAGGTCGATGGCCCCGACGCCGACCAGCAGGACGGCCGGACCGAGCAGGGCGAATTTCAGGGCGATGGAGCCGTCCCGCGAGCGCCTGAAACGCCCCAGGAATCCCGAAAAGGCCGCAAGCACGCCCATCACGCTACCGCCCGGACGGGGCCGGCCCGCGCCTGACGCTCGGCCCGCAGCACATAGCGCACCTGATAGCTGAGCAGGCGCCAGTTCAGCGGCTTCATCACGAAGGAGGTGGCGCCGAGTCGGAAGCAGCGGTCGATCGCCTCGACGTCCTCGCGGCCGGTCTGCACGATGACCGGGACGTGGGCCAGGGCCGGGTCGGCGCGGATCTGCGTCAGGGTCTCGAAACCGTCGAGGCCGGGCATCTCGAGGTCGAGCAGGACGACGTCATAGGCCTGCGCGCGCAGCGCCTGCAGGGCCTCGGCCCCGCCGCTGGTCACATCGATGGTGGTGTTCGGGCTGGCCAGGTTCACCTGGGCGAACTCCCGGAGAATCGGGTCGTCATCGACGAACAGGATCCTCGCCTCGTCATCCAGCACGTAGAAAAAACCACTCATTGGGATCCCTCGGCGGCCGCAAACCGGCCCCTCAGCCCGCCCCTACTGGTCCTCATTAAGCGTCAAGTCATTAAAGGTCAGTATAGCTGCGCCTGACGACGAGGAGCGGCGGGTTTTGGCACTACTGGTTCGCAATGTCGGATACCGTACGATCGGGCGAAAGCTTGTCGTCCTTGTGCTTTCGGCGCTCGCGGCGACCGCGGTTGTTACGGCAACGCTTCTTGGATGGACCGACGCCCGGCGTCAGACGGCCGCCGAGACCGAGCGGCTGACCCGCACCGCCAAGGTCATCGGCTCCCTCGCCGCCGAGTCGGTGCGGGCGGAGGACCGGGCCGGCTCCTTCGCCGCCCTGCGCGCCATCTCCCAGATGCCCGACGTCACCTACGGCCGCATCCAGATGCGCGACGGCCGGCTGCTGGCCGAGACCGGCGGCGGCGTCCGCCTCGCCTCCGACGTCAGCGTCGGCGACGGCGGCCAGGCCTCCGTCTGGTCGGTGCTCAACACCGGCACCATCGAGGTCCAGGCCCCGGTGGTCAGCCAGGGCGAGCCGGTCGGCCAGATCACCCTGCTGGCCAAGGCGCCCGGCGTGCGCGAGCGGGTGCTCGGCTCGATCATGATCACCATCCTCGGCGTCGGCGTCGCCGCCCTCGCGGGCCTTCTTATCGCCCTGCGGCTGGGCCGCCGGATCAGCCGGCCTATCGTCCAGCTCGCCGCCTTCGCCAACCAGGTGCGCGACACCCAGGACTATTCCACCGACCCCGACGTGGTGGCCGACGACGAGGTCGGCGACCTGGCCGACGGCGTTCGCTCCATGCTCCAGGGCCTGCGCGAGCGCGACCGGCGCATCGCAGAGCACGTCGCCGGCCTCGAAACCACCGTCGCCGAGCGCACCGCCCAGCTCACCGAGGCCAAGGCCGCCGCCGAGGCCGCCAACGCCGCCAAGTCGGACTTCCTGGCGGTGATGAGCCACGAGATCCGCACCCCGCTGAACGGCATCCTGGCGCTCAGCGACCTGCTCAACCGCGCCGACCTGCCCGAGAAGCCGCGTCGCTACGCCGAGGTCATCGCCAGCTCCGGCAAGTCGCTGATCAGCATCATCAACGACATCCTCGACTTCTCGAAGGTCGAGGCCGGCAAGATGGAGCTGGAGAGCGTCGAGCTCGACCTCGGGGTCATCGCCGCCGACGTCGCCAGCCTGTTCGCCGGCCGCGCCGCCGAGAAGGGGCTGGACCTGGCGGTCTATGTCCATCCGTCGCTCGGACCGGTCGAGGGCGACCCGACCCGCCTGCGCCAGGTGCTGAGCAACCTCGCCAACAACGCCATCAAATTCACCGAGACGGGCGGCGTCACCCTGCGCATCGAGCCGGCCACCGACGGCTCCGGCCGCATCGAGCTCAGCGTCGTCGACACCGGCCCCGGCATCCCCGCCGACAAGCTGCCCGGCCTGTTCGAGGCCTTCTCCCAGGCCGACCAGAGCACCACGCGCAAGCACGGCGGCACCGGCCTCGGCCTGGCCATCTGCGACCGGCTGGTCCGCGCCATGGGCGGCGAATGGGTGCTGTCCAGCCGCGAGGGCGAGGGCTCCTGCTTCGGCTTCCGCGCCGCCATGCCGGCGATCGGCGAGGCCCCCGCCCTGCCGGCGTTCGAGCCGGGCTGGTCGATCAGCCTCGACGGCCCGGCCGCCTGCACCCTCGCCGTCCTGCAGCTCTACGCCGACCATCTGGGCCTGCCCGTCGTCTCCAGCGATCAGGCGGAGGCGCGGATCACCGCCGATCCCGCCGAGGGCGTGCGCGTGGTCCCGGCCGCCGCCGCCGACCGGACCTGGGTGCTGACCGGCCCGTTCCGCGGCGACGAATTCCTCCAGGGCCTGCATCGCCTGTCGATCGGCCTCGACCCCGGCCAGGGGGTGCGCAAGGCGGGCGACCAAGGCTCGCGCTTCCCCGGCGCGCGGGTCCTCGTCGTCGACGACTCCGAGGTCAACCGCGAGGTCGCCGCCGAGGCGCTCAACCAGTTCGACGTCGACGCCGCCTTCGCCGTCGACGGTCTCGACGCGGTCGAGCGGCTCAGGAGCGAGCGCTTCGATCTGGTGCTGATGGACGGGTCGATGCCCCGCCTCGACGGCTTCCAGGCCGCCGCCATGATCCGCCGCGAGGAGGCCGAGACCGGCCGCCCCCGCGCCACCATCCTGGCCCTGACCGCGCATGTCATCGGCACCGCCGCCAACGCCTGGGTCGAGGCCGGCATGGACGGCGTCATCCACAAGCCCTTCACCCTCGACGACATCGAGACGGCGCTGGTGCGCCACTGCGCCGCCTTCGCCGTGGCCGCCGCCCCGCCGGCCGCCGCCGCCGCGCCCGCCCCCGCCGCCGACGACCTGTTCGACCCCGCCATCCGCGCCGACCTCGACCGCATGGCCGCCTCGGGCCGCCAGGACTTCGTCCAGCGGGTCCAGGGCCTCTACGCCGAGAACGCCCCGCTCCGCCTCGCCGAGCTGCGCACGGCCGAAACCGCCGGCGACCTGGACGACGCCGCCCGCGCCGCCCACGCCCTCAAGTCGATGAGCCTGAGCCTCGGGGCCCGCGCCGTCGCCGAGGCCGCCTCCGCCCTGGAGACCGCCGCCCGCGCCGGCGACTGTCCCGCCGAGGCCGTCGCCGCCCTGTCCGGCCTCGTGTCCCGCACCCTGGAGGCCATGGGCCTGGCCCTCGCCCCCGCCCCCGGCCCCGGGCCCGACTCCCGGCCCGACATCCGCGAGGCCATCCGGGCCGGCGAGCTCGACGTCGTCTTCCAGCCGATGATGAACCGCTCCGGCCAGTTCGCCGGCAAGGCCGAGGCCCTGGCCCGCTGGACCCGCCCCACCGGCGAAGCCGTGTCGCCCGCCGACTTCGTGCCCCGGCTCGAGGCCGACGGCTCGATCCGCTGCCTGACCGACTTCGTGCTCGAGCGGGCCCTCACCCTGGCCGTCACCCGCCCCGGGCTGAAGGTCTCGGTCAACGCCTCCGCCGTGGAGTTCCAGCAGCCCGACTTCGCCGACCGCGTCGGGGCCGCCCTGGCCCGCGTCGGCTGTCCCGGCGAGCGCCTTGAGATCGAGGTCACCGAGACCGCCATCCTCGACATCCCCGCCGCCCGGCCCACGCTCGAGCGGCTCGGCGCCCTCGGCGTCGGCGTCGCCCTCGACGATTTCGGCGCCGGCTACACCAGCCTGCACGCCCTGCGCGAGCTGCGCTTCACCACCCTCAAGATCGACCGCAGCTTCGTCGATCACTGCCTCGACGACACCGCCTCGGCGGCGATCATCCACGCCGTCATCGCCGTCGGCCGCTCGCTGGGCATGCAGGTCGTCTGCGAGGGCGTCGAGACCGAGGCCCAGGCCCAGTTCGTGCGCACCGCCGGCGTGCACATGATCCAGGGCTTCGTCTATTCGCGCCCCGTCGCCTTCGACGCCCTGCCCTTCGGCGAGGCGGTGGCGGCATGACGTTAATCATCCCTGTTTCAGCTTCCGTAGCGCTGTTCGCGCATCATCGGGCCCGGAGGACAAGATGGCCGTAGTCGTAGTGGTCGATGACGACCCCACCATCCAGATGATCGCGGCCGAACTGCTTCGGGAAGGCAACCACGCGGTCGTCTCCGCCGCCGACGGCGACGAGGCGCTGCGCGTCCTCGCGGCCATGAAGGTCGACCTCGTCGTCATGGACATGCTGATGCCGAACAAGGACGGCCTCGAGACCATCATCGAGGCCCGCGGCCTCTATCCCGACCTGCGCATCCTCGCCATCTCCTCCGGCGGCCGGGTGGGGGTCGGCGACCTGCTGCGCATGGCCCGCCTGTTCGGCGCCGACGAGACCTATGTGAAGCCCCTGCGGCTGGACACCTTCGCCCACACGGTCGACCGCATGCTCGCCGAGCCGCGCCCGACCATGGACATCATGGTCGCCGAGGCCAAATAGGCCGGCGCCGCCTCACAGCCGGCTCACCCTCGGCCCCCGCTCCCCGTCCGGCGCGTCGACCAGCAGGTCGGTGATCGCCCACACCAGGGCGTCGGCCCGGTCCAGCGATCCCGCCGCCTCCATCTCGCCGCCGAAGGCCATCAGCTCCTCCTCCAGCGCGTCGAAGGCGCCGGCGTGGCGGATGCGGCCCTGTTCGTACAGGGCGGCCACCGGCTCGGCGCGCACGTATTTGCCGCGCGTGGCGTGCACCTCGCGGATCTTCAGCTTCGCGCCCGCGGTCTTCAGCACCGCCTTGACCATGTCCCCGCCCTGGTTGACCTCGGCGACCAGGGCCGAGGCCCCGAACTCGCCGGCGAGGCCCACGGCGCGCCGCGCCCAGGCGTCGGGGCCGAGGCCGGCGATGGAACGGTCGGCCAGGATGTCGGCGCAGCGGACCCCGTCCGGGCGGCGATAGCGGGCCGCGGCGATCAGGCCGCAGGCGGCCCCGCCGGCCGAGGCGGTCGGGTCGATGGCGACGACGACGCGGTCGTAGGCGGGGTCGGGCGCGGCGTCGCCCTCGCCGCCGGCCCCCCGCCCCTCGACCCTCCTGGCCCGCGCCATCATCGCCGCCGTGAACAGCGCCCCGTCCAGTTCGACGATCAGTCCCTCCAGTTCCTGGGCCGCGCGCCGCGTGCCGCCGTACAGCGCCTGCAGCCCGTCGAGGAACCCCGGCGACAGATGCCCGGCGTTGGCCGCCGTCGGGGCATGGGTGTGCACGCACGACGCCTCGTCCCTCAGCCGGACCAGCGCCCGCGTCGGCCGCGGCGTGGTGGTGACGACGAGGCGGGGGTGAGCGGGGCTTGAAGAAGGGTTGAGGGTCGAGGGGCGAGGGTCGAGGGAGGAAGAGGCTTGAGATGCGGAGGCAAGATCGGGGGCTGAGTCGCCCTCGCCCCTCGACCCTCGACCCTCGACCTTGGGGGAGAGCGGCAGACGCAGGCCCATGCGCAACAGCGCCAGCGTCTCCGCCGCCCCCCTCGGGCCGCTCCCCCGCCAGGCGCAGAACTCATCCGCCCAGGCCGCCGAAAACTGCGGCCCGCGCAGGCTGTCGGGGTCCTCGGCCGAAAAGGCGTAGGCCTGGCAGCCGTTGGCGAACACCAGCCGCCGGCGCGACGCCTCGAAGCGCGGGCGCGTGGCCCGGGTCCAGCGCGGCAGCGACCGGATGCCGCTGACGCCCTCGATCATCACCTCGCGCACGTCGTGCAGCGTCGGACCGATCAGGGCCAGCCGCCCGCGGGGGCCGAGCGCCTCCGCCTGGTCGGCCAGCCAGCTGGCCCCCGCCAGGGTCTTGCCGGCGCCGCGGCCGCCGAGAAACAGCCAGGTCGACCACGGCGAACCGTCCGGCAGCGACCGGGGCGGCCGCTGCGACTCGCGCAGCACCAGCGGCGCCCCCGCCGGCCCGTCGGCCGGCGCGGCCTCCCGGGCGAAGAGGCTGCGCCGTTCCCGCCGGCGGTCCAGGCGGTCGGCCAGGATCAGCGTCTGATTCGCCATCCGATAGAGTTTGGAGACGAGGTCGTCCCGCCCCACCGGGGCCGCCTCCGTGACCCGCTCATAGATCGACGCGACCGTCGCCTCCGGGTCGCCGGCGTCGAAGCGGAAGGCCAGTTCCGCGCACACCACCCGCACCTCCCCCGCTTCGGCGCGGACGACCACCGGCGCCGGTCCCTTCGGCAGGGTCTTCGCCTTGACGTCGCGCTTTCGCATCCGCGCCTTGGCGGCCTGTCTGTAGATCGTGCTGACGTGGACCCGGTACTCCGCCGACAGGGCCCGGATGGGCTCGCCCGCGACATACCGCTCCAGCAGCGTCCGCCACCGCGCCGGCCCCATGCCGGACCGGCTCTGCCTGTAGGGCGTGTCCTCCGGCCAGGGCTCGACCGCCGACGGTGTCGCCCTGCTCTTGTCTGTGCGCGCGCTCTTCATCCGCACATTATCGGGCCGCCGCTTCCTGTGGCGGGTTCAGGACGCTGGGCTCGCAATGAGAGCCCGCCATTTCAACGCCTTGGCTGAAATTATTAGGGAGGTTCAGCCCGGATTGTCAGCACACCGGCGACGACTTCGCTTCGGATCCGGGGCGATCGAGGTCCGGTTCCGCCCCTACCGCCCCAGCAGTTCCGTCCATCGCCAGCCCGCCTTTCCGAACACCACCCGCGGTCCCCCCGCGAAGGTGATCAGCACCAGCCCGCGCATCGGCTGGCGGCGGCAGGCCTCGGGGGCGAAGGCGACCTCCAGGGCGATGGCCTGACGGACCCCGGCCAGGCCCTTGCCGGCCTGCCCGGGCGTCTGGATCCAGTCGCCGTCCCAGACCAGCAGGGCCCGGCCGGGACCGACCCCCCGGTGCGCCTGCGCCACGGCGGCGCGCACCTCGGGATCGGCGCGCAAGGCCTCCTGCAGGCGGCGGACCATGTCGCAGCCGGCGCCGTCGCCGCCGGGACCCGATCCACTCCCCTCCCCTGCGCCCGAGCCCTGGCCGGAGCCCTGGCCAGAGCCCTGGCCTGACCCCGAGCCGGCGGTGATCGCCCCGGCCAGTTGGGATTCGCCGAGGCTGGCGAACACCGGCGCCGGCGCCGCCGCGGCCGCCGGCAGCGGCTCGACGTCGGGCGGCGGCGGGGCGATCACCCGGGCCGCACGCGGGGCCGGCCGCGGCGGGACGGGACGCGGCGGCGCCGGCGGATCGGGCGCGGCCGGGGCCGGATCGGGCGGCGCGGCGGTCCCGGCCTCGGCCGGCGCCTCGGTCCGGCGCTCCGGAAGCGGCGGCGGCGGCGGTCGGAACAGGGTGACCTCGACCGGTTCGGGGACCGGCGCGGGCGCGAGGGCGGGAACCCCCGCCGGCCGCACCAGGAGGATCACCGCCAGCAGGGCGAGGTGCAGGCCCACGCTGCCGCCGCCCGCCAGCAGCCACGTCCGGCGGCGGGCGCGGGATTTCAGCATTCCCCGATCCGCGTTCCGTATAGACATTCGCCTTCCGAGTGCAGCCGCAGACGTTCTTCTGCGTCTTGCAGATCATCTACCCGCGTCAGGATCGTGGCGGACGGTTAGCGGATCATCGCTGCTTACGGCCAAGCTGACATTTTCTGGCCTTGTGCGGGTCATCACTCCGCCGTGACCGCTCAGCTAGCTGGACCTTCGGGGATTCACAGGAGACTTCATCTTGCAACGATCGACATTCAGAACGGCGGCTCTGACCGGCGCGGTGCTCGCCCTCGGCTTCGCGGCCAGCGGCTGCGCCAGCCACCGGTTCGTGCGCGACCAGGTGGAGGTGGTCGACACCCGGGTGACCGGCGTCGAAGGCCTCGCCGGCCAGGCGCTCGAGCGGGCCAACGCCGCCCACAAACTGGCGGAAGGCAAATTCCTCTACGAGGTCGTGCTGTCGGACGACTCGATGAAATTCCCGGTCGACGAGGACGCCCTGTCGCCGGAGGCCGAGGCCCGGCTGGCCGAACTGGTGCAGCGCCTCAAGGCCGAGAACCGCAACGTCTATCTTGAAATTCAAGGCCATACCGACGCCACGGGCGACGCGGAGTACAACGAGAAGCTCGGCGAGGCCCGGGCCGAGGCGGTCCGCCGCTTCCTCAGCCGCGACGGCATCGCCCTGAACCGCATGGCGACCATCTCCTACGGCGAGGCGGCCCCGGTGGCCCCCAATGACACGCCCGAGGGCCGCGCCCAGAACCGGCGCGTGGCGATCGTCGTCCTGAGCTAGGCGTCCCGACCGAGCGGGAGCGGCTTCCTTGCGGGGAGGCCGCTTCGCGCCGGATTCGCTGTATCTTCCAGACTGTTCCGGATAGACGGGACGGTAACGCTGTTCGCTGCGCCCGCCGGGCGCCGGTCGGCGGTTCCAGCGCCGGGGGGCGCGCGGGGAGATCGCCGATCATGGGTTCGCTTATCCGCGCCGGGGCTGCGCGCGGCTCCGCAAAGGCCGCCGCCAAGGTTTCCACGACCAAGGGTCCGGCCGGCGCTGTGACCCTCGGCGAGCGGTTGCGCTACGCCTTCGACAAGAGCATGGCCGCCGGCCCGGTGGCGCTGGCCGGATGGCTGGCGCTGGTCTCGCTGTGCGTGATCGTGCTGGCGGCGACGGTGCTGGCCCTCACGCGCATCGGGCCGGACGGCGGCTTCGACTTCATCGAGGCGGCGTGGCAGTCGCTGATGCGGACCATGGACGCCGGGACCATGGGCGGCGACTCGGGCTGGGTGTTCCGGCTGGTCACCCTGTTCGTGACCCTGATGGGCATCCTGGTCTTCTCGGCCCTGATCTCGATCATCTCGGCCGGACTCGATTCAGCTCTGGAGGGCCTTCGCAAGGGCCGGTCGCGCGTGCTGGAGAGCGACCACACCATCATCCTCAACTGGTCGCCGTCGATCTTCGACATCCTGTCGGAACTCGTCATCGCCAACGCCAGCCGCCGCCACCCCCGCATCGTCATCATGGCCGACCGGGACAAGGTCGAGATGGAGGACGAGATCGCCGACAAGGTCCCGAACCTCGGCAACACCCGGATCATCTGCCGCAACGGCGACCCGACCGACCTGTTCGACCTCAGCCTGGTCAACGCCCAAGCCTGCCGCTCCATCATCGTGGTCTCTCCCGAGGGAACCGATGACCCGGACAGTTGCGTGATCAAGACCGTGCTGGCCCTGACCAATGATCCCAACCGCCGGACCGAACGCTATCGCATCGCCGCCGAATTGCGCGACGCCCGCAACGCCGAAGTGGCCCGCATCGTCGGCGGCGACGAAGTCCAGCTTGTCCTCGCCGACGACCTGATCTCCCGCATCGTGGTCCAGTCCAGCCGCCAGGCGGGCCTCTCGGCGGTCTATTCCGAACTGCTCGATTTCGACGGCTGCGAAATCTACACCACCGAAATTGAAGACCTGACCGGGGTCGCCTACGGCGACGCCCTGATGGCCTACGAGGACTCGACCCTCATCGGTCTGCGCTATCCGGACGGCAGGGTGCGCATGAACCCGCCGATGGACGAGGTGATCGCGGCCGGCAGCCGCGCCGTCATCATCGCCGAGGACGACGCCGCGATCCGGATGACCCCGCTCCCCGAGGACGCGGTCGACGTCGCCGCCATCCGCGCGCCGGTCCGGACCCGACGCGCGGCCGAGCGCGTGCTGATCATCGGCTGGAACCGGCGCGGCCCGATGATCGCCCACGAGCTGTCGCGTTACGTCCGACCCGGCTCACTGCTGACCGTGGCCGCCGACACGCCCGGTCTGGCCGGCGAGATCGCCGCCCTGCCGCTCGGCTCGAAGAACATGAAGCTTGAGGTCCGGATCATCGACACCGGCCACGCCGCCTCGCTCGAGGCGCTCGAACCCCTGACCTACGACAGCGTCATGGTGCTCGGTTATTCCGATCACATGCAGGCCCAGTCGGCCGACACCCGTACGCTGATCACCCTGCTGCACCTGCGCAAGCTGTCCGAACGGCTCGGCGAGCACATCAGCGTCGTCTCGGAGATGATCGACATCCGCAACCGGGAGCTGGCCGAGGTCACCCGCGCCGACGACTTCGTGGTGTCGAACCGGCTCGTCAGCCTGATGCTGGCCCAGGCGTCCGAGAACGAATACCTCTCGGCCATCTTCGACGACCTGCTCGACGAGGACGGCTCCGAAATCTACATGCGGCCAATCGGCGACTATGTGGATCTGGACCTGCCGGTGAATTTCTACACCGTGGCCGAGGCGGCCCGTCGGCGCGGCGAAACCGCCATTGGCTACCGCCGCCGCCGCCCGGATGTCGACGACGGCCGCAACATGGGCGGGGTGGTGGTCAATCCGCCCCGGTCGGAACGCGTGATCTTCGAGCCTGAGGACCGGGTCATCGTCCTCGCCGAGGACTAGCCGTCGCCCTGGGCCGGCGGGGCTCCGGCCGCTGTCGCCCCGAACACGCGGGTGAAACTGGTCTTCAGCGCCGCGTCGGCCTCGTCCATCGTGGCCAGGACGCCCAGGTCGACCAGGCTGGTCACACCGTGCTCCTGGATGCCGCACGGCACGATGCCGCCGAAGTGGGACAGGTCGGGCTCCACGTTCAGGCTGACGCCGTGGAAGCTGACCCATTTGCGGACCTTGACGCCGATGGCCCCGATCTTGTCCTCACGCGACCAGCCGGGGCCCTTCCGCTCGACCCAGACGCCGACCCGCCCGTCGCGCACGTCGGCGGCGACGCCGAACTCGCCCAGCGCCCCGATGATCCACTGCTCCAGCCCGCGCACGAAGGCCCGCACGTCCTTGCCGCGCCGGTTCAGGTCCAGCATCACATAGCCCACCCGCTGGCCCGGGCCGTGATAGGTGAACTGGCCGCCCCGGCCCGTGCGATGGACCGGGAAGCGCCCGGCGTCCAGCAGGTCCTCGTCCTTCGACGAGACCCCGGCCGTGTACAGCGGCGGATGCTCCAGCAGCCAGACCAGCTCGGGGGCCTCGCCGGCCGCGATGGCCGCCGCCCGGGCCTCCATGGCCTCGACCGCCGCGGGGTAGGCGACGTAGCCGGCGGAGACGGCCCATTCGACCGGGGCTCCGTCCGCCCGGATCAGCTTCGGCGAGACCGGGGCCGGGGCCCGCGAATTTAAGGACTGGGAAAGCATGTCGCCCTCAATGTGGGGGTTGGGAGCGCCATGCAACAACCACCCGCCCAGTCCCAGTCAGCGTCAGAGTCCCCCGTGTCACAGATCGAAGCCGTCGATGTCGAGATTTCGGTCGTGCTGGGACGCTCTGTCCTGCCGATGAGCCAGCTGCTGCGGATGGGCCGCGGGGCGGTGATTCCGCTCGACGCCTCCGAGCATGACGAGGTCTGGATCCTCGCCAACAATCACCCGGTCGCCCGCGGCGAGATCGAAATCCGCGAGGACCGCATCGCCATCACCGTGACCCGCGCGGCCGACGTCTACGACTTCATGGCCGGGGCGGCCTGAACCCCCTTCCATTTACCCCCGACCTCCGCTATCTGCCCCCCTCCGATGCGAGCGGTCGTGGCGGAATTGGTAGACGCGCAGCGTTGAGGTCGCTGTTCCCTAACCGGAGTGGAAGTTCGAGTCTTCTCGACCGCACCATCGACTTTATTGAGGTAAACCAACGGCTTGTCAGCTAATGTGAGAGGAGGCCCGCGTGAGCAACACCGCCGACTCGCACATGCCCCCCGCCGCTGACGACGAAATCGAGCACGTGGCGCTGGACGAGGACTACGTCCTGACGCCCGCCTTCGTCGAGAAGGTCGTCGACGCCTCCGACGCCGGCGACGGCCTGAAACTGCGGTCCCTCCTCGAAGACCTGCACCCGGCCGACGTCGCCGACCTGATGGGCTTCCTGACCTCCGAGCACCGGGCCGTGGTGGTGCTGTGGCTGCCGCCGGACCTGCTCGCCGACACCCTGCCGGAACTGGACGACGGCATCCGCGAGGAAGTGCTGGAGCGCGTCCCGCACCTGACCCTGGCCGAGGCGCTGCAGGAACTCGATTCCGACGACGCCGCCGCCGTGGTCGAAGACCTCGAGGACGACCAGCGCGAGAAGGTCCTGGCCGCCATGCCGGAGGTCGACCGCGCCGCCATCGAAAGCTCTCTGGGCTACGAGGAAGACTCCGCCGGCCGCCTGATGCAGCGCGAGGTGATGGCTGCGCCCCAGTTCTGGAACGTCGGCGACACCATCGACCACATCCGCAAGCAGGGCGAGGAGCTGCCCGAGCTGTTCTTCGACATCTATGTCGTCGATCCCCTGAACAAACCCGTCGGCGGCGTCGCCATCAGCCGCCTGCTGCGCGCCCCGCGCCCGACGCCCCTGACCGAGATCATGGACCCGGTCAACGAGATCACCGTCGACCAGGACCAGGAAGAGGTCGCCTACATCTTCGAGAAATACCATCTGATCTCCGCCCCCGTGACGGACGCGGCCGGGCGGCTGGTGGGCCAGATCACCGTCGATGACATCGTCAACATCATCCAGGAGGAGAACCGCGAGGACATCCTCCGCCTCGCCGGCGTGTCCGACGAGGACCGCGGTTCGTCCGTCACCGAGATCGTGCGCGGCCGCGTGCCCTGGCTGGCGATCAACCTGGCCACCGCCGTGCTGGGCGCCAGCGTCATCGGCTGGTTCGAGGGCACGATCCAGCAGATCGTCGCCTTGGCGATTCTGATGCCGATCGTCTCGGCCATCGGCGGCAACGCCGGGACGCAGGCGCTGACGGTGACCGTGCGGGCGCTGGCGACGCGCGAACTGAACAGCTCCAATGCGCCCCGCACCTTCTGGCGCGAGCTGGCGGTCGGCCTGGCCAACGGCATGGTGCTGGCCCCGCTGATCGGCATCGCCACCGCTCTGTGGTTCCGCGACGAGGACTGGCGCATCGGCCTGGTGATCGCCGCCGCCATGGTGCTGAACCTGCTGGTCGCCGCAACCGTCGGAGTGCTGACGCCGCTGACGCTGTCGAAGCTGAAATTCGACCCCGCCGTCTCCTCGGCCGTGTTCGTGACGGCGACGACGGACTTCTTCGGCTTCCTGATCTTCCTCGGCCTGGCCACCATCGTGCTGACCTGAACCGGCCTCTGGACCGGCGCGGGGTTTGCTGGTTCTCCCATTGAGCGAGCACGTCCGTCTCGATTTGGGTCAATCCGGTGTCCGACGCGACCACCCCACGTCTGAAGGTCTCCCGCGAGGGGATCGTCCTCATCAAGAGCTTCGAGGGTTTTCGGCCGCGCGCGGTGCGGGACGACGACGGCGGCTGGGTCATCGGCTACGGCCATACGCTGTCGGCGCGCGAGGGGCTGACGGTCAGCGAGCAGGACGCCGAACTGCTGCTGCAGTACGACCTGCTGCCAGTGGTGAAGGCGCTGAACGAGCAGGTGTCGGCGCCGCTGAACCAGCACCAGTTCGACGCCCTCGCCAGTTTCGCCGTTTCGGTGGGCGTCGAGCGCTTCCTCGCCTCCGACGTGCTGCAACGACTGAACCAGGGACTGGCCGGCGAGGCGGCCGACGCCCTGATCGGCTGGCCAGAGCAGACGCCGCCAGACGCGCGCCTGCGCCGCCGCGCTGCCGAGCGGGCCCTGTTCGTCGCCGATCCCGCCAGTCCGATGCATCTGGCCGACCTGTTGGCCGCCCCGCTGCCGCCTCCGCCCATCGAGGACGCCGCGCAACCCGATGCGGAGCCGGAACCCGGCGAGGCCGCCGAGGCCCGGGCGGCCGCGGTTGCCAGCCTCCTTGGCGAAACGGGCGCCGCCGCCGCGCCTGAGCCGGACGCGCCGACCCATCCGGAGCCCGCAGCGGAGGCGCCGGCGTTCGAAGCGACGGCCTTCGCGACCGCGCCCACGGTCACGACGATCCATCTGCAACGCTATTCGGCCTACGCCCCCGCGATCGTGGGACCGCTGCCGGGCTTTCCGACCGCGCAGCCAAAGCCTGAGAGAGAAGCCGAGCCTGGACCGGAACCGGCGCCCCGGACAGACGTAGGGGATGAGGCGACGCCCGGGCCGGAGACCCCTCCGGGTCCCCCCATGGATGTCGCGCCGACGCCCGTCGTGCCGCTGGTCCCGCCTGCGCCCGGCGCGTCGCCGTTCCCCCCGATGCCGGTGGATGAACCGCTGGTGCTGACGCCGGCGACGGAGGCGGACTTCGTCGAGGCCGGGCGTCCTGTCTGGGAGCCCGACCAGCGCGCTGAACCCGCGGCGCCGCAAGACGACACCGTCCTGTTCGAGGATGAGCCGACGCTGTCGGTGCTTCGTCACGAGGCCGAACCGTCCGCGCCACGTCGCTTCGACTGGAGCGTCACCGGGGCCTTCCTGATCATGGGCGTCACGGGCCTGACCGCCTGCGCCGCCGCCGCCGCCGCCTTCCGCAAGGCGATGCTCGATGACTCGTCGCTGAACGACTACGTCGTCATCGGCTGGGTGCTGGCCCTGATCGGCGTGATCTGCGTCGGTGTGTCGTCGTGGAACCTGTTCGTGCGCTGGGGCCGCCGCGACTGACTTTGCCTGTCGCGCGGCGCGGTGCTACGCCCCCGCTCATGAGCATTCCCAACGCCCCCCAATCGATGGAATTCGGCCTCGGCGAGAACGCCGACATGATCCGCGAGACCACCGCCCGCTGGGCCGCCGATCGCCTCGCGCCTCTGGCCGCCGAGATCGACGAGAAGAACCAGTTCCGTCGCGAGCTGTGGCCCGAGATGGGCGAACTGGGCCTGCATGGCATCACCGTCGAGGAAGCGTACGGCGGCCTCGGCCTCGGCTATCTCGAACATGTCGTGGCCATGGAGGAGGTGTCGCGCGCCTCGGCCTCGATCGGCCTCAGCTACGGGGCTCACTCCAACCTCTGCGTCAACCAGATCCGCCGCTGGGGCACCGAAGAGCAAAAGCGCAGATACCTGCCCAAGCTGATCTCGGGCGAGCACGTCGGCTCGCTGGCGATGTCGGAGGCCGGCTCGGGCTCGGACGTCATGTCGATGCGGACCCAGGCCCGGAAGGACGGCGACCGCTACGTCCTGAACGGCACCAAATTCTGGATCACCAATGCTCCGTCGGCGGACACCCTGGTGGTCTACGCCCGCACCGGCGAGGGCAACGGCGGCGTCACCGCCTTCCTGATCGAGCGCGGCATGAAGGGGTTCTCGGTCTCGAAGAAGCTCGACAAGATGGGCATGCGCGGGTCGGACACGGCGGAATTGGTGTTCGAGGACTGCGAGGTCCCGGAAGAGAACGTCATGGGCCCGGTCGGCGGCGGCGCCGGGGTGCTGATGAGCGGGCTCGACTATGAGCGGGCGGTGCTGTCGGCGGGCCCTCTGGGCATCATGCAGGCAGCGCTGGACGTGGTCCTGCCCTACGTTCGCGAGCGAAAACAGTTCGGCAAGGCCATCGGCTCCTTCCAGCTGATGCAGGCCAAGGTCGCGGACATGTACGTCGCCCTGAACTCGGCCCGCGCCTACGTCTACGCCGTCGCTCGCGCCTGCGACCAGGGCAAGACGACGCGCTACGACGCCGCGGGCGCGATCCTGCTGGCGTCGGAGAATGCGGTGAAGGTGTCCCTAGAGGCGGTGCAGGCGCTGGGCGGCGCCGGGTACACCAAGGAGTGGCCCGTCGAGCGGCTGGTCCGCGACGCGAAACTGTACGACATCGGGGCAGGCACCAACGAGATCCGGCGCTTCCTGATCGGGCGGGAGCTGCTCGGGAGCTGACCCGAGGCTCCGGCGCGGAACCGGCATCGTGACTGCGCGGTTGCTCCTCGACGAAAGGAGACACCGCCATGCCCGCCAAATCCGCCGCCCAGCAGAAGGCCGCCGGGGCCGCCCTGTCCGCCAAGCGCGGCGACACGCCCAAGTCGGAGCTCAAGGGCGCCTCGAAGTCGATGATGTCGATGAGCGAGAAGCAGCTCGAGGAGTTCGCCCACACCAAGCGCAAGGGCAAACCCGAGCACGTCAAGCACTGAGCGCCGCGCGCGAACCCGGATGACCGCGGTCGCGCGCCCGGCTAGCGTCGCGGCATGACGCTGATCCAGACGTCGACGGGGCGGCCGCGCGCCTTTTCGGAGGTGGTGGAGAAGCTCGGCCGCCAGCCGGGTGAGAAGCTCTGTCTCGGCGAGGTGGTCGAGGCGTTCGGAGACCGGGCCTTCGGACCGGTGATGTTCTTTTTCGCCCTGATCAACATGATGCCGTGGCCGCCGGGCGGCACGACCCTGACCGGCGCGCCGCTGTTGTTGCTGTCCATGGAACTGGCCGGGGGGCGCGACGAGCTGTGGGTCCCGCGCTGGACCGAGCGGATCGCCGTCAGACGCGCCACCTTCAGACGGCTGAGCGGCCGCTTCCAGCGCGGACTGAAGACGACCGAGCGCCTGTCGCGGCCCCGGCTGCATTTCCTGACCGGACCGTTCGGCCAAGGACTGATCGGTCTCGCCTGCGTCTTCCTTTCGGTGGTGCTGGTCTTGCCGATCTGGGGCGCCAACCTGCTGCCGGCGGTGGCGGTCGGCTTCTTCGCTCTCGGCGTGATGCAGCGCGACGGCCTCGCCGTGATCGTCGGCTGGCTGCTGACCGCCGCGACCGTCGCGGTGCTCTTCCTGGCCTGGAAGCTGATCGTGGCCGGCTTCACCCACGGCATGGACTGGATCGGCCGGATCGTCTGACGGCGCATGGATGTTTGTTAAGTGGCGCCCGCCCACGGTCCCGCCTAGATCGAAGAACCCCGTCGCGCGAGTTCCCGCAGCCGCCCATGCCCGACTACGACTATCAAAGCGACACGCGGCCCTTTTCGCAGGTGCTGGAGGACATCGGGACCAAGCGCGATCCGAAGCTCTATCTCGGGGAGCTGGTGAATGCCTTCGGGGAGCGCGGCTTCGGGGCGCTGATGCTGTTCTTCGGTCTGATGAACATCGCCATCGGCATCATCCCGGGGACGACCACGATCCTGGGTGCGCCGCTGCTGCTGATCGGACTGCAGCTGATCATCCGCCAAGACCAGCTGTGGCTGCCGAAATGGGCGCTGAGCCGCTCGATCGAGCGCGAGGCCTATCGGAACGGGCTGGACACCGTCCTGCCGAGGCTCCGCAAGATGGAGCGGCTGTCGAAGCCGCGCCTGACGATCATGACAAGCGAGGTGTCGGAGGTGCTGATCGGCATCGCCACCTTCCTGCTGGCCTTCATCCTCGTGCTGCCGATCTGGGGCGGCAATCTGATCCCGGCGCTCATCATTTCGACCTTCGGCTTCGGCCTGATGCAGCGGGATGGTCTGGCCGTCCTGATCGGCTGGTGCGCCTTCGGCCTGATCTGCCTCGCCGGCCTGATCATCTGGCTGACATGGCAGTGGGTCTCGCCCTGGCTCCTGCCGGTCTGGGAGTGGGCCCAGGGGCTGATGCCTCAAGCCTGGGCGTGGTTCAGCGGCCTGTTCGGCGGCTGAAACGCACGAGGCGCCGGAGGGCGAACCCTCCGACGCCTGCGAGAACCGGATAACAGTCAGCTGCGGAACAGCGACAGGACCAGCTGCGGAGTCTGGTTGGCGATGCCCAGCGCCTGAACCCCCAGCTGCTGCTTCGTCTGCAGGGCCTGGAGCTTGGCGCTTTCCTTCGCCAGATCGGCGTCGACCAGGTTGCCCACCCCCGACTCCAGCGCGTCCGACAGCTTGCCGACGAACGTGATGTGGGTCGAGAGCGCCTTCGACTTCGTGCCCAGACGCGCGAGCGCGCCCGAAACGGCGTCGATGGAGTTGCTGACGGCCGTAAGCGAGGCCGTCGCCTTGGTCAGGGTGTCGATCGACTGCGTGGTGGCGACGGATACCGTCGTGCTGCCCAGAGCCATGACTTCCGCACCAACCGTCAGCGTGGACGTACCCTGCGCATTGGCCAGGGCCTGGAACCCGGTGGCGCCGGTCTTCAGCAGGTTGACCCCGTTGAATTCGGCGTTGCCCGTGACCGAGGCGATCTGGTCGCGCAGAGCCTTGAAGTCCTCGTTGAGGGCCGCTCGGGCCGAGGTCTTGAGCGACGCGTCGGTCGCCGCCAGTGCCTTCTCCTTCATCTGCAGCAAGAGGTCGGAGACCGTCTCACCCGCCGCAAGCGCCACATCGACCGCGGCGACGCCACGATCGAGAGACTGTTTCACCGCGTTCAGCGCCCCGATTTCGGCTCGTTGGCCCTGGGCGATAGCCCAGATGGCCCCGTTGTCCTTGGCGTTGGCGACAGTTTTCCCGGTGTTGATCCGGTTCTGCGTCGTCGCCAGCTGGGCGTTGGTCGCGTTCAGGTTCTGGAGCGCGATCATCGCGCCCACGTTGGTGTTGACCGACATAACCATCGGCTGTCCTTCCATTCTGGAGGTGGGAACGGCCTTCTGGCCGGAGAACCGGTTCTGGTTCGCGGGCGACTACGCAAGGAACGGGCCGGGGACTCGCAGGCCGCAAGATGTTGTTTCGCCGGGCATTATCCTGTGACCGGCGGCCGAGCCCGGCAGTTTTCGCCCGCTCTGGCTGAGCGGCGCGGCCGATCTTTTCCGGTCCCCCGCCCCGGCGCGCCGATCATATGATCGTTGTTAACCCGGGCCGCCTTCGCTAACCCGGTGCCGTCAGCACCGGAGCCGTCCATGACCCGCCAGAGCGACCGGTTCGAGGGCACCTCGAACTACATCGCCACCGACGACCTGAAGATCGCGGTCAATGCCGCCGTCGCGCTGGAGCGGCCGCTGCTGATCAAGGGCGAGCCTGGCACCGGCAAGACGGTGCTGGCCTATGAGATCGCGCGCGCCCTCGGCGCCCCGCTGATCACCTGGCACGTCAAATCGACCACCAAGGCCCACAACGGCCTGTACGAATACGACGCCGTCTCGCGGCTGCGCGACAGCCAGCTGGGCGAGGCGCGCGTCCACGACGTCCGCAACTATCTGAAGCCCGGCAAGCTGTGGGAGGCCTTCACGGCCTCGATTCGCCCGGTGCTGCTGATCGACGAGATCGACAAGGCCGACATCGAGTTTCCCAACGATCTGCTGCAGGAACTCGACCGGATGGAGTTCTTCGTCCAGGAAACCGGCGAGACCATCAGGGCCGCGGTCCGGCCCGTCGTCGTCATCACCTCGAACAACGAGAAGGAGCTGCCCGACGCCTTCCTGCGTCGCTGCTTCTTCCATTACATTCGCTTCCCCGACGACGAGACGATGCGGGCGATCGTCGAGGTCCACTTCCCGGGGATCAAGCCGCGGCTCGTCTCGGAGGCGCTGAAGACCTTCTACGAAATCCGCGACACGCCGGGTCTGAAGAAGAAGCCGTCCACCTCCGAGTTGCTGGACTGGCTGAAGTTGCTGCTGGTCGAGGACATCGACCCCGAGACGCTGCGCGAGAAGGCCCCGAACAAGCTGATCCCGCCGCTGCACGGAGCCCTGCTGAAGAACGAGCAGGACGTCCATCTGTTCGAGCGGCTGGCCTTCCTGAACCGGCGCGAAGGCGCCCGGCCCGGGGCCTGAACACATAGGCGGACAGGTTTCGTCACGGCGATTACCGCGATTTCACTGGATTCCCGAAGGCTGGAGCGCAGGATGAAGGCGACAAGGACCGATACCATGCCCATGCGTCCCCTTCTGATTCCCGCCCTCTGCCTCGCGGCCCTGACCGCCGCGTGCGACGGCGACTCCGTGCGCATCTCGTCGACACGCACGGAAGATCCGGACGCCAAGGGCGCATTGAAGGTCGTGGATACGCTTCAGTGCCCGCAGACCATGGGTTCTCTGACCCGCAAGGGATCGGCCAGCGAGGGCGGCGCCGTCTGCACCTACACCGGCCCGCGCGGGGCCGAGGTCAGCCTGCACCTCGTCAAGCTGAACGGCGCCCCGGCCGCGGACGCCCTGAAGGCGTTCGAGGACCGGCTGTCGGCGGCCATGCCGCAGGCGGTGGCGCAGCTGAAGGCGGCCTCCGCTCAGGGCGAAGCCGCCGTCGCCTCGGCCGAGGCCGGGACCGCGAATGCGGCCAAGGGCGACCGCGCCTCGGTGCGGGCGCCCGGGGTCGACATCCAGGCCGAAGGCGACGACGCCAGCGTGCGCCTGCCGGGCCTGCACATCGAGTCCAACGGCGACCAGGCGAGCGTGCGGATCGCCGGCATCCATCTCGAGGCCTCGGGCGACGAGAGCACCGTCGACATCGGTTCGGCCGAGGGCGACAATGTCAGCGTCCAGGCTAACCAGGACGCCGCCGAGATCCGCACCAGCGCCGGCGGCGGCGGCGGCGCGACCCGCGCCAACTGGATCCTTACCGACAACCGCCCCTCCGAGGCGGGCTGGCGCCTGGTCGGCTATGAGGCGCGCGGTCCCGCGGGCGGCCCCATCGTGGTGGCCACCGTGCGGGCGCGCGACCGCGACCGCGGCCGGGTGTTCGAGGACGCCAAGGACCTGGTCGCCCTCAACGTCGGCGAATAACGGCCGCTCAGGCTTGATCGCGGCGCCGGGATGCGTCACCTGACCTGCCCAGCAGGCAGGATTCACCTTTGGCCGTCACGCCCCGCACTCCCTCGTCGAAGACCGCGCCGCGCGCCTGGCAGCGGATGCTGTCCGGCCGCCGCCTCGACCTGCTCGATCCGTCGCCGTTCGACATCGAGATCGAGGACATCGCCCACGGCCTGGCGCGCGTGGCCCGCTGGAACGGGCAGACGATCGGCGAGCACGCCTTCTCGGTGGCCCAGCATTCCTGCGTGGTCGAGGAGATCGCGGCCCACATCCGGCCCGGCCTTGAGCCGAAATGGCGGCTCGCCGCCCTGCTGCACGACGCCTCCGAATACGTCATCGGCGACATGATCTCGCCGTTCAAGGCGGCCCTGGGCGTCAGCTACAAGGATTTCGAGGCCCGGCTGGAGCACGCCATCCACATCCGCTTCGGCCTGCCGGCGAAGACGCCCGTGGCGGTCAAGAAGCTGATCAAGGAGGCCGACAAGGCCTGCGCCTTCTTCGAGGCGACGCAGCTGGCCGGCTTCACCCGCACCGAGGCGCTGGGCTTTTTCGGCAAGCCGCCGGCGGGCTATGACCTGACCATCGATCCCCTGCCCGCCCCCGTCGCCCAGCAGCGCTATCTCGAACGCTACCGCGTGCTGGCCGAGGCTGTCGGACTGGTGCCCGCCCCCGACGCCTGGCACACGGAATAGGCATGGGGCTTCCGGCGGAACAGGGCGTTCGCATCGGCCTTTCGGCGGTGGTCATCGCGCTCCGCGACCGCAAGGCCTCCGTTCTGACCACCCCGGGCGAGGACGGCGCCCTGGCCCTGCCGTTCGGACCGTTCGACCCGGCCCGCGACCGGACCTTCGAACTGGCCCTGCGCGCCTTCGTCACCGCCCAGACCGGCTTCCGCCTCGGCTTCGTCGAGCAGCTCTACACCTTCGGCGATCTTGGCCGGGACAGCCCGCGCGCCACGCCGGGACCGGAGCAGCGACGCGAGGTCTCGGTCGGCTATCTGGCCCTGACCGCCGACGCCTCGGACGCTCCCCTCGCCGAGGCGCGCTGGACCCCTGTGCTGGACGTCTTCCCATGGGAGGATCGCCGCGCCGGCGCCGCCGCCTGCCTCGCTCCCCTGCTTGACGGGCTGGCCGCCTGGGCGACAGGCGATCCGAAACGGCAGGCCCGGGTGGAGGCCCTGTTCGCTCCGGCGCCCCCTTGGCGCTGGAATGAGGGCCGGGTGCTGGAGCGCTATGAACTGCTCTACGAGGCGGGACTCGTCGCCGAGGCCGCGCGGGACCGGGACCAGCCCGTTGCTCCGGCGACGCCCGGCCGGGCCATGGCCTCCGATCACCGCCGCATCCTCGCCACCGGACTGGGCCGCCTGCGCAGCAAGCTGAAATACCGGCCGGTGCTGTTCGACCTGATGCCGCCGACCTTCACCCTGTCCGAATTGCAGGCCGCCGCCGAGGCGGTCGCCGGCCTGTCGCTGCACAAGCAGAATTTCCGCCGCGGCGTTGAGCGCACCGGCCTGGTGGAGCCGACCGGCCGCCTCTCCGCCGCCACCGGCGGCCGCCCGGCCGAACTGTTCCGCACCGTCGACGGCGACCTGTCGGCCGCCGATACGCTGGGCCTGCCCCTGCCCGCCCAGCGCTGAGCAAGGGCCGCCGCCCGCGGCCTCCGAAATGAACCGGGTGCGGGCGCGCGCGGGGGGTTGCGGCGGGGAGCGGTCGCCATTAGAGAAGCCGCTCGCTCGACCAAAGCGTTCGGCCCCGCGGAGAGGTGGCAGAGTGGTCGAATGTACCGCACTCGAAATGCGGCGTGCCTTTACGGGTACCGTGGGTTCGAATCCCACCCTCTCCGCCACGCGCCCCGGAACAGTTCTCTGATCTGACCCCCGCCCGCAGGGGCCCGGAACGTCGGGCCTATTCGCCGGCAGACTGGCGAGCGGCCCGCTGTTCCAGCGCCCTCGGAGCCGCCATTGGGCCGCTGTTGGCCCCCTCGGAACCAAGGCGAACAGCAACCAGACGAGCGGCTTCCGTTTTCCGGTCCTCCGAACCGCAAGATCGGGCGAGCGCGCGCCAGTTCCGTTCGTCACGTTAGGATGGCCACAACGGATGAGGACGATGACGGCGGCGCTCGACCACTACAATGCCCGGATGCTGAGGGTGCTGGATCATATCGACCGGCATCTCGAAGGCGATCTGGACCTGGAGACGGTCAGCGGCGTCGCCGCGTTTTCCAAATTCCATTTCCACCGGCAGTTCAAGGCGACCTTCGGTCTGTCCCTGCATCGCTACGTCCAGCTGGCTCGCCTCAGGCGCGCGTCGGAACAGCTGGCCGACCGACAGGGCGAGAGCGTCACCCACATCGCCTTGGACGCCGGCTATGAGACGCCCGACGCCTTCGCCCGCGCCTTTCGCCAGAGGTTCCGGCAATCGCCGTCCAGTTTCCGTAAATCTCCCGAATGGGAGCCGTGGCTCCGGGCCTTCGGGCCGCTCACTTCCGCCAGGAGCAAGCTCATGCCGACGACCTTCACCCCCGACCAGGTCACCGTACGCGACACCGCCCCGACCCGCGTCGCGATGTTCGAACACCGGGGCGATCCGGCGACCCTCGATGTCACTATCCAGCGCTTCATCGATTGGCGCAAAGCCGCCGGACTGACCCCCAAGACCAGTTCGACGTTCAACATCTGGTACACGGAGCGGCGGCCCGCCAACCCGGCCGACTACCGCATGGACCTGTGCGTCGGCGTCGGCCCCGATCAGCCGATCGATCCGGCGGACGGGATGGTCCGGGAAGGCGAGATCCCGGGCGGCCGCGTCGCTGTCCTGCGCGTCACGGGCGACACCCACAACCTCGAGCCGGCCGCCCTCTATCTCTACCGGGACTGGCTCCCGACGAGCGGCGAGGAGATGCGCGACTTCCCCATCTACTGCCAGCGTTTCTTCCTCGACGACCCGGCCGGCGGCACGGCGGCGGAGCTGTTCCTGCCGCTGAAGTAGGGCCTGCACGGCAGGCGCTTATCCGAGGCCGACCTGACGAAGTCGGCGGGGCGGCATCGCCGAGATGCGCCCACAGCGGACTGCCGCCGTGGGCCTCAACATGGACCTTCCTGCGTCTGTGACCCGAGGGGGGCCGCCCCAAGTTCACAGCCGGTGTCAGCCGCCTGAGCGCCGACCATTACTAATCATTTAGTACTAAGGCTGCGTCAGGTAGGCTAGACACTCTTCCCATGGCCTCATCTCCTGCCCCGACCGAAGGCGAACTTGCGATCCTGCGCGTGCTCTGGGCGCGAAAGGAGCCGATGACGGTGCGCGAGGTGCACGCGGTGCTGTCGCGGACCAAGGACACCGCCTACACGACCGTGCTGAAGATGCTCACCATCATGGCGGGCAAGGAACTGGTCCGCCGCGACGAGAGCGAGCGCAGCCATACATATTGCGCCCTGTATTCGGAGCCGGTGGTGCAGGCGTCGCTGCTGAAGGACCTGGTGCGGCGCGCCTTTTCCGGATCGGCGCTGACGCTGGTGCAGCGGGCGCTCGATGACGAGATGGCGAGCGCCGAAGACCTCGACGCCATCTCCAGGCTGATCGCCGAGGCCAAGGCGAAACGGAAGGCCGATTGATGGACGCCTTGGCGGTCGCCCAGTTCGGTCTTGCGCCGGCGCTGGCCTCGGCGCTGCTGCATTCGCTGTGGCAGGGCGCCGTGCTCGCCGTGGCCGCGGGCCTGACGCTGAGGGCGATGCGGCGGACCAGCGCGGCCGGACGGCATGCGGTGGCCATGGCCTTCCTGGCCGCGATGCTGCTGGCGCCGGCGCTGCAATTCGTCGGCTTCTGGGTACGGCCGGCCGCCGAGCTGTACGACAGCCTGATGCCGGTGATGACGCAGCCCCGGCTGGCGGGCGGCGTCTTCGTGCAGGAGTCGTCTCCGGTCGCGGCGCTGGTGGTGCTGTGCTGGCTGGCCGGAGTAGGCCTGATGTTGATGCGTCATCTCGGCGCGCTCCGGGCCCTGGCGCGGATGGAGCGCGCGCCGTGGGCGCCGCTGCCGGCGCCGTGGCCGGCGCGGGTCGAAAGCCTACGCCTGGCCATGGGCGTCGGACGGGGCGTCGCCGTGCGGCTGACCGATGTGGTCCCGGGGCCGTGCACGGCCCGGCTGCTGCGGCCGGTGATCTGGCTGCCCCTGTCTCTGCTGACGCGCACGCCCGCCGACCAGATCGAGGCGTTGCTGGCGCACGAGCTGGCCCACATCGCGCGCCGGGACTGGCTGTGGAACGGGCTGCAGTGCGTCATCGAGGCCTTGCTGTTCTTCCATCCGGCCGTCTGGTGGCTGGGGCGACGCATCCGCCAGGAACGCGAGCACGCCTGCGACGACAGGGCGGTGGCGGCAGGCGGCGATGCCGTCGCCCTCGCCGAGGCGCTGATGGGGCTTGAATGCGGGCGAGCCGCCTCCCCGGGGCTGGTGCTGGCGGCGGGCGGCGGATCGCTGCTGCAGCGCATCAGCCGGCTGCTGGCCGGTCCGCCCTCGCGGGGGCGCTGGGGCGCCTGGGCGGCGCTCGCGGCCTTCGCGGTTTCGGGCGCGCTGGTTCTGACCCAGGTGGGGATGGCCGGCGGCGGGCTGCCGGACCTTCAGGTCCGGTCCTCGACCCAGGGGCCGCTCGGCCCCGGCGACTTTCGCGAGATCGCGGCCGGCGGCGTGGACAAGCAGCGCTTCTACCGCGAGAGCATCGACCTCGAGGGCCGCCGGACCGAGGCCTATTGGGAAAACGGCCGGATCCATCCGATCGACGCCGAGGTTCGCGACTGGATTGCGCAGGTCTCGCGGCTGAGCCTTACGCCGCCGGCCGCCCATCTCGTCCCGGTCGTGGAGCCCGCGGAATATGATGCGCTTCTGGCCCTTGCCGCCTCGCAGCCGGTCGTGGTCGCGCGCCTCGGCTCGCCGGCGGTCGCCACGTCGCAGCCGGCCGGCGGAAAGCTTCGTCTCGGCGAGGGCGGGGGCGAGGCCGACCTGCGCATTCCGATGGCGGGCCCCAGGGGCGCCGCGATCGTCCATGTCGAAGCGGAGTTGATCCGCGGCGACTGGATCCTGGAAAGGCTCGAAGTCCAGTGACCCGGCCCGTCCTTTTGCCTCGAACTACTAGCGACTTAGTACTTACCCCGATCAAGGAGAGCCCAGGTGAAACCAACCGCCCTTAGCCTGGTCCTGGCCCTGTGCCTGGGCCCGGTCGCCGCCATGCTGGCGCCGGCGCCGATCGCAGCCGCGCAGAGCCCGGAAGAGGTCGCGCGTTACGCTGACGACCTGCTGACCCGCAACTATCCCGCCGACGGCCCGGGCGCCGCGATCCTGGTCGCCCGGGGCGACCAGGTCCTGTTCCGCGGAGCGCGGGGCGAGGCGGACCTGGACGCCGACGAGCCGTTGCGGCCCGACTCGGTGTTCCGGATCGCCTCGGTGACCAAACAGTTCACGGCTGCCGGCCTGCTCACCCTCGTGGAGGCCGGGAGGGTCGATCTGGACGCGCCGCTGTCGGACGTCCTGCCGGATTTCGGGGGTGGAGACGGCGTCACCGTCCGCCAGCTGCTCAACCATACCGCCGGGTTGAAGGACTATACGGGTACGCCCGGCTACGGCGAGCTGCTGCAGCAGGACCTGACGACGGCGCAACTGATCGACCTGTTCGAGACGTCGGCCCCGGATTTCCAGCCGGGCGCCAGCTGGGCCTACAGCAATTCGGGCTATGTGCTGATCGGAGCGGTGATCGAGGCGGTCACCGGGCTGGCCTGGCACGACTATCTCGATCGGGCGCTCTTCCAGCCGCTCGACATGACCCACACGGGCTACGCGCTCGACCCCGGGCTCTCGGCCGTGACGGTGACCGGCTATTCCCACGACGGTCGGACGGTCGTGCCGATGCATCCGATGAGCATGACCCATCCGCATGCGGCGGGCGCGCTGGTCTCGACAGTCGATGACCTGTTCCGGTGGAACCGGGCCCTGCACGAAGGACGGGTGCTGAAAAATGAAACCTACGCCCAGATGATCGCGCCGGCCGCCCAGTCGCTGGACCTGGGGACGGGCTACGGCTTCGGCCTCTACAACGAGACGGTGCGCCATGCGCCGGTGCTGCGCCATGGCGGAGCCATCTTCGGCTTCTCGTCGTCGCTGGCCTACGTCCCGGGACCGGACATCACCGTCGTGGTGCTCGAGAACGACGACGCCACGCTGAACGAGGACAATTCGAACACGGTGATGCGGCGGCTGACCGCCATGGCGCTCGGCGAGCCCTACCCCGCCCCCGTGGCCGTTCCGGTCGAGCCGGCGATGCTGCGCGCGGCCGAAGGGACCTATCGGTTCGACGACGCCGTGCGCACCCTGCGCGTCATCGACGGAACGCTGACGGTGCAGCGCGGCGCCTCCCCGCCCGCAGCCCTGATACCGATCTCCGCTGACGACTTCCTGTACGCGGACGGCTTCAATCGGCTGACGCTGGAGCGGGACGCCGCCGACGCGGTCAAGGCCATCCGGTTCTTCGCCCGGGGAGACGGCGACGGCGTCGTCGGCGTCCGCGCCGAGCCGGGCCAGGGCGTAGCGATCTCGTTGTCGCCCGAGGCCCTGGAACGCCTCGCCGGGACCTATGCGAACGGCGCCCTGACAATGGTCGTCTTTATTGAGGACGGCGCGCTGAAGGCGCGCATGGGCGATCAGGAGCCGGTGGGTCTGCGCGCCTCATCGGCCACCGGGTTCGATGTGGAGCAGGCCGACGCATCGCTCGAATTTCCGGCGGGTGAAGCGCCGGCGGAGCAGGTGATCATTCGGCAAGGCGGCCGCTCACTGGCGTTCCGTCGGGCGTCAGAGCATTAGCTGCAAATCCAGCAGGAGGACGAGAACGGCCCAAAAGTGGCTGCCGTGATGAGCCAAGGGTCAAGTCATGCACGTCATTCCGATCGCGTGCCCTTGGGCCTCTGCTTCATCTGGGACTGATACGTCTCGGCGATCGCGTCGGTGGTCGTCAGCCAGGCGCCGTCATGGCCGGCGATATAGGCCAGCGCCTTGTCCAGATACCTGGCTCTGAACGGCTGCCCGATGACGAACGGGTGCAGGGCGATCGCCATAACGCGGCCCGAAGCGGCGGCATCGGCGTAGAGCTGGTCAAACTGATCGACCACGGCCTGGTAGAATTGCTCGCCGGTAAAGCTGCGAGCCACGAACATGCTGATATCGTTCAGTTCGACGGAATACGGCACCGAGATCATCCCGGGCACGTTCAGGTGGAAGGGTTGGTCGTCCGCGGTCCAGTCGAGCACGTACGACAGGCCCAGTTCCCTCAGAAGCTCCGGCGTATCCAGCGTCTCCGTCAGACCGGGCCCCATCCAGCCGCGCGGGCGCCGGCCTGTCCTGGCCCGGATCGTATCGACGATGTTCGCCAGCGCCTGCCGCTCCTCCACGCGGCTGTCGAAGCCGGCATGGAGCTGGGAGTTGGTGCGGCCGTGGGCGAGCCATGCCCAGCCGCGCTGCAGGCCGGCCTCGATGATCTGCGGGTAGTTGACCGCGGCCTCTGAGTTCAGAAGAACGGAGGGACGCACGCCATGCCGGTCGAAGATTTCGATCAGACGCCACACCCCGACCCGATTGCCGTAGTCGCGCCAACCATAATTCAGCGGGTCCGGCGTCAGGTGGGCCGTGCCGTCCCAGATGCTGGTCGAGGGCTTGTCGAGGTGGAAATGCTCGATATTCAAGCCGACGTAGACCGCCACACGCGCGCCGTCAGGCCAGGTCACCGGGCCCCGCTCGGTGATCGGGGAATAGTCGTAGAGAGGGTTGTCCGGGCGCTCGCCCCCGGCGACGGAGGCGGCGCTCACGGGATCACCCGGCGAGCGCGCAGATCCTCAAAGATGCCGAAGAACATGGCTTTGGTGTCCACGAAGTCGTGGAAGCCGAAGCGGCGCGCCTTGGAGCCGTCGGCAATGACGTCGTAGTCCCACCCGAACACGAAGTCTCCGAAGCGCCACGAGGAGACCTCGCGATAGGATGTGGGGATGAGGCCGTGGCGTTCCACCATGGCGTTCCACACCGGCTCCTTGTCTGACATCACCTCATCCAGGCTCATCGGCAGGGGCGCGGCCGCCTCCAGTCCGAACCATCCGGCTATGGCCGGCCACAGTTCACTCCAGCGGAAGAGGTCGCCGTTGTTGATGTTGAACGCCTGGTTTGCGCAGGCAGGCTCGGTAGCCGCCCAGACTGTCGCGCGCGCCAGCAGGTCCGCATCCGTCATCTCGAGCAGGCTGTGATAGGCGCCGGGCCGCCCGGGAAACCGAAGCGGCAGGCCCAGCTCCCTGGAGATTGCAGCGTAGACGGCGATCACCATCGCGAGATTCATCGGATTGCCCAAGGCGTAGCCGCACACCACCGAGGGCCGCAGAGCCGACCAGGTCCAGGACTTGCCGATTTGCCGAGCCTCAAGCCACGCCTGCTGGTCGACATTGAATTCCGGCGGCATGTGCCCGGGATCGTCTTCGCGGGCGGGCGTCTTGAAGGGCCCGAGATGGGCTCCATAGACCTTGTAGCCCTGCATCAGACTGACGTGCCGAAGCCCGGCGGCGACCGCCTCGACGGCGGTGACGGCATTCACCAGCATGGCCAGGTTCGGCTGCACCAGCTCGGCCCACGAGGGGCGATCCTGGTAGGCGGCGTAGAAGATGTGGGTCGCGCCATCGAGCTCTCCGAGCTTTGCGCGGACGTCCGACTCATCCAGGAGGTCGACGGCGATGTGACGGAGGCGGCCGGCCGAAGCGCCGCCACGACGCGAGAGACCGATCACCTCCCAGGTCCCCAGTTGGATCAGGTGATCCACCAGGTTTCGGCCGATCACGCCGTGAGCGCCGACGACGACGGCGACATTGGGGACGGGATGTTCCATTGGAAATGCTCCTTCCCGGCCAAACTAGCCGTGCATTTCGCCTTCTGAAGCCCGCCTTTCTGCACTATGCCTGTGCAGTCATGCACAGGCGTCTTGATTGGACCGATCTGCAATACGTGCTTGCTGTCGCCGAGAAGGGGACGCTGGCTGCGGCCGCACGCGCGTTAGGCGTCAGCCACACCACGGTTCTTCGACGGATCGCCGCAGTGGAGGCGAGCTTCGGGGTCCGACTCTTTGATCATCTGCCCTCCGGCTACGCCCTGACCGCGGCGGGCGAGGAGGTTCTCGCTCCGGCGCGGGAGCTGTCCGGGGCGGTGGCGGCCCTTGAACGTCGGCTGGAAGGTCGCGACGTCCGGCTCGAGGGCCTCATCCGCGTCGCGACGGTGGACACCCTGATGGCGTCCCTGCTGCCGCCGATCCTGGGGGGCTTCCAATCGGAACATCCGGGCGTGGAGATTGAGGTGTCGGGGGCGACTGCCCTGGCCAACCTGAGCCGGCGCGACGCCGATGTCGCCATCCGCGTCGCCTCGAACCCGCCGGAGACTCTCGTGGGCCGGCGGCTGGCGTCGGTGGGGATGGGGGTTTGCGGCGACTTGCCGGACGAAGCGTCGACGTGGAGCCTTGATGAGTGGTCGTCCCAGCGCTGGATCGCGCCGTCGGCCGCCCTGGCGGAAACGAATATCGCGCGCTGGATGCGCACCGCCCTCCCCGCTGCGAACATCGTCTTCCAGGCCGACAGCGCGCTCGCCATGGGCTGGGCCGTTCAGGCCGGCGTCGGGGTGGCCGCTCTCCCGTGGTATCTGGCGCCGGCGTTGCCGGGACTTCGCTGGCGTTCACTGCCGGTTCCGCTGGAGGCCCCGGCCGGCCTCTGGGTTCTCAGCCATCGGGATCTGCGCCGCACGCCCCGGGTCCGCGCATTCACCGACTTCGTCTGTCGTGAACTGGCCCTGCACCAAGGCCTGATCGAGACAGGGCCGCCCTGAACTCCCCCGCGGCGCGGGACTCATGCCGCCGACGACGCGCCGCACAGCTTTCTGACCCACGTCAGGAAGAGTCCGTACGGTCGGCCCGCCAGCACGCTGAAGGTGATCACGAACAGAAGCGCCTTGGCCGACTGTGGCCAATGGATCCCGTTGACGGCGAGGAGCGCCGAATAGAGCCCGGCCTGGAACGAGGTATTGGCGAAGGTGTCGAGAAGCGCGGACCGGGCCCCGCCCGGCGCTCTTCCGCCGGCGCGACGAAACAGCCAGTCGCGATAGAGGCCGTAGAACCGCCCGGCCAGGAGGATCACCGGAAGCGCGCTCAAACGGACGCGCGCAGACTCGCCGATGGTCAGGTCCGCAACGACGACTTCGATGAAAAGGCCGGCGGCGGTCGAGAACGCGACCATTGCGAAGGTGTCGGCGAGAAAGCGCCGCATGTCGCATCCTCTCCTTCCGCCCGCTGGAGCGAAGCTAGCCAGCCCCTTCGGGCACGCCCTGCCAATCGGCGACTACGCGGGTCAGCACATCCAGAGGCATATCGCCCTTCAGCAGAGCCAGATCATGGAAGGCGCGCAGATCGAACCGCGTTCCCAGCCGGGCTTGCGCCTCGGCACGCGCGGCGGTCCAGGCTCGCCAGCCCAGCATGTAGCTGGCGGCCTGACCCGGCTGGACACAGTAGCGCTCGACTTCCCGTACCGCCTCGCTCCCGGCGTTGCCGAGCGTCGCGGTCATGTAGCCGATGCTCTGACCGCGGCTCCAGCGCCGGGCGTGGACGCCGGAGTCGAGCACGAGGCGAGCTGCGCGGAACATCATCGAGGCGATGTAGCCGAGACGGGCCAGGGCGTTTCCGTCATAGACGCCCATCTCCTTCGCGAGTTGTTCGGCATACAGCGCCCATCCCTCGGAGAAGCCGGAGAACAGCGGCATGCGGCGCAGGACAGGCAAGCCTTCCGCCTCGTTGACCAGGGCGTTCTGGAGGTGATGCCCTGGCAAGCCTTCGTGATACACCAGCGTCGGCAGGTCGAACCGCGGCCATTCCGAGATGTTCCGGAGATTGATGGAGAACAGACCCGGCCGGGCGCCATCCAGGCTGGGCGGCTGGTAGGTCGCGCCCGACGATCCCGCCTCGATCGCGAGCGGCATGCGCTGGATCGCAACGCCGACGCTGGGAACCGTGCCGAAATAGCCGGGGAGCCTCGCGCCCATGGCGTCGATCATCCGCCGAAGATCGGCCAGCAGCGCGCCGCGGCCGGCCTCGCTGTCCGCATAGAGTTGGGCCGGGTCTTTGCGCAGCGCGGCGATCCGCTGCGCGACTGTCCCTTGGGAAAGCCCCTGCGCCCGCAGGATGCTTTCGGCCTCGGCGGTCAGTTCGGCCACCCGCTCCAGGCCTATGCGGTGAATCTCGTCGCCGGAAAGATCAGTCGTCGTCGCCGCCCGTACCGCGTAGCGATAATACGCCTCCCCCTGTGGCAGGCGCCAGACTCCGGCGTCTGGGGACGCCGTCGGCAGGGCCGCCTCGAGCAGGTCGGCCTGACGCCGCAGAGCGGGATAGACTTCGCGCTCGACGATCCGGCCGGCCCGTGGTCCCCAGTCGCCTTGCAGGTCCGCAGAACCCGCGCGGCGGACCAGGGTGGACGTCAGGTCGTTTTCTTCAGGAGACGCTCGCATCAGTTCGCGGAACTGGATCAGCGCCGTCCGGAGAATGAAGTCGGGCGGAACGACGCCCTTGGCGAAATCCGCGCGGGCGCGATCCGTCTCCTGGTCCAGGAGAAGGGCGAAGGCCGAGAGCCGGGCCAGATAAGCCTCGGCGTCCGACGCCGTCTCGACGGGATGCTGGTCAGCGAGGAACGAGGGGACGCTCCGGTACGCACCGCTCAGTTGCGAGACGACGTACGGGATCGCCACTCCCACATTGGGGTCGCCGTAGGGGAAGCTGTAGCTCTGCAGCGTGGTGTCGGCGAGATAGGCGGCCGATTGATGATTGATCCAGTCCGCCTGACTGAGTTCCGCCGGATCAAAACGCGCCAGGCCCGCCTTCAACTCCAGGAACACCTCCCTCATCGCCTGCAGCCCGGTCGGCGACCGGTCGTCCAGCCGCGCCCGCGCCGCCGCGTTCTGGCCCGTGTCGAGACCTGTGATCGTCATCAGCTGCGGAGACGTCAGCAGGGCCTGCTGCATCGCCTTGTCCAGCAATGCCGTCACGTCGTTCCGTGCTGCGAAGGCCGCCCCTCCGTACCCCCACCCGACGGCTACGGTGGAGGCCGAAAGAAATGCGCGTCGGTTCAGCATGGGACTCTCACTATGGGTCTGCGTGAATGGCTTGCGCCAGGATCAGTTGGGGATCCACGCGGGGTCGGGACGGGGCGAGTTGCGTGACCAGGCCCTCGATGTCCGCTTCCGCGCTCTTCAGCGATTCCCGCACACGCGCGTCTGCGAACTCGTCCCACTCTGCCGCGATGGATCGGAAATCGGTGACTCCGACATAGGCAAGGGGAACCCGGATGGAAGCGTCCACCAGGTTCGCGGCCTCAAGAGGGCCGCCGGCCCCGTAGCCGCCATCCCCCCGCGCGCTGAGCACGATGAGCTTCTTGCCCGGCGCGAGCAGCGGCCAGTAGGGCGCGCCCGGCCGCCCGCGATCGAAGCCGAATGTCCGTCCGACCCTGACGACATTGTCGATCCACGCCTTCAGCGGAGAGGGAACGCCGAAATTATACATCGGGGCGCCGACGACGATCAGGTCGGCGCGCTCCAGTTCGTCCACCAACTGATCGCTCTCCCGCAGGATCGCGGCCATCTCCGCCGTCCGGTGATCTGCCGGCGTGAAAGCCGCCTCGATCCAGCGATCGTCGACAGGGCGGGGCGGCGTCGCGGCCACGTCCCGCACGAGGACCTCGGTCTGCGGCGCGCGGGCGAGCCAATGCCGGACGAAATGGTCCGTCATCCGGCGGGTGTGCGAGCCATGACGGTCATGGCCGGACCGGCCGAAGCGGGCGCTGGAATCGATCTGAAGGAGAGTGGTCACGTCGATGCCTGAGAAAGGTTCATTCATGGCCCGACGATACGGGGCCGGCCCTACTGCTGACGAACTTGAATTCGTCAGCCGATGGGTGAATGAGTCGCGTGCATGAGGAAGCTTCCGCCCCTTGCCGCCCTGCGAGCGTTCGAGGCCGCCGCGCGTCACTCCAGCTTCAAGCGGGCCGCTGGCGAGCTGGCCGTCACCCCGACAGCGATCAGCCACCAGGTCCGCCTGCTTGAGGCGACGCTCGGGCTTCAGCTTTTTGTCCGGGGAACCCGACGCGTCGACCTCACCCCGGCCGGGCGCCGGCTCTACCCAACCCTTCGCGACGGATTCGACGCGTTCGAGCAGACGATCGCGGAACTCGGCAAGCCTCGGCGCGAGGTGCTCACCCTTTCCGCAACTCCGCTGTTCACGGCCCGGTGGCTGGTCCCTCGCGTGGACAGCTTCCGCGCCGCCAATCCCGGCGTCGACCTGCGCCTGCACGCGACGCTCGAGCCGGTGGACCTGCTGGGGGGCGAGGCGGACGCGGCGATCCGCTACGGGCGCGGACCCTTCCCCGGACTGTTCTCCGAACCCCTTGTGGCCCAGGAGTTCGTACCAATGTGCAGCCCGTCGCTCGGCCTGCGGCATCCCGATCAGCTGCGGGATGCGCCGCTGCTGCACAGCGAATGGCGCCAGCAGGGCCCGGACACGCCGACGTGGATGCGCTGGGGCACGGTGGCCGCAGTCAAGGGCGTTGACTGGACCAGGGGCGTCACCTTCACGGACGAGGCCCATGTCATACAGGCCGCCATCGCGGGACAGGGTGTGGCGCTGCTCAGCCCCTTGCTGGTGTCGGACGAACTCAAGTCAGGCTCGCTTGTCCAGCCGTTCGGGCCGGCCCTTCCGGGCGTGCACTTCCATTTCGTCCGACCGGATGATCCGCGACACGCAGCACGGTCGGCGGCTCTGGAGGCCTGGCTGCGGGCGGCCCTTTCGTAGCCACAGAGGCCCGCGGGAATCCCTCCGGCGATCTGACGCCGCGCCGTGGCGCATGATTTCTGTTCAGCCATGAGGTGAGCAGTTGGCGTTTGTCCCAGGCCTCAGTTGTGGGGATGCTGACGATGAAAGTCGCGCCCGCCCGGAGCGATCCACCGACACCGTGCGCCCCGGCACGCCGGCTACAATCCGCACCAGCATCGGAGCCAAATCATGCACCCCCGCGTCAACCTCAACGCCGGCGCTGCACCGGCAGTAAAATCGCTGCAGGACGCCCAGGCCCGGATCGAAGCCAGCGGGCTGGAATACAGCCTCATCGAGCTGGTGAAGATGCGGGCCTCGCAGATCAACGGGTGCGCCTACTGCCTGCATATGCACAGCCAGGATGCCCGAGGAGCCGGCGAGAGCGAGGAGCGGCTGCACCTGCTGGCGGCTTGGAGAGAGTCCAGCCTGTACAGCGAGCGAGAGCGCGCCGCCCTCGCATGGACTGAGGCCGTGACCCGCCTTCCGGACACGGGTGCGCCCGATGCCGATTTCGAGGCGCTGAAAGCCGTCTTCACGGAGGTCGAGATCGCAAACCTGACGCTGGCGATCGCGATGATCAATCTCTGGAACCGCGTAGCCGTCCCGCTGCGCACCCAGCATCCGAAATCCTGGGCCCCCGCGCCCCCCGCCCGGTGCAGTTCGACGCCTTCGGACGAGCCGTAATTCTCGTTCACGGACCTTCGCATGGCGGGCAGCGCCGGAGCCGCGTCGTCCGACGTCTCAAGGCGGCCGGAGCGAGGGTTTTCACCCCGACGCAGACCGGCCTCGAGGGGCGGGCGGACCTGCCCGCGGGCCCGCCGGGCCTCGGGTCCGCAGGCACATCCTCGAGGCGGAGCACAGGTGATGTGGGCCCACGCTTATGTCGACAGGATCGCCCTGGAAGTGCTGCAGGTGGTGGAGCGTCCCGAACCGGAGCCGGAATGGGGGCAGATCGTCATTCGCCTCGAGGCGGTGGCCCTGAACTATCGGGATCTGGCCATTGCGCGCGGCAACTACCACATCGGAGTCGCCCCGCCGCTTGTGCCGTTGTCCGAAGCACAAGCCTGGGCGGAGACGGGTTGTGTCAGACTGCCCGCACCCATGGGTTCGTTTGAACCAGGTGGAGGCTCACTTGCGCGCCCTGATAATGGCCGATGCGTAGGCGGAGCCTGCGAAGAACGCCGACCGTCCTATCGCCGGGGCCGCGTGACGGGCTATGGTGAACGGTCGGTCTTGGGGGGGACAATGTTCCTATTGACGCTGCACGCAAGAGCGGGCCCGTGAGGCGCACTGCGCTGGTGGCCGGCGGGGCGGGCTTTATTGGCGGCTGCGTGACCCGGGCGCTCCTGGACGATGGTTGGCAGATCGTCGTCGTCGACAATCTCTCCAACGGCAATGCGGAGATGGTCCCGCCGTTGGCTAGATTCGTCGACTGCAACAAAGGTCAGCACGACACCATGGCGCAGATCTTTCGGGAGCACGCCATCGAGATTGTTTTCGACTTCGCAGCCCACATCAATATCAGCGAGGGAGAGCGAACCCCGGCGAAATACCTTGAAAACAACTTGGCGAATACCATCAGTTTAGCCAACGCCGCGGCGTGCGCGGGCGTAAAGAAGTACGTATTTTCGTCGACCGCTGCCGTATATGGCACGCCGGCTACTGCGCTGGTTTCGGAAACTCACCCCGTTCGCCCTGTCTCGGTTTATGGGAAGACCAAAGCCATGGCCGAGGTTGCCTTGATTGAGATACTGGGAGCAGCCGGCTGTGCACTGGGCATCCTGCGCTACTTCAATGTCGCTGGCAGTTTCGGCGGCGGGGCCTTTGGACAGTACCGGCGGGGTCAGACAGGCATCATGAGCCGGGCGCTTGACGCCTCCAGGGGGCATGATCCCGTCTTCACGATCCATGGCGCCGACTGGAATACGGCCGACGGCACAGGCGTGCGCGACTACATCCACGTCGGGGATCTCGTGTCGGCTCATACGGCTTTGGCGGAAAGGCTGGCCGCGAACCAGCCCCCACGGATCTACAACTGCGGGTACGGAACCGGGTTTTCAGTCAGAGAGGTCCTGGCGACCTTCGAACAGGTGTCCGGCCGGGTAATAGAAGTCGCCCTGGGCGAACGCCGGGCCGGCGATACAGCCGCGGTTGTCGCGGATTCTTCAAGAATTCGTAGCGAACTCGGCTGGACGCCGCAGCGTCAGGACCTGGAGCTCATCGTCCGGGATGCGATGGCATGGCGGACGCGATTGGAGGCAGACCAAACCCGCCTCTTCGCTTGATCCACCACAACTTTCCGACAGCGCACCCTCACCCATGCAAATCAGGTCGCTCTGACAGGAGCAGGCGCCGCCCGTTGATGACCTTTTCCATAGCCGCCACATAGCTGTCGATCAAAGGTCCGGACGGCGCTGTAAAAGCCGGCATCAGCAACGTAGTCGCGGAAAACTTCTCCGCTACGGGAAAATCTCCCGGTCGGTACAGCGGCCGCGGCCCCATAGGGGCCATTTCCCTGTCCTGCGCAAGAATTCGAGGGTCACGCCGCTGGAGAACTGCGTAGGACTGCAGCGGGCGAACAATCGCTCCGGAACGGATTTCGGCGCAACCTTCGGCTCGAAGAGCTGCAAGAAAGACATCCAATGGCAGGTCATCCAAGGCGGCGCTGTCATAGAAGAGAACAAACTGAAAATATCCCCCGCGGTCTATGCCAGGCGCAGTCTTCGGCAGACGAATACCTTGGAGACCCGCAACACGCTTGGCCAAGTGCGAATGGTTCGCCCGCCGCGCAGCCATGACATGCGGCAGTTTTTCCAGCTGAACTCGCGCAAGGGCGGCGGCCATCGGATGCAAACGGCTTTTATGACCAAGGCCGCTCTCCGCATAATCAGCCAGCTCCGGACTGGTAAACTCGCGGCGCTCGCGAAAATGGCCCCTCAGGCAGACCTGTTCGGCGATCCGATCACTGTTCGTGAGGAGCACGCCGCCTTCGCCACCCCAAACCGCCTTGTGCGCCTGTAGACTGAAGACTGCCACATCACCGTCGCCTCCCACGTGCCGCCCATGGCGCGTGGCCCCGTGGGCGTGGGAGCAATCTTCGATCACACGCAAATTGCGCCGCCGCGCCAGAGCGCAAAGCTTTTCCATGTCGGCGCTGTGCCCATACTGATGCGTGACCGCGATGGCCTCTGTCCTGCTGGTCAGGCGAGCTTCGGCATCAGCGGGGTCGACATTGCCGGTCTCCGCTTCGACATCGCATAGCTGGGGCGCCAGCCCCGCCGGTAGCATGGAAAAGGCCGTCGCAAGATGGGTGTAGGCCGGCACCATCACCCCTGCCCCGGGCGAGAGCCCAAGCGCCTCGTATCCCGCGGTCAGCGCGCCGGTTCCGGAGTGTGTGGAAATCGCGTGCCTGGTCCCGACAAGGCTGGCGAACGCCTGCTCCAGCGCCTCCACCTCCCCCGAACGGCGATGATACGATAGTTCCCCACGCCGCAGGACGCCCAGAACGGCCTCCTCGTCTGCGGCATCGGGGGCGGGCCAGCGATGCTGAGGCTCCCGAAAGTTCACCGCCTTCGGACCACCGTGGATGGCAAGCCGGTCCTGGGTCATGACGCTCCGTTGATCTGCATTTTGGAGACCTGGGTCTGAGTCCCAACGGCTGCGGCTACTCGAACCGGCGTTCAGGGTAGTTCTGATTCTGACTTGGTGAATGCACCCCGACGGGTATCTTGTACGGGCCTTGGGGGAATTACGGGAAGCTGGATTTTGAGTCTGGTAGTGGTCGGCGCTGGCTTTTCCGGACTCGCAGCCGCCAGGGTCTTTCTGGACGCAGGGGTGGAGTTCAGGCTGTTCGAAGCCGAAAGCGGCCCTGGCGGCCTGTTACGCACAGACATCGCAGGTGCATTCTCATTCGACCGCGCAGGACACTTCCTTCACTTCCAGACTGAGACCTTTGAGCAAATACTGAAGCACCTTCACGTTCCCATGACGGTCGTTTCCCGACGGTCGGCGATATTGATTGGTCGACGGATCGTTCCCTATCCGTTGCAGTTCAACCTCCATGCAGCGCCAGCGGAGTTACGCGATGCGGCATTGGCCGATCTCGCCGCGGGCCGGATTGGCCGGGTCGGCGCCGACGACTACGCGACACTCCTTCTGAAGGCTTGGGGACCCGCGCTGTACGAGGCCTTTTTCAGGCCGTACAACGAAAAGCTGTGGGCTCGCCCCCTGTGCGACCTGCCTTCGGACTGCGGCGCGAGATTCTTGCCACAGCCGAATAAGGACCTGCTTCTGAAAGGGGCGGCCGGCCCCATCGGGCAGTACGGTTACAATGCCGAGTTTGCCTACCCCTCCAGCGGGCGGGTCGGCGATCTGGCATTTGCGATGGCGTCACCCCTCGAGCACGCGATCGAATATGAGGCCAGGATCAATTCCATTGATCTGACCCGCCAACGTATTCGATTTGGACAGGAATGGGTGGATTACAAAAAACTGATCTTCACCGGCCCGCTTTCCCAAGTGTGCGAACTTACTGGTCTGTCCGGCCCCCCGCTCGTGTACTCACGAGTACTTAACTTACGAATTGGATTCCGCGGTCGTATGCGCATCAACGACCATTGGCTGTACGTCCCGGACGAGGCTGTTTCGTTCTTTCGAGTCGGTTTTCCGTCCAACGTGGATTCACGCACCTGCCCGCCGGGGTGCGCAAGCATGTCTCTGGAATACGGACTGGACGAGACTCAGGACACCCCTGATATCGATAGATCAGTCGCAACCGCAGTGGGCTACTTTGCCGATCTCGGAATCATTGATTGCGAAGCAGTCGAGGAGATCTCGGTTCACTTGATTTCCCCGGCGTATGTGGCCGATCGCAATGTCGGTCAAAGGGGGTTCGCCCCAATCATCGGCCAGTTGGCTCAAGCCAATATCATGATGGCCGGTCGCTTCGGGTCCTGGGACTATTTCTCTGCGGAAGACGCGTACTTCGACGGCGCGCGCGCGGCCAACGCCGCCCTTGCAGGGGTAATATCTTGAGCGCCAGAATTGGGCTTGTGGGGGGGGCGGGTTTCATCGGCACGGGCTTGGCTCGGGCGGCACTCGCGATGGGATATCGGGTTTCGGTTCTGGACCCGCAGCCGTCCCTCGTCCCTGGCGTGCAGTACTCCAATTGTGAGTTGAGCGACGCTTCAGCGCTCAAGGAGTGGATGTCAGATGTGGACGTCGTAGTGCTGCTCGCCGGCCTCTTGAGCGGCCCGGCCCTCCGACAGCCAAGGGAGGCCTGGGCGACCAATGTCGTGGGCTGCACAATGGCGCTCGACGCCGCTATTTGCGCCGGCGTCGAGCGAGTCATCCTTCTGAGCAGCGCGGCGGTCTACGCTCGCGATGCCGAAGCGCGCGCGCTCAGCGAAGTTGCCCCGACCGCTCCTGTCGGATTGTACGGAACGGCGAAGCTTTCGCTGGAGTACGCGGTCCGAGCCGCTGTTGCGGCGGGCCTTCCCGCGGCCCTCATCCTGCGGCCTTTCACCGTCTTCGGACACGGACCAATGCGGGGCGAGCGCGGGCATTTCATCGGCCGTTGGTTGGAACTTGCGCTGGCTGGAGAGGCGCTGGCGATCCATGGCGACGGCCGTCAGCCAGTCGATCTGGTTCAACTCGAAACCGTTTCCGCGATCTGCCTGAGATTTGTCAGTGAAGTCGCCCCTCCGCCGCTGCGCATCCTGAACGCCACTGGCGGCGCGCCGCTAAGCGTCGTGGAGCTCGCGGCGATATTCCAACAAGCTCACCCCGGAATTCGCGCGCGTCACGTCCCGCCTGCGGAGACTGCGCCGTTGCACGGCTGGGGCGACCCGCACGCCATGTCGGCATACCTCGGTCAGATGCCCCCTCCCCCACGGGCCGCGATACGCGCCTTTCTGGACGAAAAGTTCAAGTGAGCCCGGTGGCGTTCTTTCTTGGATTCGCGGTGACATTCGCCGCAACAAGACCGGCGATGCTTCTGGCTTGGTGGGTGGGGGCGGTCGCCCGTGCCAATCCCGAAATCCGCGCTCACGACCGTGACGTGCCGCTCCTGGGAGGGCTGGCGATCATTCTCGGGCTTGGCGTGTTCCTGATTCCTGCGGGGTCGAACCCGGGCATCGTCGCTCTGCTGGGAGGAGGCGGGCTAGCTGGCCTTGGCCTTTTCAAGGATCTCAAGCCCGACCGCCTCTCGCCGTTCCGCCAGCTCTGTATTCAGGTCCCGGCGTCCGCGGCCTTGGCCGTGGGGACCATTGAGCATCCGTCGCTATTGGGTCTTGGCGCCGCGACATTCTGCACTGTGCTTCTGGTCAACGCCATCAACATGCTGGACGTGGCTGACGGGCTGGCCTCGAGCGTTGCGGCAATGATGGCTGCCGCGTTGGCCGCAGGATTTTCCATCGCCGGCGGCCCCGTCGGGGTGGCGCTAGCGACGGCCGGCGCGTCGCTCGGCTTCTTCTCATGGAATGCACCTAAGGCGCGGATATTTATGGGGGATGTCGGATCATACAGCCTAGGCGCCGTCCTGGCTTGGCTTTTGCTCTCGGGCTGGCAGGCCGGAACCCCGATCTTCGCGCTGGCGCTGATTGCGATCGTTCCGGTCGTGGATTTCACGGCGGTTGTGGTTACCCGACTTTCCCGCGGCCGATCGCCCATGGTCGGCGATATCTCACACCCCTGCCTGATCCTCCTCGAGCGGGGAATTGGAGGCTGGACGGTGCTGGCCCTGGTTCTGGCGCTCGGCCTTGGGGGCGGCGCGGCAGGGATTTTGATCACCCAACTGGCGAAGACATGACAGGCCGGCCCGCTTCCATCCTGTATCTCACTCAGACATTCCCGCCTGAACCCGGCGCCACCAAACGTCCGTTCAAACAGGCGCAGGCCTTACAGGCGCTTGGCCACCAGATCACCGTCATCACTGCATTGCCGCACTATCCAAACGGGCGCTTTGAAGGGCGCGACCGGTTTCGCCTGTGGCGGCGCTCCCGCATGGACGACGTCGATGTACTGAGGCTCTGGTGTATTCCCGCGCCCAACAGCGGAACGCTTCGCCGCCTTCTGGGCTTTGCCAGCCTGGCCCTGTCTGTGATCATCGCCGGGCTGATCCTGCGTCGACGTGACGTGGTCATGGGCAGTGTTACAACGCCGGGGATGGAGGTCGCGGCGCTTGTCATCGCGAAGGCGAAGCGCTCGCGTGTTGTTCTCGAGGCGCGGGACCTGGTCCCGGATTCCTGGATCACCGTCGGCCTGCTCAGATCGAAATGGCTGCAACGCCGTGTGTCGGCGTTCTATCGCAGAATCTGGGCGCAGGCATGGATCGTCGCGGCCACAGACACCGCGATGGTGCGGAGGTTAATCGAGCGCGGGGCGAGGCACGTCATCCACCTGCCGCACGCCGCCGATTTCGATGAAATTGACTGTTGGGATAGGGCTGCTTCCCGTGCCGAACTCGGCGTGGAAGGTAGATTTGTCGTAGTGTATGCGGGCTCGTTGAACTCGCACTATCACACGCCGACGATTGCAGAGGCTGGCGCGCGAGCCGCCGCCTCCGTGCCGGGAATCGTAACCATCATTCTCGGCGCAGGAGCGGACGCCGTGGCCATCAGGGCCGTGGAACAACGCGCACCAGCAGGTTCAGTCCGGTTGATGCCCGCCGTGGCGCCCGCCGAAGCTGGCCGCATCCTGGTAGCGGCCGATCTGTTCGTCCATCCGCTTTGGTTTGTCGGCGCAGATGCCTTGTCGGGCACCAAGATCGTCGAATACTTGGCTGCCGGACGGCCCACGGTCTTCTGCGTGCCCCCCTCGCAGGTCAAATCGTTGGACACGCACGGCGCCGGCATTTGCGTTCCGCTGCAGGATGCAGCCGCGCTCGCCAGTGCGATCGAGGCCTATTTCAGAGACCCCGAGGCGGCCCGCCAGAGCGGCGCCGCCGCGCGCGCCCTGGCTGAATCCGGTTTCGACCGGAGGTCTGTCGTGGCGGCATTTTCCCGGGCGCTTAAATCGGCCCTGTCGACCTAAAGCGTCGGGCGGCACGTTTCCTACACGAGCAGAGTCGAGCCGAGTTCGCTTCTGACTACCCGCACCGCCACCGTCCCCTCCGCCGGTCCGGCACACGAACAGCTATCCCGCCGGCTCAGCGGCTGTGAAAGCCCGGCCGGCAGGTGCGAGCCTGGCGGCTCCCCGTCGCCGGCTCGCCGGCGGACTGGCGCAGGCCGTCCTCACCAGATCCATGGCATGATCGGCGAACCCCCGCATCACGGCCGCTGAAAAATCGCGTTCGAACAGGCGCCGCGCGGCGTCGCCGCGGGCCTAAGCTCGCTGGGGGCGAGCCTCGCCAGCAGGCGCATCAGATCGGCGGGGCTCTCGTATATCCATCCCGCGCGGCCCTCCTCGATCACCTGGCCGGTCTCTCCGGCCAGACTGGTCAGGATCGGCAGACCAGAGCCGAGATATTCGCCGACCTTGTTGGGGCACTCGCCCATGAAGTCGGCGGTCCGCGGGTAGGGGATCAGTCCCGCCGAGCCGATGTCGTACAGGCTACGGATTCTGGCCTGGTCGAGCCACCCCGTCATCAGAATGGCGGGGTCGTCGCCCGCGACGTTACGCATCGCCGCCTCCAGCGACCCCGAGCCGCAGATGACCAGCTTCCAGCCGTCCGGGCGTCCTGCCCGAAAGGCCCGGATGACGTCCAGCATCGGCCCGCAGGACCGGGTGTTGAGGCTGGCCGCCAAGGCGAGAATCCGGTCCCCGCTTCCCAGCCCCCGGGAACGCCAGAAGTCGGATGCGGCCCGACGGGCCTGCGCATCGATAACGGGCCGGTCGCAAGCGGTTCGGAACATTCGATCGTGAACCTGTTCCCGCCCCGCCTGCCCCTGGGCCCAGCCCAGCACGCCGTCGCCGACGGCGGTGATCGCGTCCGCGCGGCGCAGGATGCGGCGCAGCTGGGCGTAGAGCGGGGCGAAGATCAGCGGCCCGGCCGGCTGCAGCCGCTTCGGCAGGGCCCAGGTGAAGACGTCCGGCCATTGGTCGCGCACGTCGACCACGAAGGGCACGCCGTGGCGGGCGGCGTATTCGGAGGCCGCCTCGGCCAGATCGAGCGTCGGCAGGGCCGCGACGATCAGGTCCGGCCGGGGGCGGCGCGCGGCCTCGCGCCGGAAGGCGTTCGCCTCGATCCGATGGTTGACGGCGCGGGCCACGGAGAGATTGCGGCGGTAGGCGGGGCCGTGCAGGCAGATCGCCGTCTCGGCCGGGGTGACGGCCACTTCGGTCTGGCGGTCGTACAGCCGGGCCTTCTCGAGGTGGGAGAAGGTCGAGTTCCACCAGGTGACGCGCGCCCCGCGCTCGGCGAAGGCGCGGGACATCTGGCCGGCGCGGAACCGTCGGCCGCCGTTCAGCGGAAGCGGTTCGTGGGCCTTGAGGATCCAGACATCCATCACGCCGCCTCCGTACTGGCAGGAGCGGTCAGGTTCAGCAGCCGGGCTTCCTTGTCCAGCAGCCCCCGGGCGCGGTCGGCGATGCGCCGGGCGGGCGAGCCGCTGTGGATGGTCCAGGGCGCGATCGGCCGCGTGGCCAGAGACGTGGCGCCCAGGACGCTGCCCTCGCCCAGGGTCACGCCGGGGAGTATGACCGAGCCGGCGCCGACGATGGCGTGGCGGCCGAGGCGGACGGGGGCGACCTTGACGCCGGTGAACTCGGCCGGGACCATCGGATTGGTCATGTGGCGGCCGGTGTAGTCGTCGGACGCGGAATAGATCATCACCCCGCCCGACAGGCCGGAGAAGTCCTCCATCGTGATCCCGCCGCGCCCCGAGAGCAGGCAGCCGCCGCCGATGTGGATCCAGGAGCCCAGCCGCACCGGGCCCGTGGCGATGATCGCGCAGAAGGCGTCGATGCGGACATTGTCGCCGACCTCGATGTTCTCGAGGCCGATCACTTCGCAGGAGCGGGAGATCCCGACGTTTTCGCCGACGCGGGCGACCCCGAGGGCCCGCAACTCTTCACTGTTCCAGAACCCCGCGGACAGCGTCTTCATGATCATCCTCCCCGGACGATGACGGAAACGCTCCCGTCTCGGGACTGCCGCCCCGCGGCGCGAACTAACGCACAACGCGAATCGCCCGGCAAGCGCCGGTGGAGCAACCGGCGCCGGGCCCTTCCGCGATGCTCCCCTCAGCTCCCGAGCGCCCCGGCCCGGTTGCGCACGAGGTCGTCGACCACCGCCGGATCGGCCAGGGTCGAGGTGTCGCCCAGGGCGTGGACCTCGTTCTCGGCGATCTTCCTCAGGATGCGCCGCATGATCTTGCCCGAGCGGGTCTTGGGCAGGCCGGGGGCCCACTGGATCACGTCCGGCGCCGCGATGGGGCCGATCTCGCGCCGCACCTGGGCGACCAGTTCCCTGCGCAGGTCCTCGCTCGCCTCGACGCCCGCGTTCAGCGTCACATAGGCGTAGATGCCCTGCCCCTTGATGTCGTGCGGGAAGCCGACCACCGCCGCCTCGGCCACCGCCTCGTGCAGCACCAGGGCGCTCTCGACCTCGGCCGTCCCCATCCGGTGGCCCGAGACGTTGATGACGTCGTCGACCCGGCCGGTGATCCAGTAGTAGCCGTCCTCGTCCCGGCGGCAGCCGTCGCCGGTGAAATACTTGCCCGGATAGGCGCTGAAATAGGTGTCGAAGAAGCGGGCGTGATCGCCCCAGACGGTGCGCATCTGGCCCGGCCAGCTGTCGGTGATGCACAGGTTGCCCGAGGCCGCGCCCTCCAGCACCTCGCCGTCCGCATCGACCAGCTGCAGCTCCACCCCCGGCAACGGCTTCGTCGCCGAGCCCGGTTTCAGGTCGGTCGCTCCCGGCAACGGCGAGACCAGGATGCCGCCCGTCTCCGTCTGCCACCAGGTGTCGACGATCGGGCAGCGCCCCTCGCCCACCACCTGGTGATACCAGCGCCAGGCCTCGGGATTGATCGGTTCGCCGACGCTGCCGAGCAGTCGCAGGGACCTGCGGGACGTGGCCTTCACCGGCTCGTCGCCCTCGCGCATCAGCGCCCGCAGGGCCGTCGGCGCCGTATAGAAGATCTCCACCTGGTGCTTGTCGATGATCCTCCAGAACCGGCTATGGTCCGGATAGTTGGGCACCCCTTCGAACATCAGCGTCGTCGCGCCATTGGCCAGCGGCCCGTAGACGCAATAGCTGTGGCCGGTGACCCAGCCGACATCGGCGGTGCACCAGAACACCTCGCCGGGCCGGTAGTCGAACACCAGCTCGTGCGTCCACGCCGCCCAGAACAGGTAGCCGCCGGTGGTGTGCAGCACCCCCTTGGGCTTCCCCGTCGAACCCGAGGTGTAGAGGATGAACAGCGGGTCCTCGGCCTTCATCGGCTCGCACGGACAGTCGTCCGAAACCCCGTGCTTGGCCTCGCCGTAGCGCACGTCCCGCCCCTCGACCATCGGCACGTCGGCGTTGGTGTGCGAGACGATCAGAACCTTCTCGACGAGCGCCCCCGCGCCCTTCTGCAGCGCCGCATCGACATTGGCCTTCAGCGGCACCCGCTTGCCGCCGCGCAGCCCCTCGTCGGCGGTGATCACCACCTTCGAGCCGCAGTCCTCGATCCGCCCGCACAGGCTGTCGGGCGAGAAGCCGCCGAACACCACCGAGTGCACCGCCCCGATCCGGGCGCAGGCCAGCATCGCCACCGCCGCCGCCGGGATCATCGGCAGGTACAGGGTGACCCGGTCGCCCTTCGCCACGCCCAGGCCCTTCAGCACATTGGCCATGCGGCAGACCTCGCGGTGCAGCTCGCGATAGCTCAGCTTGCCGGACTGGGCCGGGTCATCGCCCTCCCAGATGATCGCCGTCTCGTCGCCCCGCGTCTCCAGATGCCGGTCGAGGCAGTTCCAGGCGACGTTCAGCACCCCGTCCTCGAACCAGCGGATGCGGAAGTCCGCCTTGTCGAAGCTGACGTCCTTGATCCGGGTCGGAGCCGTCATCCAGTCCAGCCGCCGGGCCTGCTCGCCCCAGAAGGCGTCCGGGGTCTCGCGCGCCGCCGCCCTCCCGGCCTCGTAGCCGGCGGCGTTCATGCGGGCGCGCTGGGCCCATTCGGAGGGGACGGGATAGACGTCGTTGTCGTGGGTCATGGCCGGCGGATGCTGCCCCCGCCGCCCGCCCCGGTCAACGCGGCGCGGCCACCTAGCGGAAGATGGACGCCGGCATCGCCCCGACCACGGCCGCGGTCATCAGCGTGGCCAGGAAGCCGGCGAACAGCGCCTTCCACACCATGCCCAGCACCTCCTCGCGGCGTTCGGGCATCAGCACGCTGAGCCCCGTCACCGTGATCCCCACCGAGCCGATGTTGGCGAAGCCGCACAGGGCGTAGGTCATCAGCATCCGCGTCCGCTCGCTCATCTCCGCGACCGGAACCTTGCCCAGTTCGATGAAGGCCACGAACTCGGTCAGGGTCAGCTTGACCCCCAGCAGCCAGCCCGCCTTGCCCGCCTCGGACCACTCCACCCCGGTCAGCCACGCCGCCGGCATGAACAGCCAGCCCAGCAGCCGCTCCACCGTGACCACGTCCCCGAACAGCCAGAAGCCGCCCAGCATGATGTTGGCCAGCGCCACCAGCGCCACGAACACGATCAGCACCGCTGAGATATTCAGCACCACCATCAGCCCGTCGGCCGTGCCCTTGACGATGGCGTCGATGGCGCTGTCGTATTTCAGGGCCGAGTCATAGTCGGCGTGCGCCCCGCCCTCGCCCGGCCGCTCCGGCACCATGATCCGCGCCAGCAATATGCCCGCCGGCGCCGAGACGATCGAGGCGACCAGCACATGGCCCGCCGCATTGGGCATCACCGGCGCCAGGATCGCCGCATAGGCCACCATGGTCGACCCGGCCACCGTCGCCAGCCCCACCACCATCAGCAGGAACAGCTCCGACCGGGTCAGCTTGTCCAGATAGGCCCGGATCACGATCGGGCTCTCGATCATCCCGAGGAAGATGTTGGCCGCCACCGCCAGCGCCGACGCCCCGCCCAGTCCCATGGTGCGCTGGAACAGGAGGCCGAAGCCGTGGGTGATCCACTTCAGCACCTTCCAGTGCCACAGCAGCGCCGACAGGGCCGAGATCACCAGGATCAGCGGCAGCACCTGGAAGGCGAAGGTGAACAGCGCCCCCTCGTTGGCCACCGCATAGGGCTGGTCGCCCCCGGCCAGATAGCCGAACACGAACTGCGTCCCCCGCTGCGTCGCCGCGTTCAGCCCGTCGACCGCCCCCGTGATCGCCGCCAGCACGGCCTGCGACCCCGGGATGGCGAACAGCGCCAGCACCAGCGCGGCCTGAACCGCGACGGCGCCGAGCGCCAGCTTCCACGGAAAGGCCCGCCGGTTCTCCGACAATCCCCAGCAGGCCGCGACGATGACGGCGAGCCCCAGCAGGCTTTGCAGGTTCAGGACGCTGAACATGGATGCTTTCCCCGGCCGGCTCCCCCGCCGATCCCGCCCCGTTGAACGCCACGCGCCCCGGAATGGCAAGCCGCCCGTCGGCGCGGTCAGCCGCGGGTAACCACGACCCGAAGAAGACGCCGCGCGGCCAAGGTTCCGCTTCACCCCGGCCCACAGTTCGCCGCGATCCCGGCGCGCCATCACGGAACCGTGATCACCACGGCGACAGGGAGAACGACGATGCGAAAGGCTCTGATGCTGGCCGCCGCCAGCGCACTGGTTCTGTCCGCCTGCCAGCCGGCGGCCGAGACGCCGCCTGCCGACCAGGCCGCCGAACAGGCGGCCGCGGAGGTCGCTATCGCGCCGCCGGTTCCAGACGGCGCGGCGAGAGCGCCCCAGGCGGTGGCCCGCCCGTCCCGCCGGCCTGCAGCCCAGACCGACGCGACAGCCTCGCTGCACGTCCGCCCGTCATCGGGAATCATGGAAGCCGCGGCGCCCGCCGTCGCCGAGGTCGCCTCGCCCGCCCCCGCGCCGCTCGCCCCCGTCGCCCGGATCGCCTACGCCTTCAGCTATGTGATGTCCGTGCCCGCCGATCGCGGCGCCGAGCTGATGAGCCGGCACGAGTTCGCCTGCGTCACCGCCGGTCCGGGCCTCTGTCAGGTCGTCTCGGCCAACGCCGACTGGGCCTCGCGCCGCCCCGGCGGCCGGCTTGAGATGCGCGGCCAGCCCGACTGGATCAACCGCTTCCGCGCCGGCCTGGCGCTCGACGCCCAGAACGCCGGCGGCCGGCTGGAGGAAGCCCTGACCGAGGGCGAGGACGTCACGCGTGGCATGGACGCGGCCGCCACGGGGGCGAAGACCTCGGCCTCGCTGGCCGAACGCATCCGCGAGCTTCAGCGCCGCCCGGGCGGAACCATGGCCCAGCGCCTGCAGATCGAGCGGGAGCTGGCCGACCTGCAGCGCCAGTACGACGCCCAGCAGCTCGAGCTGAAGGCGCTCAACGACCGGGTCCAGAGCGCCCGCCTGACGCTCGAATACCGTCAGGGCGGCGTCATGGGCGCCGACAGCCCGACCCGCCCGGTCGCCCGCGCCCTCTCCGACGCCTTCGGCCTCTCGATGGGCATGCTGGCGGTGCTGATCACCATCGGCTCGGTGCTGCTGCCGGTCGCCATAATCGGCGGCGCGGTCTGGTGGGCGGTGGTCCGGCGCAAGAGGCCGACTGCGGCTGCCTAGCCGCGTCGCACCAGTCGGCCGTAGTCTTCCATCAGGCCGAGGCTCAGGGCGCCGGGAGTGAATCGGTATTCGCCGATCTCGCTTACCGGCGTCACCTCGGCCGCCGTGCCGGTCAGGAAGCATTCGCTGAACGTGGCCAGCTCCTCGGGGAGGATGTGTCGCACCTTGACCTCGATGCCCCTGGCCTTCGCCATCTCGATGACCGTCTGGCGCGTGATGCCGTCCAGGATCGCGTCGACCGGCGGGGTATGCAGCACCCCGTCCTGCACGAAGAAGACGTTCGCCCCGGTCGCCTCGGCGACGTAGCCGCGCCAGTCCAGCATCATGGCGTCGGCGTACCCGCGCTTCTCGGCCGCGGTCTTGGACATGGTGCAGATCATGTACAGGCCCGCCGCCTTGGCCGCCGACGGCGCTGTGGCCGGGTCGGGCCGGCGCCATTTCGACCATTCCAGCCGGATGCCGCGGGCCTTGGTCTCCGGGTCGAAATAGCTGGGCCACTCCCACACCGCGATGGCGACGCGGACCTTGTTGTTGACGGCCGAGACGCTGACGGTCTCCGGGCCGAGGAAGGCCACCGGCCGCACATAGCAGTCGGCGAGCCCCATCTTCTCGCAGGTCGCCTTGCAGGCCGCGTCGATCTCGGCCACGCTGTAGGGAAGGTCGAAATCCAGCAGGTTTGCAGAGCGCTTCAGGCGTTCGCTATGCGGGGTCAGCTTGAAGATTTCGCCGTCATACATACGCTCACCCTCGAAAACCGACGAGCCGTAGTGAAGGGCATGGGTCAGAACGTGCGTTTTCGCGTCCCGCCAGGGCACGAAATCGCCGTCCATCCAGATCCAGCCGTCACGATCGTCGAAAGGAACGAAGGCCATTGAATAACGTCTCCCGCGTCTGTCCCCGGGTTAGAGCCGCCTGCATCCGGGAGGTCAACGCCTCCGCCGCCGGTGGGGCCGCATCCGCATGAGCGACCTGCGCCCCTACGGCCGGTCGGGCCCGGTCGCCGGCCCCGGCGCGGGCCGTCACCTGCTGGTCGTCGACGACGACGACCGCATCCGCGAACTGCTCAAGGAATTCCTCGCCCGCGAGGGCTATCGCGTCACCGGGGCCGCCCACGCCGCCGCCGCCAGGCGGCTGATGGAGCTGATCGAGTTCGACCTCGTGGTTCTGGACGTGATGATGCCGGGCGAAAGCGGCTTCGACCTCACCACCTGGGTGCGCGGCAAGGCCGAGACTTCGAAGACCCCGGTCCTGCTGCTCACCGCCCGCGGCGATCCCGACGACCGCATCGAGGGCCTGTCGCGCGGCGCCGACGACTACATGTCCAAGCCGTTCGACCCGCGCGAGCTGGCCCTGCGCGTCGACGCCATCCTGCGCCGCACCGGCGGGAAGCCCCTGACCCCGCGCGAGATCAAGCTGGGGCCCGCGGTGTTCGACATGGAGCGGCTGGAGCTGTCGAAGGACGGCAAGCCCCAGCGCCTGACGGAGGCCGAGGCCCAGCTGCTCAAGACCCTCGCCATCCACGCCCACGCCCCGGTCGAACGCATGAGCCTGTCGCCCGACACCGCCGACATCACCGGCCGCGCCGTCGACGTCCAGGTCACCCGCCTGCGCCGCAAGCTGGAAGCCGACCCCAAGAACCCGCGCTACCTCCAGACCGTGCGGGGCGTCGGCTACATGCTGGCCCCGGACTGAGCCGCCGATGCGCCTGCTTCCCGCCGGCGTCTGGGCCCGGGTGCTGAAGCGGCGCCTGCCGACCTCGCTGTGGGGCCGGTCGCTGCTGATCATCGTCCTGCCCGTCCTGGTCATGCAGGTGGCGGTGACCTGGGCCTTCTTCGACATGCATTGGCAGACGGTGACGGCCCGGCTGTCGGAAGGCCTCGCCGGCGACATCGCCTGGGCGTCCGAGAGCTACGCCGAGGATCCGACGCCGCGAAACCTGGCCGTCATCGCCGACCGGGCCCAGCGCTCCATGTCCCTGTCGGTCGACCTGCGCGAGGGCGACGTGCTTCCGCGCGAGCAGGAGCGCGGCCCCATCGGCGTCGTCGACCGCACCCTGGAGGAGGCGCTGACCTCGCGCCTGGACCGCCCGTTCTGGTTTTCGACCACCCAGTATCCGGCCTATGTCGACATCCGGGTGCAGCAGCCCGACGGCGTGCTGCGCATCATCGCCCCGCGCGAGCGGGCCGTCGCCACCCAGGCCCACATCTTCGTTGTCTGGCTGTTCATCGCCACCGTCCTGCTGATGGGCGTGGCCATCCTGTTCATCCGCAACCAGGTCCGCGCCATCGAGCGCCTGGCCGAGGCCGCCGAGGCCTTCGGGCGGGGCGAGGCGCGCGAGCGCTTCAAGCCCCACGGCGCCCGCGAGGTCCGCGCCGCGGCCCAGGCCTTCATGGACATGCGCGACCGCATCCAGCGCCACATCGACCAGCGCACCGCCCTGCTCGCCTCGGTCAGCCACGACCTGCGCACCCCCCTGACCCGGCTTCGCCTCGAGCTCGCCCTCGCCCCGCCGTTCAAGCGCTCCTCGGCCATGCAGGGCGATCTCGACGAGATGGAGCACATGATCGACGAATACCTCGCCTTCGCCCGCGGAGAAGCCGGCGAGGCGGCTCAGACGGTGTCGATCAACGAGCTGCTGGCGGTGGCGGCCGAGGACGCCCGCCGCGCCGGCGCCGAGGTCGAGGTCCACGCCCCCGGCGACCTGTCCGCCACCCTGCGTCCCCTCGCCCTCAAACGCGCCCTCGCCAACCTGGCCGGCAACGCCGCCGCCCATGGCGAACATGTCCGCCTCGGGGCCCGCAGTCTGCCGTCCGGGGGGCTCGAGATCACCGTCGAGGACGACGGGCCGGGCATTCCCGCCGACATGCACGAGGAGGCCTTCCGCCCGTTCTCGCGCCTCGACGCCTCGCGCAACCAGAACCGCAAGGGCGTCGGCCTCGGCCTCGCCATCGCCCGCGACGTGGCCCGAAGCCACGGCGGCGACATCACCCTCGACCGCAGCGACCTGGGCGGGCTGCGCGCCGTCATCCGCCTGCCCGGCTGAGACCGATCACAAATTGTCGCGCGGCACTGGCCAAGCGGAGCCGTGACGCCCATCTTCCGGTGCGACAGGGGTGTCGGAGGAATAGATGATGCGCAAACTCGCCTTTCTCGCTCCCCTTACGGCCGTGCTCGCCGTGGCCGCTGGTCCGGCCCTGGCCGATCCCGCCTCGATCACCGTCACCCTCGGCCCCGACCTTCAGGAGAAGGCGGGAGACCTCGGCGAACGCGAGGTGCGCCAACAGGCCGACCGGCTCGCCGACGTAGTCCGCGCCGCCCTCGCCCGCAGCGGCCGTCTCGACGGCGCCCGCGTCGAGCTGGTCCTGACCGATCTGAAGCCGAACCATCCGACGTTCGAACAGATGGCGGCACGGCCCGGCCTCGACGCTCACCGCAGCCTCTCCATCGGCGGCGCCGCCATCGAGGGCAGCATCACCACCGCCGAGGGCCAGGTCCTGCCGGTCCGCTACGACTGGTATTCGACAAGCCTGGCCGAGGTTCGCGGCTTCACCACCTGGCAGGACGCCGACCGCGCCTATCAGCGCCTCGCCAGCCGGCTGGTCGACGGCCGCGACCTCAGCCGCTGATCGTACGGGCCCGCTGAACGGCGGCCTCGACCGCGGCTTCGGCCGCGCGCTCGAGGCCGCCCGTCGCCTGCATGGCGTCGAGGCCGGCCCGCGTCGTGCCCCCCGGCGAGGCGACCCGGCCGATCAGCGCCTCGAGCGACTGGCCCGCTTCCACCCCGGCCCCCGCCGACCGCAGCGCGCCCCGCGCCAGCCGTTCGGCCGCCTGCGCGGACAGCCCCTGTCTTTCCCCCGCCCGCGCCAGGGCTTGGACGAAGGCGTGAATGAAGGCCGGCGCCGAGCCCGCGACCGCCGTTGCGGCGTCCATCAGCGCCTCGTCCTCCAGATCCACCACATCGCCGATCGGGCCGAACAGACCCCGGGCGATCTCGCGCGCTTCGGAGTCGCCTGACCACAGCGCCGCCACGCCTCTCGCCTGCGCCACGCCCGTGGTCGGCATCACCCGGGCCACCCGACGGCCGGCGACGCCGGCGATCCCGGACGCGCTCACCCCCGCCATAACCGAGACGATGACGGCGTCGCCAGGAAGACGTTCCAGCAGGGGTGCGACAGCCTCCCGCCATTTCCCCGGCTTCACCGCCAGCACCACGGCGCGGGCGTCCGTCAGCGCGTCTGTCGAAGGGTTGACCCGCGCGCCGAGCGCCCGCGCCGCCTCGGCGGCCGGCTTCTCAGACGGAGTCAGGATGATCAGATCGCCCGGCGCGACGGTTCCGGTCGCCAGCCACCCTTCCAGGATGGCCGAGCCCAGCCGTCCGCAGCCCACCAGGAGCACGGCGCCGCTTTCGGATGGCTGGGTCATGGCCTCAGGCCGTGCCGACGGTCTCGAACAGGCAGGAGTCGATCGCGTCCTGCGGCTTCTTGTTGCCGCGGATCATGAAGTCGAAGGCGGGGTAGTAGCGGTCCGCCGCCTCGACCGCCGCGTCGATCATCGAGGCGGCCTGCCCCAGCGTCGGACGCTCGCCCATCGGCAGGGCCAGCGAATGGCGGAAGACGATTTCGCCGTCCTCGGCCCAGACCTCAAAATGGCCCATCCAGGTGCGCTGGTTGATCAGGCCGACCAGTTCATAAGCCGCCGCCCGCCGCGCCTTCGACGCCTGCAGGTCCAGGGCGCAGCACAGCTGCAGGCAGTCGCCTTCCGGCCGCCAGGCGAACCACAGCTCATAGTCCTTCCAGTCCCCCGCCAGGGCGAAGGCGAGATCGCCCTCGTCGGTGCGGTCGAACGGCAGGTTCTCGGCCACGAGGACGTGCTCCACGACATCCAGCGGGTCGTAGGGAACCTCGACTTCTTCGGGCCGGGCAGTGTCCATCAAGCGGTCTCCGGGCGCGACTCACGCCCTGTCAGGGAACGGTAGGCGGGTTCGCAGATTCGGCTCAACCGGCTGCGTCCTGTGCGGGAGAAGCCGCTGTGGACGTTCCCTTTTGAGGCTTCTTCGCCGCCTTCAGCGTGGCGATTTCGGCTCGCAGCGCCGCAATTTCGGCTTTCAGCACGTCGAACTCGTCACGGCGGACGAGGTCCATGTCGGCCACGAAACGGTCGGCCTGGGCGCGAAAAGCGGTCTTGGCCTCCTCGCCGGCCGCCTGGGCCAGCCCCATGGCCCCGGTCGTCAGCTTGGCGAACTCGTCGAGGATGGGATTGCGGGTCTGCATGAAAACTCTCCGACTCGGGCAGGCGAGCCTCGTTAAGGGATGGTTGCCCGATATGGTGAACGAAACCTTGCTGTCGATGCGGCGTGTGGCGGCATTGGGGCGAAGGCAGCGGTGGAAAAATCGGGGACGCGCCCGGCGACGCTTGCTAAACCCCGTCCCAGCAACCGCCTGCAGGAGCGCCCGTGCAATTCCCCGAGTTCGATCCCGTCCTGTTCAGCATCGGCCCGCTGGACATCCGCTGGTACGCCCTCGCCTATGTCGCCGGCATCGTGCTCGGCTGGTGGTACGCCAACCGGCTGGCCAGCAACAACGCGGTCTGGCAACCCGGCAAGCCGCCGGTCACGACGGTCCAGCTCGATGACCTGGTGCTGTGGATCACCCTCGGAATCATTCTCGGCGGCCGCTTCGGCTACGCCCTGTTCTACAAGCCGTCTCTGTACGCCGACCTGTTCGGAGGGGCGGACTGGGGCGACCGCCTGGCCCTGTTCCGCCTCTGGGACGGCGGCATGTCGTTCCACGGCGGCCTGATCGGCGTCACCCTGGCGATCTGCTGGTTCGCCTGGAGGAACAAGGTCCGCCTGCTCAGCCTCGGCGACCTGGTCGCCCCCGTCGTGCCGATCGGCCTGTTCTTCGGCCGCCTCGCCAACTTCATCAACGGCGAGCTCTGGGGCCGCCCCACCGACGCGCCGTGGGGCATGAATTTCTGCAGCAGCCGGATGCGCGAGATCTACGGCGCCAGCTGCGAGGTCTTCATCAACGGCCAGCCGCAGGGCCCCGGCGACGTCGCCCGCCATCCCAGCCAGCTGTATGAAGCCGGTCTGGAGGGGATCGCCCTGGCGCTGATCCTGTGGCTCGCCGTCTACAAATGCCGCCTGCTGGCCAAGCCGGGCTATGTCACCGGCCTCTTCCTGTTCGGCTACGGCCTGGTCCGCGCCTCGCTGGAGAACGTGCGCCAGCCCGACTTCGGCATGGAGAACCTGCCGCTGGGCCTGACCATGGGCATGATGCTGTCGATTCCGATGATGCTGGTCGGCGCCTGGCTGATCTGGCGCGCCTGGAGCCGGCCGCCGGTCGCCGCGGGGGCCTGAGTGTCGCTGAAGGACCGGCTCGCCCGGGAAATCGCCCTGACCGGGCCGATGACGGTCGCCGACTACGTCACCCGCTGCCTGCACGATCCGCAAGGCGGCTACTACGCCACCCGGCCGGCCATCGGCGCCACCGGCGACTTCATCACCGCGCCGATGATCAGCCAGATGTTCGGCGAGCTGATCGGCCTGTGGGCCATCGAGCTGTGGGAACGGCTGGGCGCGCCCGAGCGGGTGCGGCTGGTCGAGGTCGGCCCCGGCGACGGGACCCTGATGGCCGACGCCCTGCGCGCCGCCCGTCTGGCCCCGGACTTCCTCCGCGCCGTCGACCTGATCCTGATCGAGCCCAGCCCGCCGCTGCGCGAGGCCCAGGCGCGCATGCTGGCCGACAGCGACGTCCACCCGCGTTGGGTCTCGTCGCTGGACCGCATCGAGACCGACGCCCCGGTGATCCTGATCGCCAACGAGGTGCTGGACTGCCTGCCCGCCCGTCAGTTCGTGAAGACGCAGGACGGCTGGGCCGAGCGCTGCGTCGGCGTCACCGACGACGGCGGCCTGACCTTCGGGCTGAAGACCATCACCGCCGGCTTCAAACGCCCGGCGTTCGCCGTCGAGCCGGGCCAGACGATCGAAATCTCGGAACAGCAGGCCGTGTTCGGGCGCGAGGTCGCCAGCCTGATCAAGGCCGCCTCCGGCGCCGCCCTGCTGATCGACTACGGCCGCGCCCGCCCCGAGGCCGGCGACACCCTGCAGGCGCTGCGCCGGCACCAGAAGGTCGATCCGCTGGAAACGCCGGGCGAGGCCGACCTGACCCAGTGGGCCGACTTCCCGACCGTGCTGGAGGCCGCCGTCCACGCCGGCGCCGACGTCACCGGCTGCCTCGGCCAGGGCGAGTTCCTCCAGCTGCTCGGCATCGAGGCCCGCGCCGACCGACTCAAGGACGGCCGCCCTGACGCCGCCCCGATCATCGATCGCCAGCTCGCCCGCCTGACCGCCGACGACCAGATGGGGCGGCTGTTCAAGGCGTGCGCGATCTTCTCGCCGCGGACGCTGGTGGTTCCGGGCTTCGAGGACTGACGATGGCGCTGGAGCCGATCACCCATCCCCTGCTCGACCGGGCCGGCGTCCGCCACGGCTTCTTCACCCGCCAGGGCGGCGTCTCGACCGGCCTCTACGACAGCCTCAACACCGGGGTGGGTTCAAGCGACGATCCGGCCGCCGTGGCCGAAAACCGCCGCCGGATCGCCGCCCACTTCGGCGGAATGTCCGACGACATCGCCGCCTGCTACCAGATCCACTCCGCCGTCGCGCGCGTCGCCGAGGCCGGCTGGAAGGGCGAGCGGCCCGAGGGCGACGCCACGGTCACCGCCGCGCCCGGGGTGGTCTGCGCCGTCCTCACCGCCGACTGCGCCCCGGTGCTGCTGGCCGACCCGGAAGCCGGCGTCGTCGGCGCGGCCCACGCCGGCTGGAAGGGCGCGCTCGGCGGCATCGTCCACTCCACCGTGGCGGCCATGGAGGCGCTCGGCGCCCGTCCCGCCCGCATGGTCGCCGTCGTCGGCCCCTGCATCGCCCAGGCCAGCTACGAGGTCGGCGCCGACTATCAGGACCGGTTCGAGCACCACGACCCCGGCAGCGGCCGCTTCTTCGCCCCCGGCGCAGGGCCCGACAAACGCCAGTTCGACCTGCCCGGCTATGTCCTGTGGCGGCTGGAGCAGGCCGGCGTCGCCGACGCCGCCTGGACCGGCGACGACACCCGCGCCGACGCGGCCCGGTTCTTCTCGAACCGCCGGGCCTATCTGAACGGAGAGCCGGACTTCGGGCGGCTGATGAGCGCGATCAGGCTGACGTGACGCCTCTCCCTCCCCTTTATGGGGAGGGACGATCGCGAAGCGATCCGGGTGGGGTTCGAATGGGCCGGGGCGCGGACTGACGTTCCCCACCCTGTCGTCGCTTCGCGCCGACATCCCTCCCCATGAAGGGGAGGGAGAACGCGGGTCTTACCCCGCCATCGCCATTTCCGGCACGCGCGTCACCTCGCGCCACGCCTGCGGCTTGGCCAGCAGTTCGCGGACCAGCAGGTTGTTGATGGCGTGACCCGCCTTGACGCCCTCGTAGCGGCCCAGCAGGGGCGCGCCCAGCACATACAGGTCGCCGATGGCGTCCAGCGCCTTGTGCTTCACGAACTCGCGCTCCATGCGCAGCCCGCCCGGGTTCAGGATCTGGTCGCCGTCGATGACCACGGCGTTCTCCAGCGAACCGCCGCGGGCCAGGCCGGCGCGGCGCAGGGCCTCGACCTCATGGGCGAAGCCGAAGGTGCGGGCGGCCATGATCTCGTTGCGGAAGGTGTCCTCGTCGACGACGAAATCCACCACCTGGTTGCCGATCACCGGCGTCGGGAAGTCGATCTCGAAGCGCATCTCGTAGCGGTCGCACGGCAGCAGGGCGGCGCTCTTGTCGCCCTCCTGGACCCGGATCGGCTCAAGGATCTCGATGTAGCGGACCGGCGCCTCCTGGCGGCGGAAGCCGGCGCGGTCCAGCAACTGGACGAACTGCAGCGCCGAACCGTCGAGGATCGGCAGCTCCGGCCCGTCTACCTCGATCACGGCGTTCGACACGCCCAGGGCCGAGAAGGCGGCCATCAGATGCTCGATGGTCGACAGGCGGACGCCGGCGGCGTTTTCGATCATGGTGTTCAGGCGGGCGTCGACGACGGCCTCGCCCGAGACCGGAATGCGGTTGTCGCGGTCGGTGATGTCGGTGCGCACGAAGACGATGCCCGTGCCGACCGGCGCCGGGCGCACGGCCAGGCGCACGCGGTCGCCCGTGTGCACGCCGACGCCGGCGATGATCGCGGGCGCGACGGTGGTCTTCTGGTGATGGTCGTTGCGGACCGGCAAACTCAAACTCGCTCTTACTTGCGCCCCGCCTCTGCGTGCGGATTACGCCCCACGAACCGTCTAACGGCCCGGGGCCCAGCGGAAAATGAAAGTCGGGTTTCGGATTGTTTCGTTAACGGGAGGCAGCAGGCAGCAGGCAGCAGGTCCGTTACAGGTCGTCGTTCCTCAGCAAGCGAAAAGGCGGCCCGAAGACCGCCTTCCCTGCTGCCTGTTGCCTGTTGCCTGGCCTAGTTCGCCAGCCGCCGCAGGAACGACGGGATCTCCAGATCGTCCTCGGCCTGGCCCTGGTCGGGCTCGGGCGTCGGCTGGACCTGGCTGGTCGAGCGCATCTCGGTGGTGCGCGTCTGGGGCGCATAGGTCGGCTGAGCCGGCTGGCGCTTGCCGCGCCCGAACAGGCTCCAGCCCGACTTGCGGTGATCCCGGTCGTCGTGATCGTCGTAGGCCGGCTCGTCGCGGCGCTGTTCCGGCTCCGGACGGTCGCCCGTGCGATCCATATAGAGGTCGCCCTGGGCCACCGGCGCCGTCGCCTGGGCGGCGGTGCGCGGCGAGGACTCATACTCCTCGACCCACGGATCGACGATCGGCTCCAGCGTGCGCTCTTCGGCGACGTGGATCACCGGCTCCGGGCGCGGCTCGGGGGCCCGGGCCACGGCGCCGTAGGTCGGCTGGGTGGACTGAAAGGTCGGAACGATCGGCGCGGGCTCGGGCTGGCGCGGAGCCTCGGCCCGGACGGGCTCGCGGCCGAAGTCGCGGGCGGGCTCGCGCACCGCTTCCTGGCGCACCGGCTCGGCGCGCGAGGCGGCGTACGAAGGCGTCGGGCGGCGCGTGTCGAAGGCCGGGGCGCTGCTGTTCGACGGCGTCTGCGCCGCGGCCAGGTCTTCCATGCCGGTGGCCACGACCGAGACGCGGATCTTGCCGTCCAGCGCCGGATCGAAGGCGGCGCCGAAGATGATGTTGGCGTCGGAGTCGACCTCGCCGGCGATGGCGTTGGCGGCTTCGTCGACTTCCAGCAGGGTCATGTCCATGCCGCCGGTGATGTTGACCAGCACGGCCTTGGCGCCCTTCAACGAGGTCTCGTCCAGCAGAGGGTTGGCGATGGCGTTCTGGGCCGCCATCAGGGCCCGGTCGTCGCCCGAGGCCTCGCCCGTGCCCATCATCGCCTTGCCCATCTCGGACATGACGGCGCGGACGTCGGCGAAGTCGAGGTTGATCAGGCCCGGCAGGATCATCAGGTCAGTTATCGAGCGCACGCCCGAGTGCAGCACCTGGTCGGCCATGCCGAAGGCGTCGGCGAAGGTGGTGCGTTCGTTGGCGACGCGGAACAGGTTCTGGTTCGGAATGACGATCAGGGTGTCGACGTAGCGCTGCAGCTCGGCGATGCCGGCCTCGGCCAGGCGCATGCGGTGACGCCCCTCGAAGGTGAAGGGCTTGGTCACCACGCCGACGGTCAGGATGCCGCGGTCGCGGGCGCATTTGGCGATGACGGGGGCCGCGCCGGTGCCGGTGCCGCCGCCCATGCCGGCGGTGATGAAGACCATATGGGCGCCGTCCAGGTGCCCGTAGATCTCCTCGGCCGACTCCTCGGCGGCGTTCATGCCGACCTCGGGGTGGGCGCCCGCGCCCAGGCCCTGCGTAATGGTCTCGCCCAGCTGGACGCGCCGGTCGGTCTTGGCGAACGACAGGTGCTGCGCGTCGGTGTTGGCGACGACGAACTCGACCCCTTCAAGGCCGGCGTCGATCATGTTGTTGACGGCATTGCCGCCGGCGCCGCCGACGCCGAAGACGACGATCCGGGGCTTCAGTTCCGTGTGTTGCGGACGCACCAGCGAGAGAGACATTCTAATTCCGACCTTAGGTTCCGACCCTGCCCTGCAGCCCCGATGCGAAAACCCCGCCGAATCGCATTGGTTATGAGCGCGTTAAGGAAACACCCCATCTGCTTAAGGGAGTGTTACCGGATAGGCTGAGTCGGGCCGCGAGCCACGGAATTCATTAACCTTCGCCGCAGATTCCGGGATGTGGACAACGAAAAAGGGCGGCTCTTTCGAGCCGCCCTTTCCGTCTTGGTCCTGACGTCTGTTCTTAGAACGGACGGTAGTTCAGGCCGATGAAGTAGCGCGTTCCGTACGGGTCGAAGTTCGAGAACACGGCGGTGCCCAGCCACGGCGCCTGTTCGGCGTCGAAGGCGTTGACCACGCCGGCCCGCAGCGACAGGTCGTCGCGAACGTTCCAGCGGACCGTGAAGTCGTGGCGGGCGTAGTTGCCCGTCTCGATGTACTCGACCGGACGGCTGTCCGAGTTGGACACGTAGTTGCGCAGTTGCACGATGTCCTGCGACGTCTGCCAGTCGACCGTCCAGTTCACGCTCCAGGTGTCGTTGGGCGTGTAGGTCAGCGACGAGGTGAAGCGGACGCGGGGGTAGAAGGTGCCGCTGCTGAGCTCGGTGCCGTCCTCGGGGTCGTCGGCGTTCAGGAACTGCTCCTGTTCGATCAGCCACAGGCCGCCGATCGAGTAGTCCAGACGGCCCAGGTTGCGGCCGAAGGTCTCTTCGATGTCGAGGCTGTAGCGCGCCGTGAAGTCCAGACCACGGGTGGTCAGGGCGGCGTAGTTGATCGAGCCCTGGATGAAGCCGCCGATCGGATCGCCGACCGGACCGCCGACCCAGAAGGCCTCGTCCGGGTCCGAACGGTTCCGGAAGATGGTGTCGCAGGCGGCCGTGTTCAGCGTGGTGCCGCTGACGCAGTTGTTGGCGGCCGTCTGGGCCGAGACCGAGGCGATGACGTCCTCGATTTCGATCTCGTAGTAGTCGAGCACCAGCGAGAAGTTCGGGAAGAACCGCGGCTGGATCACCGTCGAGAAGGTGAACGATTCCGAGGTTTCCGGCCGCAGCAGCGGGTTGCCGCCGAGAACGCCGGCGATGCCCGAGGTGTAGTTCGGCAGGAAGTCGTCGGTGGTCGTCACCGTGGCGCCGCCGAAGTCGAACGACAGGCCCTGCTGCGCGGCGAGGGCCGAGCAGTTGGCGATCCGGTTATCGCGGACTTCGTTGTCGGTCAGGTTGCCGATGACCGTCGTCGAGCAGGGATCGGTGAAGCCGTTGGCGAAGGTCTGGCTGAAGGGCGAGAAGTTCTCACCCAGGTCCGGCACCCGCACCGAGGAGTTGAAGCTGGTCTTGAAGGCGATGTCCTGGATCGGACGGTAGACCAGGTTGATGCCGTAGACGTCCAGCTCGCCCACCGTCGAATAGTCGGCGTAGCGGTACGAACCACTCAGCTCGGCGTATTCGCCCAGCCAGCTGTCACGGAACAGCGGGATCGACAGTTCGGCGAAGGCTTCGTCGCTCTCGTACTGGGCGCCCGGGAAGTCCGGACCCGTGTTCAGGAACAGGAAGCGGCCGTTGGTGTCGGCATCGCGGCCCACGCCTTCGGTGTATTCGCGGCGGTGCTCGACGCCGAGGGCGACGCCGATCGGGCCGGCGCCCCACAGGTCCCACAGTTCGCCGGCGGCCGAAGCGATCAGTTGCTCCTGCTCGTTGCGTTCCGTGACGCCGATCGTGGCGTCCACATAGGCCAGGGCGGCCGGGTCCTGGTTGCCGTCGCCGAAGATGTTCAGCGGCACGCACTCGTCAACCGCGGCCTGGCCGTAGCCCTGCATGGTGCGGATGTCCTCGCCGGCGAAGATGCCGTTTTCGTACTCGAGCGGCAGGCCCTGCGCGTCCAGCAGCTGGACGCGGCAGACGATCTCGCCCGGGTTGCCGTTGACCAGGCCGGCGGTGTCGATGACCGAGTCGGCGGCCAGGCCGAAGCGGATCGAGTCGACGCCGCGTTCGCGGTTCTCGACCTCGACTTCACCGTAGGTGTAGCCGATGTCCCAGTTGATGTTGTTGACGAAGCCCAGGCGGTCGAACGAACCGCTCAGGCCGGCCACATAGCGGTTCAGGACGCGTTCGTTGTCCTGGGTGCGGTCGGGGCCGAACATGGTGTGACGGGCCAGCTGCAGGATGCCCAGGGGCGTGCTGCAGTCGCTCGGCGTGGTCGTGGTCGGCGCGGTGCACCCGTACAGGACGTTGGTCGCGATGGCGTTCTTGACCAGGTCCGGCAGGAAGGCGTTGTCGTCCCAGCGCAGGTCGATCGACTGGACGCCCCACATCGAGTTCAGCCCGTCCGGCGAGTACGACGTGTTGTCCAGGTCGAAGTCGAAGAAGGTCGGCTGGGAGATGTCGAAGGTGTCTTCGGTGACATGCTTGGCTTCGATGAAGCCGCGGATGTTGTCCGTGATCTGGATGTTGGCGCCGGCCTGGAAGCGGGCCGATTCCGAGTGCGGGACGATCGACAGGGTCGAGAAGTTCGCCGCATTCACGCCGTCGCCGCCGTAGTTGTACGGACGGCTGACGCCGGTGTTGCCGATCCGGGTGCCGAAGTTGGCCGGACGGGCCGTCGTGCCGTCATACCAGTAGGTGTAGCCCGGAGCCACGGCGTAGCAGCTGGCGGCGTAGGTGAAGATACAGCTGCTGCCCGAGAAGTTGGCCACGTCCGGGTCGTTGGTGGGGCTCAGCGGGGTCACGTGCACGACGGTCGTCTGGCCCCAGCGCGGACGGTCCATGCGGACCGGCGAGCGGAACAGGTGCGTGTCGATGGTGCCGTCCGTCGTCGGGCCGATGGCCGCGTTGGTCGGATCGGCGTCCATGCCGAGCAGGTAGTAGCCGTCGTTGATCCAGTCGACGTCGAACGCCGTGACCTGGTCGACTTCTTCATACTCGCCGTGGGCGTAGAGGTTCAGACGGTCGTCGAGGAAGTTGTGGCCGATCAGGGCCGAGAGGCGCTTCGAAGCTTCGCCGTTCTCGTTGATCATGCCGTAGTTGGCGTCGATCTCGACGCCTTCGAAGTCCTTGCGCAGGACGAAGTTCAGCACGCCGGAGACGGCGTCGGCGCCGTACACGGACGAGGCGCCGCCGGTGACGATCTCGATGTTCTCGATCAGCAGGCGCGGGATGGTGTCGACGTCGACCGCGAGCGAGCCGCCGTTCGAACCGACGTGACGGCGGCCGTCGACGAGGGTCAGGGTGCGGTTCGAGCCCAGCGAGCGCAGGTTGGCCAGTGACAGGCCGCCGTCACCCAGGCCGGAGCCCGTGGTGTCCGACGGAACGACCGAGTTCGACAGGGCCGGGATGGTGGCCAGGTAGTCGATCACGGTCGACTGACCGGTGGTCAGCAGCTGTTCGCGCGAAACCGAGATCAGCGGGGTCGGCGAGTTCGTCGGGTCGCGACGGATACGCGAACCGGTGATGACGACCTCTTCGATCTGCGTCGCTTCCTGGCCTTGCTGGCCCTGGACGTTGACGCCGGGAAGCTGGTCTTGAGCCAGGGCCGGAGCCGCGGCGGCGACAACGCCCGCTAGGATCGTCGTGCCGAAGAGAAACTTGCGCTTGAGAAGCATGTGTTAGGGCCCCAACCGGTGATGAAACAAGATGCGTCCTCCGCCGTCGACGGAGTCCGCTTCGAATTGGCACGCTACCAGCAACGAAGGCCGCGGCAAGGGAATGTGGCGGACCGGCGCCCAATCAAGGCAGGGTCTGTTACAATCTGGACACAGTCTTGTTGGGCGACTGAAACCCCTGCCAGCGCCGCTTCCAGGGCGCCGGGCCTTGGCTTTGTTAGAGATTTTCCCGCAGCCAGCCGGCCGCCCGGGCCACAATTCCGCCCCGGTGCATGCGCGGCGCATCCGCCGCCGTAATCTGCCGCGACATCAGTTTCCGGGCCGAGACGGCCTCGCGCGGACCGTAGGCGGCGCGCAACAGCACCCCGGCGGCCGAACAGAAGGCCGGCCCCGAGGCCGCGTCGGCCAGGTGCGGCGCGCGCTGCGGCTTGCCCAGCCGCACCGGCCGGTCGAACACCCGCACCGCCAGCTCGCGCACGCCGTTCAGCTGGCTGGCCCCGCCGGTCAGCACCAGGCCGGCGCCGGGCTCCAGCCCCACGCCCGCGTTGCGCAACCGGTCGCGCAGCAGCTCCAGCGTCTCCTCGACGCGCGGGGCGATGACCGTCTTCAGCATGGCCCGCGGCACCACCACCGGCCCGGCCGAGGGATCCTCGCCGCGCGGCGGGGCCTCCAGCATCTCGCGGTCCTCGTTGGCCGAGGCCATGGCCGAGCCGTGCAGGGTCTTCAGCCGCTCGGCCCCGGCCCGCGAGGTCGACAGGCCGCGGGCGATGTCCGCGGTCACATGGTCGCCGCCGACGTTCAGGCTCTCGATATGCAGCAGGCTGCGCCCGCCCCACACCGCGGCCGAGGTCGCGCCCCCGCCCATGTCGATGCAGACGCAGCCCAGATCCATCTCGTCGTCTTCCAGCGCCGCCAGCGACGAGGCCACCGGCGCCGCCACCACGCCCTGCAGATCGAGGTGGGCCAGTTCCAGGCAATGGCTCAGGGCGGTGAAGGCGCTCTCGGCCATCGACACGACCAGCAGGTCCAGTCCCAGCGAGTGCCCCCGCATCGCCCGCGGATCGTGCACGCCGCGCGCGCCGTCGACCGACCAAGCGATCGGCAGCACGTGGATCGGCCGCCGGTTCGGCAGGCGGATCTGCGCCAGGGCCATGGCGATGGCCCGCGCCAGATCGGCGTCCCCGACCGGATTGGCCCCCAGCGAGACGCGGGCCTGCACCCGGTGGCTGGCCATCTGGCCGATGGCCGTGGTCACGACCACGCCCGAGACCGGCGAGCCCGCGGCCCGCTCGGCCCGCTCGACCGCGTGGCCGATGGCCTGCGCCGCCTCGTCCATATTGACGATGCCGCCGCCGCGGATGCCGCGCGACTGCACGTGGCCCGCCCCCGCCACCCGGATGGTGCGGTCGGCGTGGCGCACGCCGTCGGGCTTCATGATGAAGCAGCCGACCTTCGACTGGCCGAGGTCCAGCGCGGCCACGACCGGCGCGCGGCCCGCGGCGGTCTTGCCGCCATCCACAGACTTGTCCACTACCCGTCCCGCCATACTAGGTTCCGCCCTGGGCTTCGCCGGCGGAGGGCCGGACGGCGACCTCTTCCGGCGTTCTCAGATCGATGCGGGCGAACCCGAGTTCCAGCAGCCGCTCGCGCTGGTCCAGCGCGTCCAGCTGGATCAGGGCCGCATCCTGATCGGTGGCCGGCAGCTGGATCAGGCTGCCGTCCTTGAGGCGCAGGTCCCAGCGCCGCTCGTCGACCCGCACCAGCGCCTCCAGCCGGGCCATCAGCCGCGGCCGTTGCGCGATCAGCGGCAGCACCTCGGCCGCCGCCTGCTCGGCGCCCTTGCCCACCACCAGCGGCAGGTTCGGATAGCGGCCGGCGTCGGCGCCGCGGATCACCTGCCCGTGGCTGTCGATGACCATGTTGCGCCCGCCCGCCTGCCAGATGGCCAGCCGGTCGTGCTCCGTGACGTGGACGATCAAGGTGTTGGGCAGCAGCCGCACGATCCGGGCCGACTTGACCCAGCCGACCTGCTCGACCCGCTCGCGCACGGCGTCGAGATCGATCGAGGTCATGGCCTGCCCGCCGTCCAGCTGCACGGCGCGCTGGATGGCGGCGGTGGCCTCCGCGGACTCGCCCTCGATGAAGACCTTCTCCAGCTTCAGCCCCATGCCCACGGCCATGCCGTCGACGCCCTGGCCGATGGAGGCGCTGATCCGGTCCGCGCGCGCGCCCGTGGCCAGCACGCCCGCCAGCACCACGACGCCGGCGGCGATGGAGATCATGACGGCGCGCGGCGACAGGTCCAGCCGCCCGATCGCCGCCACCTTGCCCGGCACGGCCGGCGCGTTGCGGGGCGCGCGGCCCCTGCCCCCCTTGGGAGCCGCGGGCCGCTTGGCGGGCTGTTTCGAATTCTGTCGCCGACCGCCGCGAACTACCGCGGGCATGAGGCGTCCTCCACCATCCACCGGACCAGGTCTTTGTACCCCATCCCCCCATGGGCGGCCTGCTCGGGGACGAGCGAGGTCGGCGTCATGCCGGGCTGGGTGTTGACCTCCAGAAGAACGAGATCGTCGTTAAGATCGTCATAACGAAAGTCCGTCCGCGACACGCCGCGGCAGCCCATTGCGGCATGCGCCAGCTCGGCCTGGCGCAGCGCCGCCTCGAACACGTGCGGAGGAATCTCGGCCGGCAGCCTGTGGATCGATCCGCCCGGCGCATATTTGGCTTCGTAGTCGTAGAAGCCCTTCACGGGCGTGATGTCGGTCACCGTCAGCGCCCGCGGCCCCGTCGCCTCGCCCATCACCGCCACGCACAGCTCCTTGCCGGCGATGAACGGCTCGACCATCACCTGTTCGCCGTAGGTCCAGCCCGGCTCGCCGACCTCGGCCACCGGGCGGTTGGCGCCCTCGCGAACCAGAAACACCCCGACCGAAGAGCCTTCGGCGTTCGGCTTGACCACATAGGGCGGCTCGATGACGTGGCGGCTGGCCACCTCGTGCCGGTCGTACAGCCCGCCGCCCGGCACGGTGATCCCCGCCGCCTTCAGCACCGCCTTGGACTTGTGCTTGTCCATGGCCAGCGCCGAGGCCAGCACGCCGGAGTGGGTGTAGGGAATGGCCAGGGTCTCGAGCACGCCCTGGACGCAGCCGTCCTCACCCCACGCCCCGTGCAGGCAGTTCAGCACCACGTCCGGCTTCAGCGCCGTCAGCACCTCGGCCAGATCGCGCCCGGCGTCGACGCGGCTGACCCGCGCCACCTGCCCTTCCAGCGCATCGGCGCAGCCCTTGCCGGACGTCAGCGACACCTCGCGCTCCGCCGACAGTCCGCCCATCAGCACGGCGACATGAAGGTCTGCGAAGGGGCGGGTCATGCGAAGCTCCGGAACAGTCACCGCAATGCGACAGCCGTCCTTAACAGCCCGTCAACCAATCGGGTCCCGACGTGCAAAAAGCCTCAGCCCGGCCGCCCGATCCGCTTGATCTCCCAGTCGAGCTGCACACCGGTCTTCGCCAGCACGTCCGCCCGCACCGCCTCGCCCAGCCCCTCGATATCGGCGGCCGTTGCTTCGCCCGGGTTGATCATGAAGTTGGAATGCAGCTCGCTGAACTTCGCCCCGCCGCCGGTGGCCTTGAACAGACGCCCGCGCCAGCCGGCCTCGTCCACCAGCTTCCACGACGAATGCCCCGGCGGGTTCTTGAAGGTCGAGCCGCCGGTCTTCTCACGGATCGGCTGGGTCTGCTCCCGGCGCGAGGTGATCTCCGCAATCCGCCCGGACACGGCTTCCGGATCGTCCGGCGTTCCGCGATAGGTCGCCTCGATCCAGATGATGTCCGCCGGCGCCTGCGAGTGGCGGTAGGTGTAGCCGAAGTCGGCCAGCGAATAGTCGACCCGCTCCCCCGCCCGCGTCAGCCCCCAGGCCGAAATCAGCACGTCCTTCGTCTCGGCGCCGTAGCAGCCGGCGTTCATGGTCAGCGCCCCGCCGATGGTGCCGGGAATGCCGGCGTAGAACTCCAGCCCCGCCAGCCCGGCCTTCGCCGACGCCCTGGCCACCATCGAGTCCAGCGCCCCCGCCCCGGCGGTGATCGTCTCACCCTCAGCCGAGATCCCCGCGAACGGCCGCCCCGCCAGTCGGATCACCACCCCCTCGACGCCGCCGTCGCGCACGATGACGTTCGAGCCCACGCCCAGCACCGTCACGGGCGTGGTCGGGTCCAGCGCCTTCAGGAAATCCGCGAGGTCCTCCGGGTCGGCCGGGATGAACAGCGCATCCGCCTTGCCCCCCACCCGGAACCAGGTGAACGGTCCCAGCGGCTCGTCGCGAAGGAGCTTGCCGCGGACGGCGGGGAAGTCAGTGGCGGTCATGCGGCTTCGATGTCAGTGCGGGAGAAGTCCTCGCCCTTGTAGAGGAGCGGGACGCGGGCGTGGCGGGCGCAGCCATAGGCGAAGCAGTCGCCGAAGTTCAACGCGGCCGGATGACGACCTTTGCCGAAACGGGCGTGGGCCTCCACGGCCACATGGCGAACCTCAGGCAGCACGGGACGAACTTCGATCTGCGTTATTTTCAGCAGGTTTTCGACGGCGGCCTCGGCTGCCGCGATGGAGAGACCGAGGCCGCGGCTGACCGCCATGACGGTCTCCCACACGGCCAAAGGCGATGTCACCCGAAGCGTATGCGCCTGCATGCGCGCCACCAGACTGGCCTCGTCCGGCTCCTTCAGCAGAATCGCGGTCAGCGCGGAGGCGTCAGCAAACATCTGTCCTCACTCGTAAAGGCTGTCGATCCACGCCTTGTCCACGACGCCGCGATCCGGCCCGGCGCGCGTGCTCAAGTCCGTCGTAAAGGCCAGAACCCGTTCTACGAACTCGGAGGGACCCTCCACGTGCTCCAACTCCCGCCGAAGCGCCCGCCGCACCGCCTCGGTCTTGCTGACCCGGCTCAGCCGACTCAGACGCTCGGCCATCCGATCGATCTCGGGATCCTTCACATAAAGCGCCACGATATCCCCTCGTGATATTAGGATATAGGTGGAGTATATACCCATCCGATCGACGGACAAGTCTTCGTCAGGCACGCCCCTCCAGCTGGCCCGGCAGCGCATAGGCCCACTGGGTGATGTCGCCGGCGCCGAGGCACACCACCAGATCCCCCGGCTTCACCTCGGCCGCGATCAGGCCCGGCAGCGCCTCCACCCCGTCCAGCGGCTGCACCGAGCGGTGTCCGAACCTCCGGATGCCCTCGACCAGAGCCTCCTTGTCGACGCCCTCGATCGGCGTCTCGCCGGCCGGATAAACGTCGGCCACGATCACCGCGTCGGCGTCCGAGAAGCAGGTCGAGAAGTCCTCCATCAGGTCGCGCAGCCGGGTATAGCGGTGCGGCTGGACCACGGCGATGACCCGGCCCCCGCCCTCGCTGGTGTGCGCCACCTGCCGCGCCGCCTTCAGCACCGCCGCGATCTCGACGGGATGATGCCCGTAGTCATCGACGATGCGCACGCCGCCGACCACGCCCGTGGTGGTGAAGCGCCGCCGAACCCCGCCGAACCCGGCCAGCCCCGCCCTGATCGCCTCGTCCGAGACGTCCAGCTCGCGCGCCACCGCGATGGCGGCGAGCGCATTGGAGACGTTGTGCCAGCCCGCCATCGGCAGGTGCAGGCCGGTGATCCGCGTCGGCTCGTCCAGCGCCGCCAGTCCCTGCCCCTGGATGACCACGTCGAAACGCGCCCCGTCCGGTTGCATGTCGCAGTTCTCGGCCCGCACCATGGCCTGCGGGTTGAGGCCGTAGGTGACCAGCCGGCGATTGTCGATCGACGCCACCAGCCGCTGCACCTCGGGATGGTCGAGGCAGACGACGCCGAAGCCGTAGAACGGAATGTCCTCGATGAAGTCGACGAACGCCTTCCGCAGCGCGTCGAAGTCGCCGTAGTGATCCAGGTGCTCCGGATCGATGTTGGTGATGATCGCCACGGTGCATTTCAGGCGCAGGAAGCTGCCGTCGCTCTCGTCGGCCTCGACCACGATCCAGTCGCCGTCGCCGACCTTGGCGTTGGTCCCGTAGGCGTTGATGATGCCGCCGTTGACCACCGTTGGGTCCAGCCCCGCCTGGTCCAGCAGGGCCGCGACCATCGAGGTCGTCGTGGTCTTGCCGTGCGTCCCCCCGACCCCGATCGAGAACTGCAGCCGCATCAGCTCGGCCAGCATCTCGGCCCGGCGCACCAGCGGGATGCGCCGCTCGCGCGCCACCACCAGCTCCGGATTGCCCGCCTTCACCGCCGTCGAATAGACCACCGCCGACACGGAATCGCCGACATGCGCCGCGTCATGGCCGATGAAGATCTTCGCGCCCAGCTTCTCCAGCCGCTCGGTATTGGCCGACGCCTTGGCGTCCGAGCCCTGCACCGAATAGCCGATCTTGAGCATGATCTCGGCGATCCCGCTCATGCCGATGCCGCCGATGCCCACGAAATGCACGGGGCCGAGATTGAACGGGACGGGACGAAGGCGAGCGATCATCGCAGCGGCTTAGCAAGGCTTCGGAGCGATTGCGACACCCCTCCACCGCTTCGCGGTCCCCCTCCCCACTTCGCGGAGAGGAGACCTAGCGAGGCGGTTGTCTCCTCCCTGTCGCGAAGCGATGGGGAGGGGGACCCCGAAGGGGTGGAGGGGTCCGGCCGGAAGCTCAGTCCTCCGCCACGAAATCCTGCGCGAACTCCGGCGAGTCCTCCTCGCCCGGCAGCAGGGGCGCATCATCGTCGTCGCTCGCTCGTGACGGATCGGGCACCTCGAACCCGACCGGGATCGACAGGTCCAGCAGCCCCGCCGCCTTCATTTCCTGCACGCCCGGCAGGTCGTACAGGCTCGACAGGCTGAAATGCTCCAGGAATTTGTCCGCCGTCGCATAGGTCACCGGCCGCCCCGGCGTCCGCCGCCGGCCCTTCAGCCGCACGAACCCCATCTCCAGCAGCAGGTCCAGCGTCCCCTTCGACAGGCTGACGCCCCGCACGCTCTCGATCTCGGCGCGGGTGCACGGCTGGTGGTAGGCGATGATGGCCAGGGTCTCGAGCGCCGCCTTCGACAACCGCCGCGGCTCCTCGCGCTCCTCGGTCATCATGAAGCTGAGGTCCGGCGCGGTCCTGAACCGCCAGCGGTCCGCCACGCACTCCAGCTCCACCCCCCGCCCCTGATACCGCTCGCGCAGCGCCGAGATGGCCCCGCCCACGTCCGCCCCCTCGGGCAGCCGCCGCGCGATCTCCGCCGCCGACAGCGGTCCCGCCGCCGCGAACAGCAGCGCCTCGACCCGGCGCTCGATCTCGTTTTCGTCAGGGGCGAACTGAACCATCTAATTCCCCTCCCCCCCAACCGTCATCCTCGGGCTTGACCCGAGGATCAGACCATCCGGTGCGCGGCGGCGGGACTGCCCGCGCGGTCCCGGGGCCGCCCCTGACGCACAGCCCGGAGTCGCCTCTGATCCTCGGGTCAAGCCCGAGGATGACGGACGGAAAAGAGGCGAAAAGCCCATCACGGCACCAGCTCCAGCACCTGCCCCACCCCGCGCCGCTTCAGATACAGCTCCGCAAAGGCCTCGGCCTGTTTCACATCCATGGCCCCCTCCTTGACCAGCTCCAGGCTGGCCGACAGCGTCGAGGCGGTGAAGCTGGCCTGCGACGGCCCCTCGGCCCCGTGCTTCTCCGGCGCCACCCGCTCCAGCGGCGTCCACTCCTCCAGCCGGGGCAGGATGTCCCGCAGCCAGTCCCGCGCCGCCTCCAGCCCGAAGGCCTCGACGCGCTGGCCGGGATTGTAGTGGCGCTGCTCCTCGCGCCGCCGCTGCGTCACATAGGCCGCCATCAGCTCGTACAGGCTGGCGTCGATCCGGTCCGACGGGATGATGACCAGCGCCTCGGGGTCGCCGCGCGTGAACACGTCCCGCTTCAGCCGCGGCCGCGCCGTGATCGCCTCGACCGCCTTCCTCATCGCCTCCAGCTTCTGCAGCCGGAACGCCAGCGCCGCGGCCATCTCCTCGGCCGGCATTTCCTCGCCCTTCTTGTCCGTACGGGGCAGCAGCAGGCGAGACTTCAGATAGGCCAGCCACGACGCCATCACGAGATAGTCGGCCGCCAGCGAGAAATTCCGCCGCCGCGCCTCGTGCACGAAGGCCAGATACTGTTCCGCCAGCTTCGTGATCGACAGCTTCAGCAGATCGACCTTCTGCGTCCGCGCCAGCGCCAGCAGGACGTGCAGCGGCCCCTCGTACCCCTCCAGATCGACCACGAACGCCTCGCGCTCGTCGGCCTGATCCGCCGCCGCGAAGTCCAGGTTGGGCTGGAAGGCGTCCGTCACGCCTGCGCCTCCCCGACGTCCGGCCCTCGCGCCGCCTCCAGCTTGCCCGCCATCAGCGCGTCGAACCGGTCGCGCGCCGCAAACGGATCGAACGGCTCCGGCTCGCGGACGATCCGCGCCAGCGCCGCCGCGGCCCGCTTGGCCGCCTCGCCCTTCAGCTTGCCGACGCCCTCGGCCACCGACCGCATCTCGTCCAGGTCGCCGTTGCAGTGCAGGACCACGTCGCAGCCCGCCGCCAGCGCCGCCTCGGCCCGCTCGCCCAGGCTCCCCGACAGCGCCTTCATCGACAGGTCGTCGGTCAGGATCAGCCCGCCGAAACCCAGCCCCTCGCGCATCAGCTTCACGGCCTTCCTCGAGGTCGTCGCCGGCCGTTTCGGGTCCACCGCGTCGAACACCACATGCGCGGTCATCGCCAGCGGCATGTCCGACAGGGCCCGGAACGGCGCGAAATCCCAGCCGTCCAGCGTCTTCAGGTCGGCGTGCACCACCGGCAGGTCGTGGTGACTGTCGGCGAAGGCGCGGCCGTGCCCCGGCATGTGTTTGATCACCGGCAGCACCCCGCCGGCCAGCAGCCCCTCCGCCGCGGCCCGGCCCAGCATCGCCACCGTCTCCGGGTCCCGCGCATAGGCCCGGTCGCCGATGATGTCGTGAGCGCCGGGCACGGGCACGTCCAGCACCGGGGCGCAGTCGACGGTGATCCCCGCCGCCTTCAGGTCATGCGCCATCAGCCGCGCCCCCAGCCGGACCAGCTCCCGCGCCGCCAGCGGATCGCCGGCCGCTTTCAGAAAAGCCTCGGCCGGCGGATATTTCGGCCAGTGCGGCGGCCCCATCCGCTGCACCCGGCCGCCCTCCTGGTCGACCAGCACCGGCGCCTCCGCGTCGCCGACGCAGTCGCGCATCTCGTCGGTCAGCGCCCGCATCTGCTCGGGGCTGTCGACATTGCGGCGAAAGACGATGAAGCCCCACGGCCGGACCTCGGCGAAGAAGGCCTTCTCCGCCTCCGTCAGCCGATGCCCGCTGCAGCCGTAGATCGCCGCCGAACGCGTCACCGGACGATGCAGTCCCCGCCCGCGGCCTTGATGGCGTTGCACAGGCCGGTCGCGCGCTCCCGGCTCAGGCCGGTGACGGTGGTGCGATAGACGGTCGAGCCGTTCGAGGCCGTCACCTCCTGCACCCGCCGGCTGGCGCCCTCGGTCAGGGCCGGATAGCGGCCGACCACGGCGTTGTATTCCCGTTCGGCCAGGTTGGGCGTCGAGAAGGCGCCGATCTGCACCCCGGAGGTTCCGCCGGTCGGCGCCGGCGTCGGCTCGGCCTTGGCCGGCGGCGGGGTCGTCGGCGTCGGCCGGGCCGGGGCGGGGGCCGGGGCGGCCTCGGTCGGGGCCGGCGCCGGCCGCGGCCGGACGGCTTCCGGCGGCGGAATGAAGGTGGGGGCCGCGGGCGTCGTCTCCTCGGCGGCGTAAACGTCGATGCCGGCGGTCGGATCGACCGGCTGGGCGTCGATCGGCGCCTCGGCCTTCATCGGCCCCACCGGCGTGCCGACGGCGGGCGGCGCATCGTTGGACGAGCGCGGCCCGGCCCGGTAATAGACCACCACGGCGATGATCAGCACCAGCAGCACCACCGCCGAGATGATCAGCGTCATCGGCGGAGCCTTGCCGCCCCCGCCGCCGCCGCCGCCGCCCCGCCGCGGGTCGTAGCCCTGGCGGTTGAACGGCAGGTCGTCGTCGGTCGGCGGCGTATAGGCGCCCCGGTCGCGGCCCTGGTTCGGACGATAGGGATCTTCGTGGGACATGGCCGCGCCTTCCGTCGTGCCGCGCGAATCGTCGCGCGGACCCGTCACTCTATCCCGGTCCGAGTCCTTTTTCAGGCCGGGACTACAGATCCAGCGCCAGATCGAGGCTGAACAGCTTCCTGTGCTCCTCGATCGCATAGCGGTCGGTCATGCCGGCGATGTAGTCGCACACCGCCCGCGCCCGCCGCGCCTCGTCCGACGTCCCCGCCTTGCCCGACCATTCCGGCGGCAGGGTGCCCGGATCGGCCATGAACAGCTCGAACATCTCGCCCAGCAGCCGCCGCGCCTGGCTGCGCGTCCGGTTGACCCGGTAGTGGCGGTACATCCGCTCGAAGAGGAATTTCCGCAGCACCCCCAGATCGGCCAGCATGCCGTGCGAAAAGCCGACCAGCGGCCGCCCCGCCATCCGCACGTCCTCGGTCGAGCGCACGTTCGCCCCCTCGATCCGCGTCTCCGTCTCGGCCAGCACGTCCTCGACCATCGCCCCGATCATGCGCCGCACCGCCTCGATGCGGATCATCCGCTCATCGATGTCCGGCCAGTCCTTGCGCACCCCGTGCAGCACCGGCCCGATCAGCGGCACCTCGGCCAGGTCCTCCAGGGTGAACAGCCCCGCCTGCACCCCGTCGTCGACGTCGTGGTTGTTGTAGGCGATGTCGTCCGCCAGCGCCGCCGCCTGCGCCTCCAGCGAGGCGAAGCTGTCCAGCCGCAGGTCCCAGTTCGGGGCGTAGTCGGCGATCGCCTTCCACGCCGGCTCGTCCAGCCGGTGCGACACCGGGCCGTTGTGCTTGACCACCCCCTCAACCGTCTCCCAGCTCAGGTTGAGGCCCTCGAACTGGGGATAGCGATGCTCCAGCTTGGTCACCACGCGGAAGGTCTGGACGTTGTGGTCGAAGCCGCCCCACGGCTCCATCCGCGCCTGCAGCTCGTCCTCGCCCGAGTGGCCGAACGGCGGATGCCCCAGGTCGTGCGCCAGCGCCACCGTCTCGGCCAGGTCCGTATCCAGTCGCAGCGCATGCGCCAGCGACCGCGCGATCTGCGCCACCTCCAGCGAATGCGTCAGCCGGGTGCGGTAGTGGTCGCCCTCGTGGGCCACGAAGACCTGGGTCTTCTCCTTCAGCCGGCGGAAGGCTGTGGCATGGATGATCCGGTCGCGGTCGCGGGCGTAGGCGTTGCGCGTGCGGCTGATCGGCTCGGGCGTCAGCCGGCCGCGGCTGTGCTCGGGGTATTCGGCGTAGGGCGCGCGTTCGGGGACCAAGGTCGGTTGCTCATTCGCTCGCCGGGCCTTTGCGATCGCCCGTCCGCGCCTCATATAGAGCCCCGTGAGCAGCGTCCAATCCGCCCCCGCCTTTCAGATATCGCCGGCCACCGGCGGCCATGGCCTCAGCCTGTCCGAAACCGCCGCCCGCCGCCTGGCCAAACTGGCCCAGGCCGAGGGCCGTCCCGTCCTGCTCCGCGTCGCCGTCGACGGCGGCGGCTGCTCCGGCTTCCAGTACCGTTTCGAACTGGTCGAGGCCGCCGAGCCCGACGACATCCGCATCGAGGCCGACGGCCAGGCCGCCCTCGTCGACCCCGTCTCCCTCCCCTTCCTCAAGAACTCCGAGATCGCCTTCGTCGACGACCTTGCCGGCGCCCAGTTCGTCGTCCGCAACCCCAACGCCGCCTCCAGCTGCGGCTGTGGCGTCAGCTTCTCGATCTGAAGGCGGCCGCAACCCAACCCCGTCATCCTCGGGCTTGACCCGAGGATCAGACTATCCGGTGCTCCGTCGAGCGTCCCACGGTCACGCTCACTGGGCCGTCACCGACGCCCAGCCCGCCCCTCCCTCTGATCCGCGGATCAAGTCGGGGGATGACGGCGCGGCTGAAAGCGGCGGAACGGACACTGTGTAGGGCTGCAACGGGTGGAATGCGGTCGTTCCGGAATATGCCGAAGTGCCGGCCGGCGGGTTTCAGGACGCCGCAACTTGGCGCGATCCGGCCCGAAGAGGACGGGGACTCTTCAGACGCCTGAGCTCGGCCTCAAGACGGTCGATCTCAAGGGCGTGGAGATCCATGCCGATGCGTTGCGCCGCGCCTGCCAAGGCTTCGCGCTCGTCCGGTCGGTAATCCTCGCCGGACGGTTTGGCGCCAATGAGCACGAAGCCGCGGATTTCGGTCCGCAGGATCATTGGCAGGACCAGAGCGGCGCCGAGCCTCTCAGGCAGGTCGTCGTGGAGGATCTCGCGATCGGCTCTCAGCCGCACCATCACGGAATGGTCCGGCTCGACGCGCGAGGGCAGGTCATGGCCTGCCTGGAGGCGGGCGGATCCATCGTCGGCCACAGCGTAGACACCGACCAGGGCGCCGCCCGTGTATCGTGTGAATTCCGCGAGCGCGGTCTGCGTGAGGGCGTCGGCGCGGGTCACAAAGGCGGCGTCCTTGAGGAAGCGGCCGAGCCGGGCATCATTGTCGCGCCATGAGCGGAAAAACAGGGTCTCCACGCCCTTCTCGACCCAGTCGCGCACCCTGTGGAAGACGAGGAACAGGCCGAAGGCGATCCCCGCGCTCATCAGGATGTTGGCCTCGCGCATCTCCGCCGGGACGATTTGCTCCGCGCCCCACTCCAGGAAAAAGAAGGCGAGCAGCAGGGTGGTCGACAGGACGCCGTAGATCAGGGTGCGGTTCACCGCGAAGCCCAGGTCCACGACCCGATGGCGCAACATGGCATAGAGGAAGATCCCGACGCCTGCTGCCGAGGCCGCCAAGCCCAGGGCCGCGACAGGATTCCCCAGCGAAAAATCGTTGCCAGTCATATTAATGAAGAGCCCGATGAAGAACTTTCCGAAGAAATAGAGGCCGAGCGCCGCCGCCAAGAAGCCGAAGCGGGTGCGGTCCTGGGCGGTTGTTTCGGAAGCCGCCTTGATGAGCAGACCGCAGGCGACGATCGGACCGACCCAGTAAAGAAGGACCAGCGACGCCAGGTGCCCGAGGACGGGGACGTCGCGGAAGGCGTGCGCTGTGTAGACCTCCGCAAGCCAAACCCCCGCGTGGGCCGCCAAGTAGAGGGCGAATATGATCCGCCAAGGGGCTTTCACGGCACGTCCGGTGACGTTGGCGCGCTGGACCAGGGCGAAGGCGAGCATGCCGGCGGGAGCCAGCATCATGATCAGCGACCAGACCAGGCTGATCGGGAACAATGGCTCCAGCAAGTTTTCCCACTCATAGGGGAAGGATCCGGGCATCCCCATCGTCACCATGGCGGCGCCGAGCAGCACGCCGGACGCCTGCCGCGCGCGGGTCGCTATCAAAGCACCGGCCAAGACCATGAAGAGCCCAAGCAAGGCGTTCGCGAGGACTTGGGCGCTCCACAACGATGTCGTGGAGGGGGGCAACCGCATGACCGCGCGGATGGTCCGACCCTCCCTGACGATCGATAGTCCGAGCAGTTCTTCGCTTCGGAAGGCTCCGCGTCGAAGGTCGCCAGGACGGTCGAACCGAATGGCATCTCCGACGCGGACGCCCGCAGTGTGCAGTGGGCGGTCGGGCGCGGCCTTGACCACGCGGACGTATCCGGGCGGGGCCGTGTCATCCAGCTTGATGTTGTCCCCTACGGAGCCGTAACTGAGGCCGGTGTTGATTGGCAGCGCCCCTAGCCCGAACATCGTGCTGTGCGCGCCCACCAAGGCGGCCAAAACGAGCACTAGCGCCTTCCAGCGCCGGAGGCGGGGCGACGTCGTCCGTAAGTTGTCGTCGCCCATGCCGCCCCCCGTGTCAAAAGAGCAGTGTTACGGCGAACCCGCCGCAGTGGAAAGGCGGGGCGGTCATTCCAAGGGGACCTGGGGTTGTTCCCTCGTCGCAGGCGGTCGGGGCGTATTCAGAGAAGAAGTTCAACCTGACGGTCGTGGGCCACAGCCGCCCACTCGGGTCACGGCAGGCGCGTGCTGCGATTTCCACGGCATACCGACGGGTGTCTTCCTCTACGAGCCCGGCGATGACGTACAGGCGGAGCAATTCTCCCTCAATCCGCAGGTCGGCGCCTTCCGAAAGCAGGGCCGGCGTCGAACCATTGTACTCGAGGGTTTCGCGCCCCACGCGCTCGCGGAGACGGACGGAATCCGTGGTGATGCGCAACTCCCACCCGTCGCCCTGGGCTTCATAGAGGACGGGATCGAGCCCGGCGTCCGTTGTCGCACAGGCAGCGACGAATACTGCTCCCAATGCCGCCCATCCCGTGCGCTTCACGACGATTGCTCCGCCCGCTCTCGAGGCGAGCCTGGATGGACCTAACGACTTCCGCAAGGTGTCGGAAGCCGACCGTCACCCAAGGGTGGTTAGCCGACCTGACGCTGTCGAGGTTTCGCTACCAGTTTGTTGAACAAGGCGGCGACGCCCCATCCCGCGAACAATCCCGCCAGGCAGGTCGCCAGAACGGCTCCGGTGAACTTGAGACCTTCGTGTGGCTCGCACCCCTGTTCCCAAAAGCAGTCGCCCAGAAAGAGCTCGATCATGGGGGTTCCGAGCAGGAACGCCGTGAAGAGGCCCGCGGCCACGCCGAGCACGACGCCAACAATCTTCATCAGGCTTCTCCCCGATCGGCGGAGGGCGCAGCATCCGTCACGGCCCGAAACTCCGCAATGGGCCGAAAGCGGCCTTCCAACGCCGTCTACCCCCGCGCCCGCGCCTCCGCGATCCAGCCGTTCAGCCGCTCCACCATCGGCTCGTACGGGAACTCGCCCATCGACTCATAGTGCTGGTCGTCGATGCGCCACTGGCCGCCTTCGAGCACCAGATTGTAGGTCTTGCGATGCACGTCGTTGCCCGGCTCGGCGAACCCCTGCACGACGGCGACGTCGGCGCGACCCTCGCCGGCGGCGACCGCGGTCACCGACTGCAGCACCGGCGTGCCGTCCTGGCAGTCGCAGAACGGCTGGGCGTCGAAGAAGCCGATTTCATCGGCCGGCGTCAGCCGCGCGGCCTCGGCCATCAGGCGCCTCGTGCGCGCCGACCACACCGGCAGCGCCTCATAGCTTTCCGCCCCGGTCCCCGGCCCCCCGTCCTCGTACAGCGAGCGCACGAAGGCCTCCGGCGTCACCGCGGCCGGGGCGGCGGCGACCTCGGGCGCCTCGGTCCTCGCGGCGGGCGCGGAGCAGGCGGCCAGCGCCAGCGCGACGGCCGAGGGGATCAGGGTGCTGCGCATGGTCGTCCTGTCATGGATCGCCGGGAACGGCGTTCGCCCAGGCTCACACGCCGCGCGCCCCTCCGCAATGATCCCGCCCGCATATCCTGCGGCCGGCTGGTTCATCACCAGGACCCCGAAGAAAGCACAAGGGACACGAAGGGACCGAGCCCGGCCGCCTCGTTCCGCGGGCCCTTGCCCGCCTTCCCTCCGACGGCGCTTCCCCGCCGGGGAGCCGCTGACCCTCCGGCCCCGTCGTGTCCTTCGCGCCCTCTTCTTTGTATCCTTCGTGATGAACCTCGGCTCTCACCCATGACGCTGTGCTGACAATCGGCGAATCCATAGTCGGGTTCGGCCGACAATCTCACGCCACATCAACGACATCGCCGATTCCCGATCCCGTCTTCCCGCCGCATCAGATCGCGGGCGCATACTGTCGGCGAGTCCCCGCCCCGGTCTTTGACAATCCAATCCCGCCCCGGCCCGCACCACGGCCTGAACTCGACCGGGGCTACAGACGGATCGGACGCTACGGACGCTTCGGACGCTACGGACGCTTCGGACGCTTCGGACGCTTCGGACGCTTCGGACGCTTCGGACGCTTCGGACCCGATTTTTTCGAATAACACCCGGGTAGAAACCGCCCCGTCCGAAACTTCTTGCTATTAGCCGTCTTCCTAATTAGGCTTCTCCCTATGAACACTCTGTTCAAGGCCCTGTCGCATCCGGTCCGGCGCCGCATCATCGAGATGCTGCGCAAGGGACCGATGGCGTCGGGCGACATCGCCGCCGCCTTCGACATGAGCTGGCCGACCATCACCGGCCATCTCAACGCCCTGAAGGAAGCCGGCTTGGTCTCGCCCGAGCGCGACGGCGCCTCGATCCGCTACCGGCTCGAGATTTCCGCCGTCGAGGAGGCCCTCGCCTTCCTGCTCTCCATGACCGGCGCCCGCGCCCCCGATCCCGACAAGGAGGACCCCCGATGACCCTGTCCGCCGCCGACCGCGCCACCGTCGCGGTCACCCTGATCATCGTCGCCGCCGGCGCCGCCGTCTTCCTCGCCGGCCCGCTGGAAGTGATGCCCTACCATTTCGGCCCCGACGGCGAGGCCGACGCCTGGGCCGGGCGCGAGGCGATCGGCGCCGGCGTCGTCGGCCTCGGCCTGCTCACCGGCGTCCTCGCCGGCGGCATGGGCGCCGCCGCCGGCCGGGCGGGGGACCCCGCCCGCGCCCGGGCCCTGCGCTTCGGCCAGGTGCTGATCCTGCTGAGCTTCTTCGGCCTGACCCTGTTCTTCGGGGTGGCCAGCCTCAGCGGCCTGACCTCCCTGGGCGCCGCCGTCCCCATGGCCGCCCTCGCCGCCCTGTTCCTGCTTATCGGGGCCGTGCTCGGCCGCGTCGGGCCCAATCCGATCGCCGGCGTGCGCACCCCCTGGTCCTACAAGAGCCGCCTCGCCTGGGACCGTTCCAACCGCCTCGCCGGCCGGCTGTTCTTCCTGATCGGCCTCGTCGGCCTCGCCGCCGCCCCGGTCGCGCCCCAGCCGCTCGGCTACCAGGTCCTGGTCGGCGCCGTCCTCGTCGCCGCCCTCCTCTCGGTCATCGAGAGCTGGCGCGTCTGGCGCACGGATCCCGACCGCCAGCCCTTCTGAACCCTTCGCCTCCAAGGAGACCGCCATGCTCAGCCTGATCCTCGCCGCCGCCCTCGCCGCCGGTCCCACGTCCTCGCCGGTGTCGCTGGCGTCCGAGCCCGCGCCCCTGCAGGGAAGCCTGCTGGTCCCCGAGGGCGAGACCCGCGCCGCCGCCCTGATCATCGCCGGCTCCGGCCCTACGGACCGCGACGGCAACAGCCCGCTCGGGGTCTCCGCCTCCAGCTATCGCCTGCTGGCCGAGGGCCTCGCCGCCCACGGCGTCGCGACCGTCCGGACCGACAAGCGCGGCGTCGCCGCCAGCGCCTCATCCCTGATCTCTGAAGCCGAACTCGAGTTCACCGATTACGCCGATGACGCCCGCGCCTGGGCCGCCGAGACCGCCCGCCTGACCGGCCAGCCCTGCGCCTGGCTGATCGGGCACAGCGAAGGGGCCCTCGTCGCCCTGACCGCCGCCTCCCGGGCCGACGACTCCATCTGCGGTCTGGTTCTGCTCTCCGGCGCCGGCCGGCCGATCGGCGCCGTGCTGCGCGAACAGCTGGCCGGCGCGCCTGAACCCTTCCTCGGCCAGGCCATGACCATCCTCGCCGAGCTCGAGGCCGGCCGTCCCGTTGCGGAAGTACCGCCCCAGCTGGCCGCGCTGTTCCGGCCATCGGTCCAGCCCTACATGATCTCATGGCTGCCGCTCGATCCGGCGGCGCTGGTCGCGGCCTACGACGGTCCGGTGATGATCGGCCAGGGCACGACCGACATCCAGGTTGGCCTGACCGACGCCCGCGCCCTGGCCGCGGCGCGGCCGGATGCCCGGCTGACCATTTGGGAAGGCGTCAACCACCTGCTCAAGATCGCGCCCGCCGACCGCGCCGCCAACGCCGCGACCTACCGGGACCCGAACCTGCCGCTGGCGCCGGGCGTAGTCGACGACGTCGCCGGCTTCATTCTCGAAAGGCGCTAGTGGCGGCGGTCGCCGCGGTCGCCCTGGCCCTTGCCGGCGTCCGACTTGGCCTGCCGCTTCTGGTCCTGCGCCGACGACTTGCCGACATCGACCATCTCAGTGAACCGGCCCTCGTCGTCGCGGCGGGCGTAGCGCTTGTCGCCGGGATTCGGCTCGATCAGTTCGCGTTTGCTCATGGCGTAACTCCTTCCGTGAAAAGAGAATCCGGCAGGAGTCATCCGGTTCCCGTCAGGCCAGCGTCTCCTGGAACCGCACCGGCCGGCCGTGGGCGCTGCCGATCAGGTCGCCGTCGCGCATCACCACCCGGCCGCGCACGAGGGTCGCCATCGGCCAGCCGGTCGCCTCGAAGCCGTCGAACGGCGTCCAGCCCGCCCGCGTGGCCATGTCCTCATGCCGGATGACCCGCTTCGCCTTCAGGTCGACCAGCGTCAGGTCGGCGTCATAGCCCTCGGCCATCCGCCCCTTGCCGGCGATGCCGAACACCCGGTTGGCCCCATGGCTGGTCAGGTCGATGAACCGGTCCAGGCTCAGCCGTCCATTGGCCACATGCGTCAGCATCACCGGCACCAGCGTCTGCACCCCCGGCATGCCCGACGGCGAGGCCGGATAGGGCCGGGCCTTCTCCGCCAGCGTATGCGGCGCGTGGTCCGAGCCCAGCACGTCCGCCACGCCCTGCTCGATCCCCCGCCACAGGCCGGCGATATGATAATTGTTGCGGATCGGCGGGTTCATCTGCGCCAGACCCTTCAGCCGCTCATAGGCCTCGTCGCCGTCCAGCGTCAGGTGCTGCGGCGTCAGCTCCATCGTCGCCACATCCTTGTGGTCAGCCAGGAACTCGACCTCCTCGGCCGTGGTCACGTGCAGCACGTGGATGCGCGCCCCCGTCTCCCGCGCCAGCCGCACCAGCCGCCGCGTCGAGAGGATGGCGCTCTCGGGATCGCGCACCTCCGGATGGCTGGTCCAGTCGCCCGCCCGCGCCAGCGGCCGCCGGTCGGCCAGCCGGTATTCGTCCTCGGAATGGAAGGTCGCCCGCCGCTTCACATGGCTCAGCACCTCGCGCACCCCGTCGTCGTCGGCGACCAGCAGGGTCCCCGTCGAGGCGCCCATGAACACCTTGACCCCGCAGCACCCCGGCAGCCGCTCCAGCTCGCCCAGGAACCGCGCATTCTCGTGCGTCCCGCCGATGTAGAAGGCGTGATCGGTCCACATCCGGTCCCGCGCCCGCGCCAGCTTGTCGGCCAGCGCCTCAGGGTCCGTCGTCGCCGGCTCGGTGTTCGGCATCTCGAACACTGCGGTCACCCCGCCCAGGGCGGCGGCCCGGCTGCCGGTCTCGAGGTCTTCCTTCCACTCCAGCCCCGGCTCGCGGAAATGGACCTGGGTGTCGATCACGCCGGGCAGGACCGTCAGCCCCGCCGCGTCGACCGTCTCGCCCGCCGAGGCCCGCGACAGGTCGCCGATGAAGGCGATCCGGCCATCGATCACCCCCACATCGGCCATGCCGCGCCCGGCGTGATTGGCCACCTCGCCGCCGCGGACGATCAGGTCGTATGTTTGGGTCATGGCCCGGCCCTATACCCGCTCGGCCAGCACCTTGCGAGCCGCCTTCAGCACCCGCTCCGCCGGCAGGTCGTTCATGTGCTCGATGGCCTGATCCAGCCGCGGATCGATCTTGCGATACTCATCCACCGAGCGCGGCCCGCGCACGGCTGCCCCGCCCCACGGTCCCCGCTCGACCTCGTCCGACGGGCCATAGGCCGCCACCACCGGCACGCCCGACGCCACCGCCAGGTCCGTCCACAGCGAGTCTCCGCCCAGATACAGGGCGCAGCGGCCGATCGCCGCCACCGCCTGCAGCGGGCTCAGCCGCCCCTGCAGCTCAAGGGTGCGGCGGCGCGGCAGCGACAGGCGGATGACATGGGCCGCATCGCGGTCGGCCTCGGACCCGACCACCAGCACCCGCCCGCCCTCCAGCGGACCGCCCTCGCCGACCAGCGTCGAGGCCACCTTGGCGAACCGTTCGGCCGGCCAGCGCCGCCCCATCCATTCCGCCCCCGGCCCGACCGCCAGCAAAGGCCCCGCCTCGGCCGGGATCAGCGCCTCCGCGGAGGCCTCCGTCGCCTCGGACACGAACAGCTTCGGGGCCGGGATTTCATCCAGCTGCAGCACCCGCGCCGCCAGCTCGACCGCGTGAACGCCCGGCTCGCGCTCGCCGCGCACGGCCCGCTTCTGCCGCTTCAGCTTGCCCGACAGGGCCGAACCGCGCAGGTCGACCACCAGTCCCCAGTTCGTCGCCCGCACCTGGTTCCACAGGCCGATCCAGTCGAGCCGGCTCTCCTTCTCCAACACGATCAGCCGGTCCAGCCGCGGCGTGTCGGCGAACAGCGGCGCGCTGGCGGGCGATCCGACCACGGTGAACCGCGCCTGCGGCATGGCTTCCACCAGATAGGCCAGCACGCCCGAGGACAGCACCGCGTCCTGCGCGCCCGCCTCGGCGATGTACAGGATAGGAAAACGGCCCGTCATGACTGGACCGTATACGGATTCTCGCGCTCCAGCAGTGGCGAACAGCTGTGGCCCACAAGCGCCCGCCGCCCTATCTAGGCCGTATGACCTGCCGCATCGCCCGCCTCGAAAGCCGCGCCCTGATCCGGGTCGCCGGTCCCGACGCCCGGCCCTTCCTCCACAACCTGCTGACCCAGGACGTCGAGACCCTGTCGGACGGCGAACTCCGCTTCGGCGCCCTGCTCTCCCCACCCGGGCGCCTGCTGTTCGACCTGTTCCTGATCGGCGAAGCCGACGGGGTCCTGCTCGACGTCGCCGCCGACCGCCGCGAGGCGCTGCTGCAGCGCCTGTCGATGTACAGGCTCCGCGCCCAGATCGCCGTCGAGGCCGACGAGCGCCCCGTCTTCGCCTCGTGGCCAGACGCCGCCGACGGCTTCGCGGCCGACCCGCGTGCGCCGGGGCTGGGCGGCCGCCGCTACGGCGGCGAGGTCTCCCTGAACGCTGCCGAGACCGACTGGCAGACCCATCGCCTCGCCGTCGGCGTGCCCGACCCGGCCGCCGACGCTCCCGCCGACAAGACCTATCCGATCGAGGCCAATTTCGACCTGCTGAATGGCATCGACTTCCAGAAGGGCTGCTTCGTCGGCCAGGAGACCACCTCGCGCATGAAGCGGCGCGGCAGCATCAAGAACCGCATGCTGCCCCTCGTCTTCGACGGCCCGCCCCCCCCCTTCGGCGCCGAGGTGCTGAACGGCGATCTGCGCGCCGGCGAGGTGCTCAGCGGCCTCGACGGCGCGGCCATGGCCCTGCTGCGCCTGGATCGCCTTGACGGCCCGCTCACCGTCGACGGTCGGCCTGTGTCGGTGCGGCGGCCGGGCTGGCTGTCGGACTGAACCCGCTCAGGGCTGCAGACGGTCCGGCAGGGCGGCGACCTGTTCAGGCGTCAGCTTGCGAGTGACCCGCACCGCGCAGACGACGCCCGCAGTCCCGGCCCCTGAGGGCATGAAGCGGCCGCTGTCGCCGACGCAGAACTGGTCCGAGGCGCCGTCGGGCCGCAGGTTCAGGCTGTTCGCGAAGTTGAATCCGGGACAGCCGGCGGTGGCCAGCTCGAACACTTCCGAGACCCGGGCGCGAACATAGATCGGACCGCTGTCGTCGCCGCGGAAATTGTGAACCTCCGAGGCCGCGAAACAGGGCCGCCCGCCTTCCGCCGCGTAGGAGGACGGGCCCGGCGCCGGGGACGGCGCACAGGCGGCGACGGCGGCGAGGCCGAGGCTGGCCAGGGCGGTGCAGGTCAGAGGCTTGGCCATGGTGTTTTTCCGTTGAGAGTTCGACCGGAGGTTGGACCAGATGCAAACTAGACGCCCAACATCGCAAGAATACCAGCGGTTCCGCACCGCGCCCGCTGCAGGAGACGCCGGGCGGGCGATAGCCTAGGCTCCGGGTCCCGCCGCCGCAGGAGCGCCCCGTGCCGCTGATCGACCTCAGCCACACCATCGAAGCCGGCATGATCACCTACAAGGGCCTGCCCGCCCCGCTGATCTGCGACCATCTCAGCCGCCAGGCGTCACGCGCCAACTACGACCCCGGCACGGAATTCCAGATCGGCCGCCTTGAGATGGTCGGCAACACAGGCACCTATCTGGACAGCCCCTTCCACCGCTATGCCGATGGCGAGGATCTGAGCGACCTCGGCCTTGAGCGCCTGGTCAGGCTCCCCGGGATCGTGATTCGGGCGGAGGGCCTGCAGGCCGTCGACGCCGACCACTTCCGGGACCGCGACCTGCGCGGCCGGGCGGTGCTGGTCCATACCGGCTGGGCCCGTCACTGGCGCACCGACGCCTATTTCGAGGACCACCCCTTCCTCACCGAAGCCGCCGCCGCCGTCCTCGTCGAAGCCGGCGCGGCCCTGGTCGGCATCGACTCCCACAACATCGACGACACCCGCACCCGCGCCCGCCCCGCCCACACCCTGCTGCTGGGCGCCGGCGTCCCCATCTGCGAGCACATGCGAGGGCTTGAACGACTGCCCGACCAAGGCTTCCGCTTCACCGCCGCCCCTCCGAAGATCAAGGCGTTCGGAACCTTCCCGGTGCGGGCCTTCGCCGAGATCGACTGAGGCGGCGACCGCGCTCCGGCGAGCGGCGCCGGACGGCGGGCCGGAACAACCGCGACCGTCCGACATTGAGGCTGGCGAGCTTCAACCACGAGGGCTGTCCATGACCGACACCACAATTTACCCGACGCACGCGCATCCGCCGCACAACCTGATCTCATGGCCGGCGGTGCTGGCCGGCGCGATTGTCGCCGCCGCTGTCGGAGCCATGCTCAATCTGCTGGGCATCGCCCTCGGCGCGGCCTCCTTCAACCCGTACGATCTCGACGGCGGCGACGCCTCCGACTTCACCGCCGCGGCCGGCATGTGGATGGCCATCGCCAACTCCATCGCCCTCTTCGTCGGCGGCGTGGTGGCCAGCCGGGCGGCGAAATACTCCGATCACCACAGGGGCGGGCTGCACGGCGTCAGCGTCTGGGCCGTGGCCTTCCTGCTGGCCCTGGTGATCACGGCCTCCGGGCTCGCCGGCGGCGCCGCGGCCATCGCCGGCGGCGAGGCGAGCGAGCCTCCGACGCCTCGTGAAGTGGTGATCACCGACGGCACGGTCGGGCCGAACGGCGCCGTGGAGGGTCAGGTGATCCTGCCGCCGCAAGCTCAGGAAGTGGCCGACGAGACCGCCGACGCCACGGCCACCCTGGCGCTGTGGGGCTTCCTCACCATGCTGCTGGGCGCCGTCGCCGCGGTCCTCGGCGGCATGTACGGGACCCGCAACCACCGCTGGATGACCAAGGCCGGCATCGGCGGCGACGGCCGCGACCACGACCACGGTCGCGTCGTCGAACCCGCCGCGGCGGCCGAGCCGCACCGGGTCTATCCGACGCCGCGCACCTGACGATCCGTGGGCGGCGCCGGACCGGCGCCGCCCGTCTCGCGCGACGGCGTCTGGTCCCTGCGCTAGCCTGCAGCGATGACCGACTCAGCCCACCGCTGCGCCTGGTGCGGGACCGATCCGCTCTACGTCGCCTATCACGACGAGGAGTGGGGCGTGCCGGAGTACGACCCCCGCGCCCTGTGGGAGAAGCTGGTGCTGGACGGCTTTCAGGCTGGCCTGGCGTGGATCACCATCCTGCGAAAGCGCGAGGGGATGCGTGACGCCTTCGACGGCTTCAATCCCGTGAAGGTCGCGGCCTATGGCGAGCCGGACATCGAGCGTCTCCTCGGCGACCCCCGCATCATTCGCTCCCGCGCGAAGATCAACAGCGCCATCAAGGGCGCGAAGATCTGGCTGGAGATGCAGGAGAACGGCGAAAACTTCAGTGAATGGCTGTGGTCCTTCGTGGGCGGCGCCCCGATCCAGAACCACTGGCCCGACAGCGGCGCCCGCCCTGTCGCCACGCCGGAGTCCGAAGCCATGGCAAGGGCGCTGAAGAAGCGTGGCTTCACCTTCTGCGGCCCCGTGATTGTGTATGCCTTCATGCAGGCTGTGGGCATGGTCAACGATCACGGGATCGAGTGCTTCCGTCACCGGCAGGTTCGTGCGATGGCGGCCGGGTGAAGTCCCCCACGAAAAAGCCGATCAAGGGCAAGGCCGCCGCCAAGGCGCCGCCGAAGGTCGCGCGCGCCTTCCCGACGCTGGCGCTCGAGACCGTGCTGATCCAGTCGTGCGGCGGCCCGGTCTGCGGCGTCGACGAGGCGGGGCGCGGGCCATGGGCCGGGCCGGTCGCGGCGGGCGCGGTGATCCTGAACCAAGCCGATCTGCCCGAGGGCGTAGACGACTCCAAGGTGCTGACCGCTGAACGGCGCGAAATCCTCGAGATTGAGATCAAGGCCCGCGCCGTCGCCTGGGGCGTCGGCTTCGCCTCGGTCGAGGAGATCGCCGAACTCAACATCCTGCACGCCACCGGCCTGGCCATGTGCCGCGCCATCGAGGCCATGGCGGTGCAGCCCGTCGCCGCCCTCGTCGACGGCAACTACCGCTTCAAACTGCCCTGCGACGTGCAGACCGTGGTCGGCGGCGACGGCCTGTCCCTGTCGATCGCGGCGGCCTCGATCCTCGCCAAGACGGCGCGCGACCGGCTGATGATCGCCATGGACGCCGAATACCCCGGCTACGGCTTCGCCTCGCACAAGGGCTACAACGCTCCGGTGCACCAGCAGGCGCTGAAAGACCTGGGCCCCTGCCCCGCCCACCGCCGCGGCTGGGCCCCGATCCGGGCCCTGCTCGAACAGGCCTAGATGTGCAGGGCGCCGCCGAGGAAGGCGCCCGTCAAGGCCGCGACGAGGCCGCCGAGCACGACAGTGACCCAGCCGGGGACGCCATCGACCATCTCCGACAGCGTCGGCTCGGGTTCCGACACGCCATCATTGGCGACGCGGGTGTCGAAGCGCGCGGGCGACGGCGGTCGCCAGGCCACGGGCTCGAAGGCGTCCACCGAGCGGCCATAGGCGCGATGGGCCTGCAGGCGGCGGGAGGGGGTGATCGTCATCTGTTCCATGCCCGACACAACGAGCCGGACTCGGGGGCGTTCCGTACGCTCGCGCTCACGCCGCGTCGGCGAGATTGACGCGGCGGTCGCTGACCACGAACAGGTATTCGACGTTGCGCAGCCGACCCACCGCCCCGACTTTCTCGCCCTTCGGATTGTGGATGCCGATGCGCGCTCCGACGTAGCGCGGACGGGCGATCTCGATGACCTGCACCTCGCCCCGGCCGGACAGCATGCCGACCAGTTGGTCCCGCCCCAGATAGCCCTCGTCGTTGAAGGACACGATCAGGTTCGGCGCCTTCACCCCCTCGATCACCGCCTGCAGGGCCGGGGCGATGCCCGGCCGGCTGTTGAAAGCGCTCTTGCGGGTCCGGACGTCGATCCGCTTGTTGGCCACGCCGTAGGTCTCGGGCTTGTCCCACAGCACCAAGCTCTCCCAGCAATGGTAGTTCCCGAGGTAGGAATGCTGGTTGTAGGGCGGATCCAGATAGACGAGATCGACCTCGACCGACGGGGCCAGTTCGACCGCATCGGCCCGGGTCGCCCGGCACGGTCCCGCCGCCACGCCGGGCAGCACATCCGGCATGCGCAGCTCCAGCGGCTTCAGCGCCCGGCTGGCCCAGGACTTCATATAGGCCATCTGCAGACCGGCGGTGGAATCGACCCGGTCCGCCGCCTCCATCAGGCTCACGAGCGCGATGGCCTCCAGCTCCGGCTCCAGCGCCATGGCCGCGATCCGGTCGCGCATGGCGTCGATGCGCGCCCCGTTTTCCGGCGTGAAATAGCGGGCGTCCTCGCAGAAGGTCTTCGTGAACCAGCCTGCCTCTGGCGTCACCGCCCGCAGCTCCGCCAGCACGGCTTCCGCCTTCTCCAGCCACCGCTCCCTGTCGGCCTGCACATAGGCGGTGGCCAGCACATGGGCGTAGGCGTTGTGGTCGTTGGACCAGACCCGGAAGCCCTGCTTCTTCAGCGCATGGCCGACGCGCGCCGACCCCGAGAACAGGTCGCACACCGTCCCGCCGTCGGGCAGCACGCCCGAGATCGCCCGGACGATCTCCGCCAGCAGCGCGCGCTTGGAGCCGATGTATTTGATCATGCCGACCTTCGCGGGGTCAGCCCGTGCGGCCGCGCCCCTTCATCGGAACATGCGCCAGTCGCAGCAGATTCGCAGCCCCCGGCGCGCCGAACGGCGTCCCGGCGAGGATCAGCAGCCGCTGCCCCGGCTCCGCCAGACCGAACTCGACCGCCTTCTCGACCGCGTCGTCGGTGACCTCCTCCAGCGAGGCCGGCTCCCGGCTCAACCGCGGCTCCAGCCCCCAGACCAGCGCCAGCCGCCGCGCCGTTTCCGGCTTGGGCGTCAGCGCCAGCACGGTCTGCAGCGGCCGTTCGCGCGACATCCGCCGCGCCGTGCCGCCGAGGGTGGTGAACACCACCACGCAGGCCGTCGACTGCGCCTCCCCGGCCTTCCGGGCCGCGGCGACCAGGGCGTCGACGTCATGCTCGTCCATGCCCGCGTGCTCGGCGTCCATCAGGCCCGGCCACAGCGGATCGTTCTCCACCCGCTCCATGATCCGGTTCATGATGGCGACCGACTCGAGCGGATAGTCGCCCGACGCCGTCTCGGCCGACAGCATCAGGGCGTCGGCGCCCTCATAAACGGCGTTCGCGACGTCGGAGGCCTCGGCCCGCGTCGGGGCCGGCGAGGCCGTCATGGATTCCAGCATCTGGGTCGCCACGATCACCGGCACGCCGCGCTGGCGGGCGGCGCGGATGATCCGCTTCTGCGCCACCGGCACCTCTTCCGGGTCCAGTTCGACGCCCAGGTCTCCGCGCGCCACCATCACCCCATCGCAATAGTCGAGGATGCTCTCCAGTTCGTTCAGCGCCTGCGGCTTCTCGATCTTGGCCAGGCAGGCCGCCCGCCCCTTCACGATCTGCTTCAGCTCGGCCATGTCCTCGGCCTTCTGCACGAAGCTCAGCGCCACCCAGTCGACGCCGATGCGCAGGGCGAAGGCCAGGTCCTCGCGGTCCTTGGGCGTCAGCGCCGAGACCGGCACCACCGCTTCGGGCACCGCCACGCCCTTGCGGTCCGACAGCTTGGAGCCGCTCTCGACCGTCACATCGGCCCATTCGTCGGTGCGCTCGCCGACCCGCAGCCGCACCCGGCCGTCGTCGAGCAGCAGCAGCATGCCGGTGCGCAATGCCCTGAATATCTCCGGATGCGGCATCTGCACCCGCGTCGCGTCCCCCGGCGTCGGGTCCAGGTCGAAGCGCATCTGGTGCCCTGGCCCGACCTCGATCTCGACGTCTTTGAACTTGCCCAGCCGCAGCTTCGGCCCCTGCAGGTCGGCCAGCACGCCCAGCGGCCGCTTCAGCGCCAGCTCCGCCCCGCGCACCGCCTTCAGCGCCGCCGCGTGATCCTCGTGCGAGCCGTGGCTGAAGTTCAGGCGGAACACGTCGACCCCGGCCTGGGCCAGGGCCTTGACCGTGCCGGGCGCCCGGCTGGCGGGTCCCAAGGTCGCGACGATGCGGGCGCGCCGGGCTCTTTTCATCGAATATCCATACGGCCGGAAAGGGGAAGGCTTCCCTTGTGCCCATGAAAGCGCGTCCGGTTAAGGCCGGTTCGGCGCCGGACACACAAAGTTATGCGCGGAGGCCTCAACGCAGGGTCCGGAAGGTCACCGAATAGCGCAGCCGCTCCCCCGGCGCGATGCTGTGCTGCCAGTCCTGCCGCGCCGCCCCGTCCAGCAGATAGGCCGAGCCCGGGGCCAGCGGCAGCGAGGCCCGCTCCCAGCCCGCGGCGACCCTGCGCCGGAACCGCATCGTCGCCTCCGACCCGAACGACAGCCCGATCACCTTGTCGAACTCCGGGCGGTCGCGGTGCCAGCCGATGCCGGCCCCCGGCGCATATTCGGTGACCATGGCGTGATGGATCGCTTCCGGCTCCAGCCCCGCGAACGCCGCCGCCGCCGCCCGCGCCGGCAGCAGGAAATCCGGGATGGGCTCGGCCGACTCCAGCCGGCTGGCCGAGAAGTCATAGCGCCCGCCGTAGGACACGATCCGCCGGTGGCCCTTGAAGCCGTGGAAGTCGAAGGCCTGGAACGGGAGGTCCGCAAAGGCCGCGACCAGCCTCCCGGCCTTGTCCGCAGGGATCACCCCCTCCGCGTAGCGCAGTCCGTCAGGCAGCGAGGCCCGCGCCTTCCCGAACAGGTCGAACTGATCCGCCGCTGTCGGCATCACGCCTCCAGCTGCTCCATCCGGCACTGCGCCGGCGCCTTGTCCGGCCGGAAGCGCAGCAGCTTGGTCCCGTGCCGAAAACGCTGGTCCGAGACGTGATCGAAGCCGACCTCCACCACCAGCTCATGACGCAGCGGCTCCCATTCGCCCGACCGCTCCGTCGCCCACCGGCTCGGCCCGCCGGGCGACCGGCCGGTGAACCCCGGCCCGCCGCGCAGGGCCTCCAGCCGCCGGGTCAGCGCGTCCTTGTCCAGTCCCGCAAAGCCCGAGGTGAAGCCGACGTGGTTCAGCCGCCCCGCGTCATCATAGAGGCCCAGCAGCAAGGACCCCACGCGCCCGCCCCCGCTGGCATAGCGGAAGCCGCCCACCACGCAGTCCGCCGAGCGCAGCCGCTTGACCTTCACCATGGCCCGCTCGCCCTCGAGGTAGGGTCCGTCGCGCCGCTTGGCGACCACGCCCTCCAGCTTGCCATCGTTCAGCCAGGACTGCGCCAGTTCCGCATCGTCCGTCCCCGGCGACAGCGTCAGCCGCGGACCGCCGAACCGTTCCACGAACGCCTCCAGCCGCCCATGCCGCTCCCGGTGAGGCAGGCCTCGCAGGTCCGCCCCGTCCACATTCACCAGCATGTCGAACAGGGCGAAGGTCGCCGGCGTCTCGGCCGCCAGCTTGCGTATCCGCGACTCCGCCGGATGCAGCCGCTGCTGCAGCACCTCAAAGGCGAACCGGTCCCCGTCCTGGGCCAGCAACTCGCCGTCCAGCCCGAACGTCTCCGCCTCGACCCGCATCAGCCGCTCGACCACCTCGGGGAAGAACCGCGCCAGCGACTTGCCCGACTTGGCCAGCAGTTCCACCCGCCCCTCCGCCTTGAAGGCGAGGCAGCGGAAACCGTCCCATTTGGGCTCGTACCACCAGCCATCTTCGGCCGGCAGCGCCCGCTCCGACCGCGCCTCCATCGGCGTCGCCGACATCCGGTTCATGCCGTCACCGCCACGGCCGGGAACGGCCGGCTCAGAAAGCGCGATCCCGCCAGGCCGAACCGCCACGGCGTCTCCGCCCCCTTGCTGATGCCGATGCGTACGCCCTGCACCAGCGCCGGCGGCTGCACATGCAGTCTCAGGGCGAACGGCGCCTCGTCCAGCGGCCGGCCGTTCAGCGTCCCGTCGATGCCCAGCGCCTCGCACAGCTTGCCCGGCCCGGAACACAGCGCCCGGAGCGGCATCGGCCCCCTCCGCTCGCGCATCCGCTCCACGCCCGTGCGCGGCTCGATGGCCCGGACCAGCACCGCGCTGCCCGGCTGGCCCGCATCGCAGACCACGTTGAAACACCAGTGCAGGCCGTAGATGCGATAGACATAGGCCCGCCCCGACGGCCCGAACATCGGGGCATTGCGCGCCGTCGGCCCGACGAAGCTGTGCGACGCCGGGTCGAACACGTCGTAGGCTTCGGTCTCGACGATCACCCCGCCGACGCCGTCGACTTCCAGCTCGGCGCCAATCAGGGTCCGGGCCACCGTCTCGGCCGGTTGTTCGAAGAGGGTCTGCGGCATGTCATGCCAACGCCGCAGCGCCTCTCCCGGTTCGGCGATGGTGCGAGCGGCGGGGGTCGAACCCGCATGACCGAAGTCGAGGGATTTTAAGTCCCTTGCGTCTACCAGTTTCGCCACGCTCGCATGAGGTCAGTGCGCCGCCGCTTCCGCCGGACGCATGGCCCGGAAATCGACGTCCGAGTCCGCGATCAGCCAGACCAGCGCGGCCCAGGCGGCGACGTTCTGGTTCAGCTGCTCCGGGTCGATCTTGTCCAGGGTGTCGTCAGCCGTGTGGTGCAGGTCGAAATAGCGGCTGCCGTCCTGATTGAGGCCGAACACCGGCACCCCGGCTCCCGCCAGCGGCCCGATATCGGCCCCGCCGTGCAGCTCCGGATCCGGCGAGGCCAGCACGCCGATCGGATACAGCACCCGGTTGGCGATGCGTGCGAAGTCGCTGTTCTGCGCCCCCGGCGGCAGGCCCAGGGCATAGACCCGGTCGGCGCCGAAATCGCTCTCGCCGGCGATCACGTGCTTCTCGACCGCCGCGCCGATGCCGCGCAGATAGGCCCCGCCGCCGTTGCCGGTGTCGGTGGGCTGCGCAACCTCCTCAGAGCCGTACAGTACGACGCGGACAGTCCGCGCCGGCCGCCGGCCGCTCTCGGCGATGGCCTTGGCCGCGGCCAGGGTGATCGCCCCTCCGGCGCCGTCGTCGATCGCGCCGGTGCCGAGGTCCCAGCTGTCCATGTGCGAGCCCAGCACGATCACCTCGTCCGGCCGCGAACGCCCCGTGATCTCGCCGACGACGTTCTGCGACGTCGTCTCATAGGTGTGGGCCGTCGAGGACAGGCGCAGGGTGATCTTTTCGCCCATGCCGATCAGCCGCGACAACTGGTCCGCGTCGGGCGCCGCCAGGGCGAAGCCGGGCGCCGGCACGACGCCGTCGATGTAGCGGGTCGTCCCGGTGTGCGGCATGCGGTGCTCGTCCGAGCCGACCGAGCGCATGATGAAGGCCACGGCCCCCTTGGCCGCCGCTGCGCCCGGTCCGGCGCCGCGGATGCGGGTCAGCGGTCCGTAGCCGGCCCCGCTCTGCATCCGCACCATCTGGCCCGCGTCGACATAGGCGATCTTGCCCGCCAGCGATCCGGCCGGCGCGGCGTTCAGGTCCTCCAGCGTCTCAAAGCGCACCACCTCGGCCTCGATCACCCCGTTGGTGCCCGGCGAATGGCCCAGCGCCGCCGCGACCAGCCGCTGCGGCCGCGCCCCGACGATGGCGACGCTCTCCTCGCCCCGCTCCCAGCCGACCAGCGGGAACTCCTCTATACGCACGTTCTGGAAGCCCTGCGCCCGCATGTAGTCAGCGGCCCAGGCCGAGGCGTCCTGCTCGGACTTCGATCCCGCCGGCCGCGCGCCGAAACGGGTGGTCAGCTGGGTGACGTAGTCCATGGCGATGTTCCGCTCCATCGCCGCGTCGCGGATGGTCTCGGCCCGCTGGATGGTCGCGGCGTCCTGCGCCATCGCGGGCGCGGCGGCGAGGGTCAGCGCCAGGGAGGTGGCGGCGAGAAGACGGGCGGACAGGCGCATGTTGGCTCCGGGACTCGAAAGGAGCCAGAACCTAGACCGCGCTCGCCCGGGGGAGAAGCGGCCTCGACCGGAGTTTTCGCCGCCGGCTCATAAGCAGCGCTGGTCCCCCCCGACATGAAACCGCCGCCTTGCTCGTTCGCTGTGTGGGTCATGCGTGTCTTGCTGATCGCCCTGTGTCTCGCCGCCTGCAGTCCTTCGGCTCCACCGGCGGAAGCGCCCCGGCCTGCAGCGACTCCCGCCGCCGAGGCGCCGGCTCCGGCCGACATCCGCGGCGAGTGGAAGCTGACGGCCATGAACGGGCGACCGGCGCCCGCGCCCGACGACAGTGACTCGATCCACCACATCACCATGTCGGTCGGGGACTTCACCTTCCGGGCGCGGTCCCAGTGCATCGCCTTCTGGAGACGCTACGAGCGGAGCGGGGACCGCCTCGTCGTCACCATGGCCAATCCCGGTGCGATGTGCGCCCGCGGGCTGAGCGACTGGGAGCGGGAGTTCGACCGCACGCTTTCAGCGGTGACGCAGGCCGAACGGAGCAACGGAACCCTGCGGCTGACCGGGCCCGGCGCCGACCTGACCTTCGAGGCCGCGCCGGCCCTGCCGCGAGAATCGATCACCGGCCGCTGGCGGCTGCAGTTCTTCCACGGCGCGGCGCCGCCCGCCGGCGCGGGGCCGGTCGAGCTCACCATCACCGACGGACGTATCGAGGCGAACGCCTGCGTCTTCTCCGGCTGGCGCTACCGTCAGGACGGCCCGCTGCTGGAGGTGACCCCGGACACCGGCGCCGTCTGCGAGCGCACCACCACCGCGTTCGAGGACCGGTTCGGCGACTTCATGGACCGCGTCATGCGCGCCACGCTCCTCCCGGACGGCTCGCTGATCCTCGACAGCCCGCTGGAGCAGGTCGAGTTCGACCCGATCCGGTGAGGCTCACTCGCCCTTGATATAGGGCTCCACCGGGCCCTGCAGCTTGATCGTCAGGGCCTTGCCGCGGCGGTCGACGCGGTTGCCGACGGCGAGGCGGACCCAGCCCTCGGAGACGCAGTATTCCTCGACATTGGTCTTGTCCTCGCCCTTGAAGCGGACGCCGACGCCCTGCGCCAGCAGGTCGGCGTCGTGGAACGGGCTGTCGGGGTCGACGGACAGGCGGTCGGGAAGGTCGGTCATGGTCAGGCGCTCGGCGAAGGACAGGCCGCGCCTTTAGCCGAGGACGGCCTCCGCTCCAAGAGAGGTTCAGCCCGCAGCGTTGCTGATCGTTAAGTTGACGCCCCCGCCCCTCGGGTTCCTCCTCCGCGCCGGGAGGACCTCATGATCCACGCCATCCTGTTCGCGGCGCTGCTGCAGACCGCACCGGCCGCCGCCCCCTCGCCCCCGCCGCCCGTCGACTGCACCGACGCCGACCACAGCGCCTTCAACTTCTGGGTCGGCGACTGGGACGTCAGCGCCACCGGAACCGACACGGTCGTCGCCCGCAGCACCATCTCCTCCACCGCCGGCGGCTGCGCCATCGAGGAGGACTATCACCAGACCGTCGGTCCCGGCGGCGTCCCAGCCACCTATCACGGCGTCAGCTTCAGCGCCTTCGACGCCCGCGGCGGCGTCTGGCGCCAGTTCTACATGGACAGCGGCGGCTCGGTGACCGTGTTCGAAGGCGGCGTGCGCGACGGGGCCATGGTGCTGCAGGCGCCCGCGCGCGGCGGCGCGGTGCAGCGCATGACCGTCTCGCCCGAACGCGACGGCTCGGTCCGCCAGCGCGGCGAATCCTCCACCGACGGCGGCGCGACCTGGTCTCCCGGCTACGATTTCACCTATCGCCGCCGTTGATCGGCCGACCGTCGCGCCTAGGTAAGCGGGCCAGTCCGGAGCCCGCCATGACCGACCAGCCCGCCCTCACCGTCGACGGAAACCGCATCCCCCTGCTCGGCTTCGGCACCTGGATGCTCGAGCCCGACGACGCCCGGCGCATGGTCGCCGAGGCCCTGCGCATCGGCTACCGCCACATCGACACGGCGTGGATCTATCGCAACGAGGCCGCCGTCGGCGACGGCATCCGCGACGCCATCGAGGCCGGCCACGTCGCGCGCGACGACCTCTGGCTGACCACCAAAATCTGGGTCGATCATTTCCACCGCGACGACCTGCTGAAGCAGGGGGAGGAATCCGCCGCCAGCCTCGGCTTCACCCCCGACCTGCTGCTGCTGCACTGGCCGAAGACGTCGCCATCCTTTGCCGAGACCCTCGGCGCCCTGAACGAGGCGCAGGCGCGCGGCCTGACCCGCAGCATCGGCCTGTCCAACTTCCCGTCCGCCGAGTTCCGCGAGGCGCAGTCGCTGTCGAAGGCCCGGCTGGTCACCAACCAAGTCGAATACCACCCCTACCTCAAGCTGACGAAGCTGCTGCAGGCGGCGAAAGAGCTCGGATCCGCGATCACCGCCTGGTCGCCGCTGGCCCAGGGCAAGATCGTCGCCGACCCAACGCTTAACGAGATCGGGCGCGCCCACGGCAAGACCCCGGGCCAGATCACCCTGCGCTGGCTGATCCAGCAGAACGTCATCGCCATCCCGCGCACCGCGAAGGAATCCCGCGCCGCCGAAAATTTCGACATCTTCGACTTCCAGCTCTCGGGCGAGGAGATGGACCGCATCCACGCCCTCGCCCGGCCCGACGGCCGCCTCGGCGACTGGATCGATCCCGCCTTCCAGTGGGACAATGAGTGGTGACCGTCCACGGCTTCCCTGACTCCGATCCCGAACAGGTCGCCCTCGGCGCCCGGCTCAGGCGCTGGCGCAGCGAACGCGCCACCGATGTCGAGACCCTCGCCGAGGCCATCGGCATGACCGCCGCCGACCTGCGCCTCGTCGAGGCCGGCCGCGCCCGCATGACCAGCGCCCAGGTCTCCGCCGCGACGCGCGTGCTCGGCCTGCCGATCTGGGCCCTGACCTCGGACACAGCCGCGCACTGACCGCCTCGGCGGGTGACAGCGCCGCTTCCTCCGCCTAATCCAGCGGTCAGTCTGGAGCGATCGATGGCCTACAAATCCCTGCGCGACTTCATCGCCATGCTGGAATCCGCCGGCGAGCTGGTGCGCGTGTCGGAGCCCGTCTCCACCCATCTCGAGATGACCGAGATCCAGACCCGGCTGCTGCGCAACGGCGGCCCGGCGGTGCTGTTCGAGAAGCCCGTCATGCCCGACGGCTCGATCAGCCCCATCCCCTGCCTCGCCAACCTGTTCGGCACGGTCAAGCGCGTGGCCATGGGCGTCACCCTCGACAAGAAGGCCCGCACCACCGCCGGGGAACTGCGCGAGGTCGGCGAACTGCTGGCCTTCCTGCGCAACCCGACGCCGCCGCGCGGCCTCGGCGACGCCATGGAGATGCTGCCGCTGGCCCAGACGGTCATGTCGATGCGGCCCAAGGTGGTGAAGTCCGCCCCGGTGCAGCAGGTCGTGCTCAAAGGCGACGACATCGACCTGACCTCCCTGCCGGTGCAGGGCTGCTGGCCCGGGGAGCCGGCGCCGCTGATCACCTGGGGCCTCGTCGTCACCAAGGGGCCGTCGGACGACCGCGAGGACGACTTCAACCTCGGCATCTACCGCATGCAGGTGCTGGGCAAGGACCGCGCCATCATGCGCTGGCTGGCGCACCGCGGCGGCGCCCAGCACTACGCACGCCACAAGAAGGCGGGGAAGACGGAGCCCCTGCCCTGCGCCGTCGTCCTCGGCGCCGATCCCGGGACGATCCTCGCCGCCGTCACCCCGGTGCCGGACACCCTGTCCGAATACCAGTTCGCCGGCCTGCTGCGCGGCGCCAAGGCCGAGCTGGTCCCGTGCAAGACCGTCCCCCTGATGGTCCCGGCCCAAGCCGAGATCGTCGTCGAAGGCCACGTCCTGCTCGACGAGCACGCGCCCGAGGGCCCCTACGGCGACCACACCGGCTACTACAATTCTGTCGAGACCTTCCCGGTCTTCCAGGTGACGGCCATCACCATGCGCCGCGACCCCATCTATCTGACCACCTTTACCGGCCGTCCGCCGGACGAGCCGTCGGTGCTGGGCGAGGCGCTGAACGAGGTCTTCATCCCCCTGCTGCGCGCCCAGTTCCCCGAGATCACCGACTTCTGGCTGCCGCCCGAGGGCTGCAGCTACCGTATCGCCGTGGTCTCGATGAAGAAGGCCTACCCCGGCCACGCCAAGCGGGTGATGCTCGGCGTCTGGAGCTATCTGCGCCAGTTCATGTACACCAAATGGGTCATCGTCGTGGATGACGACATCGACGCCCGCGACTGGAAACAGGTGATGTGGGCCATCTCGACCAAGATGGACCCGGCGCGCGACATCACCCTGATCGAGAACACCCCGATCGACTATCTCGACTTCGCCAGCCCCGAGAGCGGCCTCGGCTCCAAGATCGGCCTCGACGCCACCGACAAATGGCCGCCGGAGACGAAGCGCGAATGGGGCGAGGAGATTCGCATGGACGAGGCGGTGGTCGAGCGGGTGTCGGAAATCTGGGACCGCCTCGGATTGCCCGGTGACGGAACGCCGATCTGGAAGTAGCGGCGGGCCCGATCAACGCCCGTCAGGAGCGAAGAGGGCCTCCTCGCGCTCCATTTCCGAATGTGTCCAAAAAGCGCTTTTCAGATGACGAATCTGTAATCTACAATCGGGGTTCGCGTCCTTCCCGGAGTCGCCCATGAAACGCACCCTCGTTGTCGCCCTCGCCTTGGCCACGGCCATGCCGGTCATCACCCTTCCCGTGGCGGCGGATGCGCAGGTCCTGACGGGACGCGGCGCACCGCGTCGCTCGGCTCCGCCCCGGCCCCGTCTCAGCCAGGCCGAAGAGAACCGCCTGTATGACGCCCAGGACCTGGTGATGGACCTCGACGGTCAGATCGCCGACATCCAGGCCGCCGCCGAGGCTCAGGGCGGGCTCACCCCGGCCCAGCAGGCCGAGATCACCGAACTGACGCGCCGCCGCGAGGAAGCCCAGCGCACCGTCGAGCGCCTCGAAGCCAAGCGCGGCTAAGGCAGTCGTCCGGATAGACGCCGCAGGCCGTTCGGCCGCGCGGCCTTGTTCGACGTCGACGCCGCCCCGACGGTCCGCCCCACCACCCGAATGCAGGCGCCTCATCGCCGGCGGTCGGCGATTGCAGGTGACGGGCGGCTGGCGCACACCTAGTGTTCATCGAACACAGGTTGGGGGAGGCGTGGTGACCGCGTTCGAATTCTTCTTCGGCTTCTTCAGCCTGATCATGGGTCTGGCCATGGCCTCGGTCGCCTCAGGCCTCGCGGACGTGCTGCGAAGCCGCAAGGTCGTGCCGATCGGCTGGCTGACGCCGCTCCTCGCCCTGCTGATCCTGCTCGATATCTCGACCTACTGGGTGACGGGCTGGAACCGGCTGCAGGACATCCAGATCAACTACGCCAGCATCTACACGGGCCTGGTCATCGCCCTCGCCTATTTCCTCGCCGCGGCCATGGTCTTTCCCCGCAACGCCTCGGAATGGACGTCGCTGGACGACTATTACGACGGTCACAAGCGCTGGGTGATCGGCGGCGTCCTGTTCAGCAACGCCCTTGGTCTCGCCTCCCGCGTCGTGCTCGGCGACCGCCTGGACGGCTCCGGTCCGACAGAGATCGTCCTGCTGGCGCTGTTCTTCGGCCTGCTCGTCGCTCTGCTGTTCGTCCGCAACCGCAAGGTCAACGCCGCCCTGCTGGCGCTCCACTGCGTGGTCAACGTCGCGCCCGCCTTTCTGATCTGACGGCGCTGGCGGCTTGAAACCGCGCGGCGAATGGCCGAGGACGCTTCCATGCGCTCCGCCCTGATCCTCGCCGCCCTCGCGGCCCTCGTGTCGAGTCCCGTCATGTCCCAGTCCGCGTCCCCCTCCGTCCCCAACGCCGCCCCGTGGGACCAGCCCTTCCTGCCGCCCGCGCCGGAGTGGACCGGCGCCAGCCGCGCCCTCCTGCGCGACGCCGCCGACCCGTGGGTGACGGCCTTCGAGGCCGACGCCGACCACGACTTCAGCCCGACCTACGCGGACACCCGGGCCTGGTTCGACCGCCTCGACGCGGCCTCGGACCTGATCCGCATCGAACAGTTCGGCGTCTCGCCCGAGGGACGGCCGATCTATGCCGTCATCGCCTCGAAGGACGGCGCGGCCTTCGACCCGTCCAAGCCCGTTCTGCTCGCCCAGGCCGGGATCCATCCGGGCGAGATCGACGGCAAGGACGCGGGCATGATGCTGCTCCGCGACATCGCCTTCTACGGCAAGGACGACCTGCTCGACCGCGCCAACCTGATCCTCATTCCCATCCTCTCGGTCGACGGGCACGAGCGCGCCTCCGCCTACAGCCGCCCCAACCAGCGCGGCCCCCGCATCCAGGGCTGGCGCAACACCGGGACCAACCAGAACCTCAATCGCGACTACCTGAAGCTGGACCAGCCCGAGATGCGGGCCGTCCGCGGCCTGATCCTGAAATACCGGCCGGACCTCTACGTCGACATCCACGTCACCGACGGCATGGATTACCAGTACGACGTAACCTACGGATACAACGGCGAAAACGGTATCTACTCCCGCTCGCCCGCCACCGCCGCCTGGCTCGACGCCGCCTTCAAGCCGGCCGTCAACGCGGCTCTGGAGGCGCAGGGCCACATTCCCGGCGAGCTGGTCTTCGGCGTCGATGACAACGACCCCAGGGCCGGCCTGTCCGACGGCGGCCTCGGCGAGCGCTTCTCCAACGGCTGGGGCTCCGCCGCCCACGTCCCGACCATCCTGATCGAGAACCACAGCCTGAAGCCGCACGAGCAGCGCGTGCTCGGCGCCTACGTCTTCCTCGAACAGGCCCTGCGCACCCTGGCCTCGAACGGAGCCGATCTGCGCGCCGCCGTCGCCGCCGACAGCGCCCTGCGCCCGGCCGAGATCCCGGCCAATTTCGAGCAGGACGACCAGCCCTCCACGACCCGCGCGTTCAAGGGCATCCGCTACGAGATGTACGACAGCCCCGCCTCGGGCCGCCGCGAAATCCGCTGGCTCGGCGAGGCGGACTCCGAGGTCTGGAACCTCCCGTTCTACTCGTCCCACCCGACCCTGACCCTGCGCCGGCCCGAGGCCTACTGGGTGCCGTCGTACCGCACCGACATCATCGAGCGGCTCGCCGCCCACGGCGTCGTCATGGAGGCCCTCGACGCCCCGCGCACCGTCTCCGTCGAGATGCTGCGCCTCGACGACCCGACGCTGGCCACGCGAGCCAACGAGGGCCACGTTCCCGTCACCGTCAGTTCCGTCACGCCCGAGCGCCGTGACTGGACCTTCGCCCCCGGCTCCGTCCGCGTCTCCACCGACCAGCCGCTCGGCGACGTCGTCGTCCTGCTGCTGGAGCCGCAATCGTCGGAGAGCTTCTTCGCGTGGGGCCTGTTCCCCGAGGTGCTCAGCCGGGTCGAATACATCGAGGGCTACGCCATCGCCCCGCTCGCCGAACGGATGCTGGCCGCCGACCCCGCCCTGAAGGCCGAGTTCGAAGCCAGGCTCGCCGCCGATCCGGCGTTCGCCGCCGACGGCGACGCACGATTGCAGTGGTTCTACGAGCGAACCCCGTTCTATGATGACCGCTACCGGCTCTATCCGGTGGGACGCGAGACCTGATGGACCTGACCATGACCGCCGTCGAGGCCGCCGGAGTCTGGAGCGGCCTGCTGATCCTGCTGCTGGTCGGCCTCGCCTTTCGCGTGGTCGCCAACCGCCGCAGGCACAGGGTGCTGTTCGGCGACGGCGGCGTTCAGCAGATGACCGTCGCCACCCGCGCGTTTGGCAATGCGGCGGAATACATCCCGGTCGGCATCGGCGCCTTGATCCTGCTGGCGCTCGTGGGCTGCGCGCCCTGGGTGATCCACGTCCTGGGCGGGGTCTTCCTTGCAGGCCGCCTGATCCACGGCGTCGGTCTCAGCCACGGCAGGGGCCCGGGCCCCAGCCGCATGATCGGCATGGTGCTGACGCTGCTCGTCCTGATCGTCGCCGCCGGCATGCTGGTGGTCTGTCCGCTTCTGCCCTGACGGCGGTTGCGCCTGTGCGGCGGCCCGGCCATATCGGGGCATGACCTCCCCGCGTGACTCCGCCGCCTCCCCTGACATCCTCAATGATCTGGTCGCCGCCGCATTGAAGGCCGGCGCCGACGCCGCCGAGGCCGTGTCCGCCGAGCGCGCCGCCCTCTCCGTCGGCGTCCGCAACGGGGCGCTGGAGGATGTCGAACGCGAGGAGAGCCGCGATCTCGGCCTGCGCGTCTTCATCGGCCGGCGCCAGGCCACCGTCTCCGCCTCCGACCTGTCGGACGCCACCCGCGCCCGGCTCGTCGAACGCGCCGTGGCCATGGCCCGGCTGGCGCCCGAAGACCCCTACGCCGGCCTGGCCCCGCAGGACCGCCTCGCCCGCGGCCCCTTCCCCGATCTCGATCTGTTCGACCCGTCCAACCGCAGCGCCGCCCAGCTGGAGGCCGTCGCCGCGGAGACCGAGGCCGCCGCGCTCGCCGTGCCCGGCGTCGCCCGCTCTGAGGGCGGCCACGCCGCCGCCTCCTCCAGCCGCTGGCGTCTGGTCACCTCGCACGGCTTCGACGGCGCCTATCACGGCTCGGCCTTCTCGCTCGGCGTCGGCGTCATCGCCGAGAAGGACGGCGCCATGGAGCGCGGCGGCGAGCATCGGTCCGCGCGCCATCTGGCCGACCTGCCCTCGCCCGTAGACATCGGCGCCGAGGCCGGCCGCCGCGCCGTCGCCCGCACCGGCCCGCGCAAGATCGCCTCGACCACCGCGCCGGTGATTTTCGAGAACCGTCTGGCCATGCAGATCCTGTCGCCCCTGATCGGCGCCGTCTCCGGCCCGTCGATCGCGCGCGGCACCTCCTTCCTCAAGGACCGGCTCGGCCAGTCCGTGCTGCCGAAGGGCGTCAATCTGATCGACGATCCGTTCCGCCCGCGCGGCCTCGGCTCCACCCCCTTCGACGACGAGGGGGTGGCGGTGACGCGGCAATCAATCATTGACGACGGCGTCCTGACCACCTGGCTGCTGAACAGCGCCGCCGCCGCCCAGCTGGGCCTCGCCTCCACCGGCCACGCCTCGCGCGGCCTCGCCGGCCCGCCCGGGGTCTCGACCCACAGCCTGCATCTCGAACCGGGCGAGCGCGACCTCGACGGCCTCATGGCCGACGCCGGCGCCGGGCTGCTGGTGACCTCCATGTTCGGCCCCTCGCTGAACGCGAACACCGGCGACTGGTCGGCCGGCGTGTCCGGCTTCTGGTTCGACAACGGCGCCCTCGCCTACCCCGTCAGCGAGATCACTGTGGCCGGCAAGCTGACCGACCTCTACGCCCGCATGCAGCGCGGTTCGGACCTCGAGTTCCGCGGCGCCAACAACAGCCCGTCCCTGATGTTCGACGCGGTCGCCATCGCCGGCAAATGAGCGACCCCGTTCGAGACCTCACCGCCGACCTCGAGCTGATCCGCGCCGCCGCCGTCGCCGCCGGCGATCTGGCCCTGGCCGAGCGCGAGGCCGGGCTGAAGATCTGGTCCAAGCCGGGCGGCTCGCCGGTGACCTCAGCGGACATCGCGGTCGACGCCCTGCTGCGCGACGCCCTCCTCGGCGACCGACCGGACCACGGCTGGCTGTCCGAAGAAACCGCCGACACGCCCGACCGCCTGTCCGCCCACCGCATCTTCGTGGTCGATCCCATCGATGGAACCGTCGCCTATATGAAGGGCAAGCCGTGGTGGTGCATCCCCATCGCCGTGGTCGAGGAGGGCCGCCCGGTCGCCGCCGTCATCCATGCCCCGGCCCTCGGCGAGACCTTCACCGCCGTTCTCGGCGGCGGCGCCTTCCTCAACGACCGCCCGATCACCGCCTCCGACACCGCCGATCTCGACGACGCCTCGGTGCTGGCCGACGCCCGTCTGATGGAGGGGCCGCACTGGCCCGAGCCGTGGCCGGCCATGCGCTACGAGAAGCGCAACGCCATCGCCTACCGCATGGCCCTGGTCGCCGCCGGCGCCTTTGACGCCGCCATCGCCCTGACGCCCAAATGGGACTGGGACGTCTGCGCCGGGGCCCTGATCGTCGAGGAGGCCGGCGGCCGCGTCAGCGACCATCACGGCGGCCCCTGGCGCTTCAACCGGTCCGATCCACGCCAGAACAGCCTGGTGTGCAGCGCCCCGGCCCTTCACCCGTTGATCGTGCGCCGCACAGCGCCTATTCCGCTCGCGCCGCGCCACCTCACGCCCACGGACGCCTCATGACCCAGACCGCCGACGCCGAAGCCCCGCAACTCCTCCACCTCGTCATCGGCGGAGAGCTGCGCCACCTCGACGCCCCGGTGTTCCGCGACCTGTCCAGGGTCGAGTTCGTCGGCGCCTATCCGAACTACGAGGAGGCCCGCAAGGCCTGGAAGGCCCGGGCCCAGGCCACCGTCGACAACGCCCACATGCGCTATTTCATCCTGCATGCGCACCGGCTGATCGATCCCCGCGGCGACGCCCACGAGCACTGATCGGGAACCGCCGCCGGGCCTGACGCGCTTTCCACCTGTGCCGTCGCGCTGTCCCGGGAGAGACCCATGCTGACCCCCGCCCTCATCGTCCTGGCGATCATCGTGCTGGGCGTCGGCATCGTCGTCTGGGCCACCCGCCGCAAGCCCGAAGGCCCGCCCGCCGGCCCGCGCGAAAGCGACACCGGCTGGAACGATCCGATCACCCCGGCGGCCACGCCGACCCCGCGCGAGACCTTCACCCACGGCGACGCCCCCTCGGCGGCCTCGCACGAACCGCGTCCCCCGGCCTGAGGCCTACTCCCGCCTGAGCAGCTTCTCGGTGACCAGCGTGCCCCACCACTGCGCCTTGAACTCGGCCCGGATCGCCTTCGGGTCGTAGGCGTCGCTGTCGATCCAGTCGATGAAGCTGACCCCGGTCGGCTCCACCTCCTTGAGGTATTTCTCCAGCGTGTAATCCAGCACCCCGGTCAGGCCCTCGCGGTGGTGCAGGTATTTCTTGTCCAGCTGCCGGATCGCCTCCGAGATCGGCTCGCCGAGATGGAAATGCCGGTACAGCACCGCCATCATCCCGGCCCGGTCCGCCCCCGACTTGCAGTGGATCAGCACCGGATAGTCGATGGTCCGGAACAGCTCCCGGGCCCGGTGGATGCGGTCCTTCTGCGGCGGATCGCGCGAATCCAGCGGCGCGTCGATCAGCGTCAGGCCCAGCCGTTCGCAGGCATCCTTCTCCAGCGCATAATACGCCTCATCCCGCGCCCCGCGCAGGTTGATGACCGTCCGGATTCCCCGATCCTTCCAGTACGCCAGCTGCCGTGGCGACGGCTGGTTGGTCCGCACCAGATCGGGGCCCAGCCAGTGGGCGTTCATGAACCACCGCCGCAGGAAGGCGTGGTCCTTCCACACATAGTCCCAGTGCGCCTTGAACCGGCCGGCGCGGGAGGTGAGGTCGTAGCGGGACATGAAAGGGGAGATAGCGGGTCGGAACCCACGCGTCATCCGTCCTCCGCTGTCCTGCCTGCCCGCGAGCGCGCGGGGGCCGGGCTCAGGCGAACTCGACCTCGAACGCCCGCAGCCGCTCGCGCGTCCGCCGGTCATAGTCATCGGCCAGTTGGCGGAGGGCCGACGCCCCGTCCCCGCTGAAGGCCGGGCCGTGCATCAGGGCGAGGGTTCGTGGGGCCAGCCTCGCCAGCCTGCGGATCGTCGCGCCCATGCCGGGGTTCAGGGCCGAGTATCCGAACACGTCCTCCGCCGCGATGGCCGGTCCGACGATGTCCCGCTCCACCAGCGGCGGCGCCTCGCCCTGCTGGGTGAACAGGTCGCCGCAGAACAGGGCCCCCGTGGACTCCTCGTAGAGGACGCCCGCGTCCCAGCCGTGCGGCGTGTGCGGAGTGTCGATGTAGCGGACGCGCTTGCCGCCGCCCAGGTCGATGACCTCGCCATCGTCGAGAGCGCGCGCCGGGCGATCGGCCACGTCGTTCAGGGACACGTCGCAGCCGACCTGGCCGTGGGCGACTTCGGCCCGGGGCGCCGCGGCCAGCCATTCGTTCATCGCGCCGCATTCATCGGCCTCGAAATGCCCGAAGGTGATCCAGCGCAGGCTCGCCGGATCGATGACGCGCGCCGCCGCCTCGCGCACCAGCGGGAACATCCGGCGCGGGCCGGTGTGGAACAGCAGCGGCTCGTCGCCGACCACAAGGAATTGGTTGAAGCTCAGTCCGAGCGGACCGACCGCCGAGACGAAGGTCGACAGGCGGTAGATGCCGTCGGCGATTTCGGTGACGCGGGTTTCCATGGGCTCCTGGTCCTTTGCGCTGGCCGCTTATTTCAGGCTACGGTGCCGTGTATCGAAATGACCGGCGGCCGTCAATATGGCTGCGCATACCTGCTCAGTGAAACTCTTATGACCCGCGGCTACACCCTCAAACGACGTGCTGAGCAGCAGGCGCAGACGCGCCTGAAGATCGTCGAGGCGGCGGTCGATCTGCACGGCACGGTCGGGCCGGCGAACACCAGCCTGAGCATGGTCGCCGAGCGCGCCGGGGTTCAGCGCAACACCCTCTACGCCCACTTCCCCGACCTGCGCAGCCTGCAGATGGCCTGCTCGGCCCTGTCGCTCGAGCGCAGTCCCCCGCCCGACGCCGCCGACTGGGGCGGCGTGGCGGACCCGGCCTTGCGGCTTCGTCACGGGCTGACGGCGGTCTACGCCTGGTACGGCGACAACGCCGAACTGCTCGGCTGCGTGCTGCGGGACGCCGAGCGCCACGTCCTGACCCGTGAGATCGCGGACCTGCGCTTCGGCCCCGTCGCGGCCGGCTGGCGCGAGACGCTGGGCGAAGGACTCGTCGGGCCGCAGCGCTCCCTGCTGCATCTGGCGCTGGACTTCCACGGCTGGCGAGCCCTCGTCGCCGGTGCGGCCATGAGCGCCGAGGCCGCGGCCAACCTCATGGCCCACGCCATCGAAGCCGCCCGGACCTGCGAGCGCGCGTCTCCCGCTTGACTTCCCCCCCGTCCCGTCCGACCTCGGACCGATGACGACGCCCGCGCCCGCCGCCGACGAGAAGGAGCCGCTGCGCCCGCTGCTGGCCCGCATCTGGCGCGACTACCTTTCGCATCACCGCACCCCGCTGTTCGCCTCGATCGCCTGCGCCGCCATCGTCGGCGTCATGGCGGCCACAGTGCTGCAGCTGCTCGAGCCGGCCATCGACGGCCTGTTCCTCGGCAAGCCGGTGACGATCTGGAAGATCTTCACCGTGCCGCCGGGCCAGGCCCTGACCGGCATTCCCCTGATCATCATCGGGGCCGGCGTGATCTGGACCGCCGCCGCCCTCGGCCAGGCGGCGCTGGTCAACCGGCTCGGCCACGGCATCGTCGGCGACATCCAGGTGCGGCTGTTCGGCTCGATGATCCGCGCCGACCTCGCCCGGCTGCGCAGCCAGCACTCCGGCGGCTTCGTCTCGAGCGTCCTGTTCGACGCCAACCTGGTGCGCGAGGCCTTCACCAACGGCGTGGTCAACTACACCCAGCACGGCCTGACCCTCGTCGCCGTCATCGCCTACATGGCCTGGACCGACTGGCGGCTGACCGCCATCGTCCTGCTCGGCGCGCCGGTCATCGCCTGGGTCATGCGCCGCTTCGGCAAGCGGATGCGCAAGGCCACCACCGGGGCCATGGTCGAGACTTCCAACCTCTCCACCGCCCTGATGGAGAACCTCGACGGCGTCCGCCTGATCAAGATCGAGAACCGCGAGGCGGCCGAGGAGGCGCGCGTCGGCGAGGTGGTCGGCCGCCGCCAACGCCACGTCATCAAGAGCGCCGACTCCCGCGCCTTCGCCGGCCCCTTCTCCAACCTGGTGGCCATGGTCGTGGTCGCCGCCGTCATGGCCTACGCCGGCTGGCGCGCCCGCGACGGAGGCATGACCGTCGGCGCCTTCGCAGCCTACATCGGCCTGCTGATGGCCGCCGGCCAGTCGCTGCGCCAGGTCACCAACCTGCAGACGGTGATGTCCGAGGGCCTCACCGCCGCCCGCCGCCTGTTCGGGGCCCTCGACATCGAGCCGGAGATCCGCGAGGCGCCCGACGCCGCGCCCCTGCCGCACGGTCCCGTCACCGTCGCCCTCGACCACGTCAGCTTCGCCTACGCCCCGGCCTCGGACACTGTCGCCCCGACCCTGTCTGACGTCTCCCTGACTGTCGCCCCCGGGGAGACCGTAGCCCTCGTCGGTCCTTCGGGCGGCGGCAAGAGCACCATCCTCAGCCTCCTGCCCCGCTTCTACGACGTCACCGCCGGCGCCGTGACCGTCAACGGCCGCGACGTCCGCGAGCTGAGGCTGCACGACCTGCGCTCGCGCATCGCCCTGGTCACCCAGGAGCCCTTCCTGTTCGACGACACACTCGCCGCCAACATCGCCTACGGCCGCCCCGGCGCGACCCAGGCCGAGATCGAGGCCGCCGCCGCCGCCGCCGCCGCCCACGACTTCATCACCGCCCTGCCCGAGGGCTACCGGACCCGCGCCGGCGAGGCGGGCCTGCGCCTGTCCGGCGGCCAGCGCCAGCGCGTCGCCATCGCCCGCGCCTTCCTCAAGGACGCCCCCATCCTGCTGCTCGACGAGGCCACCTCGGCCCTCGACACCGAGAGCGAGGCGCTGGTCCAGGCCGCCCTCGAACGCCTGATGGAAGGTCGTGCGACCCTGATGATCGCCCACCGCCTGTCGACCGTCCGCAACGCCGACCGCATCTACGTCGTCGAGGCCGGGCGCATCGTCGAGACCGGCTCCCACGCCCAGCTGGTGAAGAAGGGCGGCCTCTACGCCCGGCTGGCGAAGCAGCAGTCGCTGGACGGCGACCCCGTCACGGTCGCGACCGTCGCATGAGGCCGCTGCGCAATCCCGTCATCCAGAGCGTCCTCGCCTGGCTGCTCGCCGCCTGGATGCGCGTCTGCTTCGCCACCATCCGCTGGACCCACGAGAACCAGCCGGTCGCGGAAGAGGTCTGGAAACAGGGCGGCGGCGTGCTCGCCGTGTTCTGGCACTCGCGCATCGGCCTGTCGCCGGCCTGCTGGCCGCTGGACCGGGCCACGCCCGCCAAGGCCCTGATCTCGCTGAGCGCCGACGGCGAATTCATCGCCAAGGCCGTCGCCCGCCAAGGCTTCCCGGCGGTGCGCGGCTCCTCGGCCAACAAGGACAAGGCCGACCGCGCCAAGGGCGGCAGCCAGGCCCTGCGCGACGGCCTGCGCCAGCTCAAGGCCGGCGCCCTCGCCATCACCCCGGACGGCCCTCGCGGCCCGGCCCGACAGATGGCCGAGGGCCTGCCGCTGATGGCCAGACTGTCGGGCGTCCCGGCCCTGTTCATCGGTCTGAGCTGCAACCCCGCCATCCGGTTGAGCAGCTGGGACAAGGCGGTCCTGCCCCTGCCCTTCGGCAGGGGCGCGATCGTCTGGGACCTGGCCCGCTATCCCGAGGGCGGCGACATCGCCGAGGTCACCGCCGACTGGACCCGGCGACTCGACGCCGTCGAGGCGCGCGCCGACGCCCTCACCGGGCTGGAGCGGGTCTGACGTGAGCCTCGCCCTGATCGCATACCGGCTCCTGACCCGCCTGATCGAGCCTCTGGCCCCGCGCCTGCTCGACGCCCGCGCCAAACAGGGCAAGGAAGACCCGGCCCGGGTCGACGAGCGCCTCGGCCTCGCCTCCCTGCCCCGACCTGTCGGCGACCTCGTCTGGCTGCACGGGGTCAGCGTCGGCGAGGCCCTGTCCCTGCTGCCGGTGGTCGAGCGCCTGCGCGACAAACGCCCGGACCTGACCGTTCTGGTCACCTCCGGCACCCTGACCTCGGCGACCCTGCTGGCCAAACGCCTGCCGCCCGGGGTCATCCACCAGTTCGCCCCCGTCGACACGCCCGGCGCCGTGCGCGCCTTCCTCGACCACTGGCGGCCGACCGCGGCCGTCTTCGTCGAGAGCGAACTGTGGCCCAACCTGATCCTCGAGGCTCGCCGCCGCGGCGTGAAACTGGTCCTCGCCAGCGCCCGCATCACGGAGAAGACCGCCGACGGCTGGCGCCGCTTCCCCGCCGCCGCCCGCGAGATCGTCTCCGCCTTCGATCGCATCCTGCCGCAGGACGAGGCCTCCGCCGGGCGTCTGGAGAGCCTCGGCGCCCGCATCGACGGTCATGTGAACCTGAAACTCGCCGGGGCCGCTCCGCCGCATGATCCGGGCGCCTTCACCCGCCTCAGCGCCGCGATCGGGGACCGGCCCGTGGTCGTCGCCGCCAGCACCCACGACGGCGAGGAGATCGCCCTCGTCCGCGCCCTCGACAAGCTGGCCGACCGCCTGTGCCTGATCCTCGTGCCCCGCCATCCGGAGCGCAGCGCCGCCATCGCCGCCGCCCTGACCCGCGACGGCTACCGCTTCGCCCTCCGCTCCGACGGGCGGGAGCCAGACCGCGACACCGACCTCTACGTCGCCGACACCCTCGGCGAGATGGGCCTGTTCCTGCGCCTCGCCGATGTCGTGGTCATGGGCGGGAGCTTCTCCGCCGCCCTGGAGAAGCCCCCCGTCGGCGGCCACAACCCGCTCGAACCCGCCCGCCTCGGCAAGCCCGCCGTCACCGGCCCCGACATGTCCAACTGGGCCGCCGTCGCCGACGCGCTCGTGCAGGCCGGGGGCCTCGCCGTGGTCGACGCCCCTTGGGACCTCCCCGCGGTCCTCGCCCCTCTCCTCGCCGACGACAAGGCCGCCCGGGCCATGGGCGAGCGCGGCCGCCGGGCCGCCGCCGAAGCCGGTTCCGGCCTCGACCGCCTGTGGGACGCCCTGACGCCGCTGCTCCCCGCCGCGCCTCCGCGGATCGGCCGATGAAGCTCAACACCCCCCGCTGGTGGTACGACCGCGAGCGTCGCCACGCACCGATGACGCGGATGCTGCTCAAGCCGCTGTCGTGGATCTGGGCCGCCGCCACCGCCCGCCGCATCGCCCGCGCCACGCCGGTCGATCCGGGCGTCCCCGTCATCTCCATCGGCAACCTGACCGTCGGCGGCTCCGGCAAGACCCCGGTCGCCCGCGAGGTCCTGCGCCTGCTCCGCGCCGCCGGCGTTGACGCCCACGCCCTGTCGCGCGGCTACGGCGGCTCTCTGGAAGGCCCGACCCGCGTCGATCTAGCCGTCCACACCGCCGCCGAGGTCGGCGACGAGCCGCTGATGCTGGCGCTGGACAGCCCCGCCTGGATCGCCCGCGACCGCGTCGCTGGCGCCCGCGCCGCCGCCGACGCCGGGGCCCAGGCCCTCGTCCTCGACGACGCCCACCAGAACCTGGCCCTGAAGAAGGCCCTCAGCCTGATCGTCGTCGACGGCGAGACCCGCAACGACGAATGGCCGTTCGGCGACGGCTCGGTCTTCCCGTCCGGGCCCATGCGCGAGCCGATCAAGGCCGGCCTCGCCCGCGCCGACGCCGTGGTCATCCTGCTCCCCGCCGACGCCCCCGCCGCCGATCCCGAACTGGTCCAGACCTTCGCCGCCCTGCCGGTCTTCATCGCCCGCCTCCACCCCGCCGCCCCGCCGCCGCCCGGCCCGCTGGTCGGGTTCGCCGGCATCGCCAAGCCGTGGAAGGTCGAACGCTCCCTCAAGGCCGCCGGCGCCGACCTGAAGGACTTCGCCCCCTTCCCAGACCACGCCGCCTTCCGCGACCAGGACCTGCGCTTCCTCGCCGACCGCGCGGCGCAGTTCGGCGCGCAGCTGATCACCACCGAAAAGGACTGGTCCCGCCTGCCGCCGGAGTGGCGGGAGCGCGTCGTCAGCTGGCCGGTGGCGGCGGTGTTCGAGGACGAGGCGGGGATGTCCCGCTTCCTTCTCCCCTTGCGGGAGAAGCTGGCCGAGCGCAGCGAGGTCGGATGAGGGGTCTCTCCGGCCGAGTGTGACTGACGAGACGAGGACGGTCGGCCCGGTGCGACCCTTCATCCGTCAGCCTTCGGCTGCACCTTCTCCCTCAAGGGGAGAAGGATCAGTCCTCCCGATAGACCACCCCGCCCCGCATCACGAACCGCACCCGCTCCAGCTCGGTCACGTCCGCCAGCGGGTCTCCCGCCACCGCGATCAGGTCGGCCGGCATGCCCGGCGCGATCCGCCCCGCCTCCGCTTCGATCTTCAGGTGCGCCGCCGCCCCGACCGTCGCCGACTGGATCGCCTCCAGCGGCGTCAGCCCGGCCCTCGTCAGCAGGGCGAACTCCCCGGCGTTGTCGCCATGCGCGGACACCCCGCTGTCCGTCCCGAAGGCGATCCGCACCCCGCCCTCATGCGCCCGCCGCGCCATCTCCAGCATCAGCGGCCCGGCCTGCAGCGCCTTGGTCGTCTGCGCCGGCGTCAGGAAATTGTCCGGCCCCGAAGCCACCCGGGCCACGAAATCCCCCGCCATCAGGGTCGGCACCAGCCACACCCCCTCGCGCCGCATCAGCCGGATCGACTCGGCGTCCAGATAGGTCCCGTGCTCGATCGAGTCGCCGCCGGCCCTCAGGAAGCTGTTGATCCCGTCGGCCCCGTGCGCGTGGGCCGTGATCTGTCGTCCCATCCGGTGCGCCGCGCCGACGATGGCGGCCAGCTCCTCGTCCGAGAACTGCTGGCCCAGCCCCGCCGCCGTGTTCGACAGCACCCCGCCCGTGGCCGTGATCTTGATGATGTCGGCGCCCGAGCGCACCTGCAGCCGCACCGCCCGCATGCAGTCCTCCGGCCCCGAGCAGACGCTCTCCGGCGACAACAGGTGCATGACGTCCTCGCGGAAGCCGTTGATGTCGCCATGCCCGCCGTGGATCGACACCGACTGGCCCGAGGCGATCACCCGCGGTCCCGGCACGTCGCCGCGCCGGATCGCGTCGCGCAGGGCGAAAACGGCCTCGTTGCTCCCGCCCAAGTCGGCCACGGTGGTGAAGCCCGCCATCAGCGTCCGCCGGGCGTAGCGCGCGCCGACCATGGCCTGTTCGGCGTTGGACTGGGTGACCTCCTCCAGCCGCCCGTTCGGGTTCTGCTGGCCGGTGAGGTGCACATGGCTGTCGATCAGCCCCGGCAGCACGAAGGAGTCGCGCAGATCGACGATCCGCCCCTCCCCGACGAAGCCGTCGCGGATTTCCACGACCTGGCCGCCCCTGATCACGAGAGTTTTATCGCGCAGGATGGAACCATTCGCCGGGTCGGCCAGAAGCCGCCCCACTTGCACGAACGTGGTTCCCTCGGCGGGGGAAACCGGTGCGAGGGCGGGCGTTTGCGCCGCGGCCGCGCCCGACAGGAATATGGCGGTCGCCGCCAACAGCGCTGTGATCGACTTCACGAAACCCTCCCCGAACGGCTTGTTCACCTTAGTCCGCCTACGATCCGCGCCAAGGCTCAGGTTGCTACGCGGGTCACGATTTGAAACAACCCGTGACTTCTTGAACGTGCGAGGGGCGTCGCATGCAGTTGGCGAGACGTGGATTCATTCTGGGCGGCGCGGCTCTGATGTCGGGGTGCGCCACCGCGGCGGCCCGGCCGGTCGCCGGCCTCGCCCAGGTGCAGGTCCCGCCGACCCCGACGATCCAGGTCGGACGCGCCCCCGAGATCATCACCTCCCAGCTCAACTCCACCCGCCCGCTCGATCCGCGCGGCTCGGTGCGCCAGGAGCTGATGGACCGGGCCATGGCCGCTCTCGACATCCATCAGGGCAGGATCACCCGTCGCGACCGCATGTACCTGGTCGACTTCAAGAAATTCTCCGGCGACGAGCGGCTCTACGAGGTCGACCTGCACGGCGGCGCCGTCACCCTGATGCGCACCAGCCACGGCCGCGGCTCCGACCCGGCCCACACCGGCTTCGCCCAGCAGTTCTCCAATACCCCCGACAGCTACATGTCCTCGGTCGGCGCCTACGCCACCGCCGGCGCCGGCTTCGGCGCCCAGCAGGGGCCGAACGTCCTGCTCGACGGGCTGGAGTACACCAACAACCTGGCCCGCGAGCGCGCCATCATCGTCCACGGCGCCGACTACGCCGACCCGGACTTCCTCGCCCGCGAAGGCAAGCTGGGCCGCAGCTACGGCTGCTTCTCCGTCGCCCACCACGACCTGCCGGTGCTGCGCGAGCGCATGGGCGAGGGCCGCCTCCTCTTCGCCTGGGCCTAGAGCGAAATCGGTTGAGTTGGACGCAGTCCAACTCGGCTCAGATTTCGCTCCAGCATTGAGCCTGGACCATTTTTTGGATTCAGGTCGATCCGACCTGAAGCAAAAATGGTCTAGGGCGCGGGCCTGGGCGCCGCCGCGGCGCGAGGCGCGATCCGCCAGACCGTGTTCGACAGGTCATCCGCGACCAGCAGGATGCGCCGCGCCGGATCGAACACCACGCCCACCGGCCGGCCCCTCGCCTGGCCCTGATCGGTCAGGAACCCCGTGACGAAGTCGACCGGTTTGCCGCTCGGCCGCCCGTTCGCGAACGGCACCCACACCACCCGGTAGCCCGAGATATCCTGCCGGTTCCAGCTGCCGTGCTGGCCGACGAAGGCGCCTTCCGAGAAGGCCCCGCCGAACCCGCCGTCCCGCGCGAAGGACAGGCCCAGCGCCGCCACGTGCGACCCCAGCGCATAGTCCGGCCGGATCGCGGCGGCCACCAATTCGGGCTTCTGCGGCCGCACGCGCGGATCGATGTTCTGGCCCCAGTAGCTGTAGGGCCAGCCGTAGAAGCCGCCCTCCCGGACAGAGGTCAGGTAGTCGGGGACCAGCTGCGGGCCGATCTCGTCGCGCTCGTTCACCACCGCCCACAAGGCGCTCGTCGTCGGCTCGATCGCCAGCGCGGTCGGGTTGCGAATGCCCCGCGCCACCGTCCGACGGGCTCCGGTCGTGCGGTCGATGGCCCAGACCACCGCCCGTTCCTCTTCCAGCGCCAGCCCGCGCTCGCCGATATTGCTGTTCGAGCCGATGCCCACATACAGCGTCTGGCCGTCGGCGCTTGCCGCCAGTGACTTGGTCCAGTGGTGGTTGATCTGCGACGGGAGCTTCGTCACCTCCTCCGCCGCGGCGGTGATCCGCGTCTGGCCCGGCTGGTACGGGAAGCGCACCAGGGCGTCCTGCTCGGCGACGTAGAGATAGCCTTCCACGAAGGCGAGACCGTACGGCGCGTTCAGATTGTCGATGAAGACGCTCCGCACCTCCGGCCGCCCGTCGTTGTCTGCGTCGCGCAGAAGCGTGATGCGGTTGCCGCTCGCGACCTTGGTGTTGCCCTGCTTCTTGATCACCCCGGCGATGACGTCCTTGGGTCGCAGCGCCGGCGCCCCGCCGCCCCGCCCCTCGGCCACCAGGATGTCGCCGTTCGGCAGGACCAGCATCTGCCGCGGAATCTGCAGGTCCGTGGCCATGGCCGTGACTGTATAGCCCGTCGGCACGGTCGGCAGGGCGTCGCCCCAGCCGATCGGCTTGGCGATCTTCATCGGCGGCAGCAGCGTCTGGCGAACGCCCGGCAGGTCCGGCTCTGGCCCGGTCTGGTCCAGCCCCGGGTCGCTGCGCCCGCAGGCCGCCAGCGCCAGCACGGCGACGGCGCATGTGATCGAGCGGATCATCGGATCACCTCCCGGTCCAGCCGGCCGGAAAAGGCGATCACCCCCGCCGCCAGCGCCAGCAGGGTGCAGATCAGCGACAGCGTCACCCCGAACGCCCCGACCGAAGTCCAGGCGTCCTGGCTGTGCTTGAAGGCGTTGATCAGGCCGAGCACCCACATCACAGCGACCACCGCCGCGTAGACCATCCGTACGCGGCGCGCAGGCGTCCGCCACGCGAACAGCAGCCGGATCAGGCTCCACGCCAGCACCGCTCCGCCGCCGACGAGGGCGCCCGCGATCAGCCAGCTTGAGAAATTGGTCCACTGCACCTGCGCCGTGCGCAGATAGGCGATGTCGGTGATCAAGGCGGTGGTGAACAGGGCGATGGGAAAGGCCAGCAGGATGCCGTGAACCGCGCCCTCCGCCGCCGACGCCCCCGCTCGAAGACTTTGCATCCCGGTCGCTCCCTGCCGCTCCAACCTTTGCAATGCGCGGGCGCGAACAAGGTTCAGTGTGCGTCAACCCCCGGCGGAGCCCTGCTCCCGCTCCATCGCCCGCCAGCCGATGTCGGTGCGGTGGAAGCCGCCCGGCCAGTCGATCTTCTTGATCGCGGCATAGGCCCGCTGGCGCGCCTCGGCGATGTCCTTGCCCCGGGCGCAGACGTTCAGCACCCGCCCCCCGGCCGCGACCAGCTGCCCGTCCTTCTGCCGCCGGGTCCCGGCATGGAACACCTGCACGTGCGGGCCGAAATTCTGCTCGGCCCCGCGGATGATCGACCCCTCCAACGGACTGTCGGGATAGCCGCTGGCGGCCAGCACCACGCAGATCACCGTCTCCGGCAGGAACTCCGGCGGCGCGACCCGGCTCAGGTCGCCGCGCGCGCAGGCCAGCAGCAGGGGCACGATGTCCCCCTCCAGCCGCATCATCAGCACCTGGCATTCCGGATCGCCGAAGCGGGCGTTGAACTCGACCACCTTGGGCCCGGCCTCGGTGGCCATCAGCCCGGCGTACAGCACCCCGCGATACGGCATCCCCTCGCGCGCCATGCCGGCGATCACCGGCTGGACGATGTCCCGCTCCGCCGCCTCGACCAGCGCCGGCGTGAACACCGGGGCCGGCGAATAGCTGCCCATGCCGCCCGTGTTCGGCCCCAGGTCGCCGTCATAGGCCCGCTTGTGGTCCTGCGCCCCGCCCAGCAGCAGCGCCCGCTGCCCGTCGCAGACCGCGAACAGCGAGCCCTCCTCGCCGTCCATGAACTCCTCGATCACCACCCGCGCCCCGGCCGTGCCGAAGCGGCCGCCCAGCATCCGCTCGATCTCGCCCTCGGCGTCGCGGCTGTTGGCGCAGATGGCCACGCCCTTGCCCGCCGCCAGCCCGTCGGCCTTGATCACATAGGGCGGCTTGAACACCGACAGGGCCTGCCGCGCCTCGTGCAGCCGCTCATAGACGCCGTATCCCGCCGTGGGGATCTCGTGCCGCTCCATGAAGGCCTTGGAGAAGGCCTTGGAGGTCTCGAGCTGGGCCGCCTTCTTGGTCGGTCCGAAGCAGGGAATTCCCGCCGTGGCCAGCCGGTCGGCGAGACCCGCCTCCAGCGCCGTCTCCGGCCCCACCACCACCAGATCGGCCTTCATCTCGCGCGCCAGGGCGCACAGGCCGTCGGCGTCGGTGACCTTCAGCGCGACCCGCTCGCCCAGCTTGTCCATGCCCGGGTTGCCGGGCGCGATGACCAGCCGCCGCACGAGGGGCGACTGGGCGATCTTCCACGCCAGGGCGTGCTCGCGTCCGCCCGATCCCACCAGCAGGATGTTCATCCCCCGCGCAATGACCGCACCCGCGAAGGCGGTCAAGCGTTCCGCCGCCATCCAGGCCCCGCACAGCCCCGAAAAGCCCGGCTTCGCTCGCGCGGATGTGAGGGAGCTCGCGCCGTCCGGTTAACCCATGATGTTGCCTGCCGCGCCGCTTTGTGGCTGATTTGGCGTCCAATCCTGATCGACGGAGGCGTGCCATGGGCGTGTTTCTGCAGTCGCTGAGGGACGGGGGGCCGTCCCACGCGGTGGAGAAATCGGACGAAGGCTTTGTCGTGCTGCCGCGGCGAAGGGGCGATCGCGCCGCCTTCAACCGGCTGGCCCGCGAGGTGATGGAGCATTCGGGCGACGATTACGTCGCCCTGCCCCGCTACGACGGTCCCTCGAACTACGACCGCGTCTTCATCATCCCGCTCGAGGGCTGAACGGCGGTCCTTGGTCGCCGGCGATGATCCGGGGCGATTGCCCCCGGCAGGGCCTGCCGCGCCGGCGCCCTTGTGCGAAACGCCGCCTCGCGGGCGGCTCTAGTCGATATCGATGGTCAGCCTCTGGTCCGTCGCGCGTCGGCGCTCCGCGCCATCCGGCCGATTGATCCGGCGACGATCGGGTCCGAAATAGCCGTCGAGCTTCACGAACGGACGGGGCTTGAGGATCAGCATTTCCAACCGGCCGATCAGCGCCTTGGCGGTCACGGGCTTGACGAGAAACTCGGACACCCCGGCGTCCCTCGCCTCATAGATGCGGCGCCGGTCTGCATGGCCGGTCAGCATGATGATGGGAACGAACGGGTCCCGGGAATCCGGACTGTTGCGGACGAGCCGGACGAACTCGGTGCCGTTCAAAGGGGCCATCTTGTAGTCGACGACGACGACGTCCACCGGCTCGGACCGCAGAACGCCCAACCCCGAGGCCGCATCACCCGCCTCCAGAATGTTGCGGACGCCGACGCCTTCGAGAACCGACGCCGTGATCGCCCGCATCTGCGGACTGTCATCCACGATCAGAATGGAGAGGGCGGCAAGTCCGGTCATGGAGCACCCATAGAAGACCTGTCTTAAAGGCCCGTAACCCGGGCCGTTCGGGTTTGATGTCCGCCCCACAGCCGCCGGCATTCCCCCCGCGCCGCCCTGCCGCTACCATTCCCCCATGAGCGACGACTCCTACGTCTTCGAGGGCCCGGCCGACGAACCGGCGGCGCCGCGCGACAACAATCCGCCCCTGTCGATTTCCGAGCTGTCGTTCGCGCTGAAGCGCACGCTCGAGGACCGCTTCGGCCATGTCCGGCTGCGCGGCGAGATCTCCAAGGTCAACCGCCACGCCTCCGGCCATGTCTATCTGACCCTCAAGGACGACAAGGCCTGCATCGACGGCGTGGTCTGGAAGGGTCAGGCGCGCGGCCTCGGCGTCCAGCCGGAAACGGGGCTCGAGGTCATCGTCACCGGCAAGATCACCTCCTATCCCGCCCGCTCCTCCTACCAGATCGTCATCGAGACCATGGAGGCCGCCGGCGCCGGCGCCCTGCTGGCCCAGCTGGAGCGGCTTAAGGGCAAGCTCCAGGGCGAGGGCCTGTTCGACCCGGCCCGCAAACAGCCGATCCCGACCTTCCCGACGGTCATCGGCGTCATCACCAGCCCGACCGGCGCCGTGATCCGCGACATCCTGCACCGCATCGCCGAGCGCTGGCCCTGCCATGTCATCGTCTGGCCGGTCGTGGTCCAGGGCGAGGCCGCCTGCGGCCAGGTGTCCAACGCCATCCGCGGCTTCGACGCGCTGAAGCCCGGCGGTCCCATCCCCCGCCCCGACCTGCTGATCGTCGCCCGCGGCGGCGGCTCGGTCGAGGACCTGTGGTGTTTCAACGACGAGGGGCTGGCGCGCACCGTCGCCGCCGCCCGCATCCCGATCATCTCCGCCGTCGGGCACGAGACCGACACCACCCTGATCGACTTCGTCTCCGACCGCCGCGCCCCCACGCCCACCGGCGCCGCCGAGATCGCCACCCCCGTGCTGGCCGACCTGCGCGCCGCCGTGCTCGACCTCGACCGTCGGCTGGTGCGCGCCGGCGGCCGGCTGATCGAGGAGCGCCGCACCCGTCTGCGCGCCGTCGAACGCGGCCTGCCGGCCCGGCCCGAGGACCTGCTGGCCCTGCCGCGCCAGCGGCTGGACCACGCCGGCAGCCGCCTCGGCTCCGCCCTGCACCGCAATGTCGCGGTCCACGAGCGCCAGCTGATCACCGTCGCCGGCCGCCTGTCGCGGGGGGTGCTCGACCGCGCGCTGGAACGCCGCCGCGACCGCCTCGGCGCCACCTCGGCCCGCTTCGCCCCGACGATGGCGCGCCGGCTCGATCACGACCGCACCCGCCTCGCCGCCCTCGCCCGCGCCCTGTCCAGCCTCGACCCGAAGCGGCCCAAGCCGGGCTTCGCCCGCGTCGAGGACGACGCGGGGGCCATGATCGCCGCCGCCGCCGCCCTCCGGCCGGGCCAGACCGTTCGCCTCGTCTTCGCCGACGGCTCGCGCGGGGCCCGCATCGACGGCGACGGCGACAGCCCCCCGCCCGCCCGTCCCAGACCGGCGCCGCCGCCCCGGCCCAAGGCGCCGCCGCCCGGGCAGGGCGACCTGTTCTGACAGGCGAAAGCCTTGGCGCCGTCGCGGCCGCCGGGCTAGCCTCGACCCATGACCGAGCCTGACGCCGAACCCGCCACTCTCCACTTCGCCGATGGCGAGTTCGCCGTGCTCAAGCGCGGCCGTTTCGTGACCTGCGCCGTCAGCGGCAAGCCCATCCCGCTGGAAATCCTCCGCTACTGGTCCGCGACGCGCCAGGAAGCCTACGCCGGTCCCGGCGAGGCCCTGCAGCGGATGATCCCGGCCCGATGATCCCCGACCGCCGCGCCCTCCTCGCCGGAGCCGCGGCCCTCGCCGCCGGCGGGCCCGCCCGGGCCCTTCAGCAGGCTGGCGACCTCGACCTCTCCGGCCCCCTGGTCCAGGGCGGCCATGTGATCGGCCGCACCTGGCCGCGCGCCCTGGTCTTTGTCGACGGCGAGGCTTTGACCGCCGCCTCCGCCAGCGGCGCCTTCTTCGTCGGCTTCGACCGCGACGCCCCGTCCAGCACCGAGATCGAGGTCCGCGCCGGCGGCCGTTCCGCGCGGCGGACGCTGCAGATCGCCCCCGGCGACTTCCCCAGCACCCGCATCGACGGCCTGCCGCCCGCCACCGTCCAGCCCTCCGACCCGGCCCTGCTGGCCCGCATCGCCCGCGAGGTCGAGCTGAAGACCGAGGGCTTCGCCAGCCGCCTCGACGCCGACCAGTTCCGCGACGGCTTCGTCTGGCCGCTTGAGGCCTTTCGGGTCACCAGCCGCTGGGGCGCCCAGCGCGTCCTCAACGGCACGCCGGCCCGGCCTCACTACGGCATCGACCTGGCCGCGCCGGTCGGGACCGTGATCCGGGCCCCCGCCGACGGCCGCGTCACCCTGGCCGAGCCCGACCTGCATTTCGAGGGCGGCCTGACCCTGATCGACCACGGCCAGGGCCTGATCACCGCCTATCTGCACCAGTCCCGTCTCGAGGTCCGCGCCGGTCAGGACGTGCGCCGCGGTGATTCGCTCGGAAAGGTCGGCATGAGCGGCCGCGCCACCGGTCCGCACCTGTGCTGGCGCATGAAATGGCGCAACCGCAACATGGACCCGTCGCTTCTCGTGACAACCTGACAGCGTGTAAGCGATTACTCTGTTTCCTGATCAATGGTCAGTCATGGACCGGTAAGCAATCGGCCCCTAGGATTCAGCATTCACGCGCCGCAGGGCGCCTTTTCGGCCACTCCCATGACGTCCCTCGCCGCCCTTCAGATCCTGCTCGTCGACGATAATCCGCACATGCGGACGATCGCCTCGGCCGTGCTGAAGTCGGCCGGCATCAAGAAGGTGCTGGAGGCCGGGGACGGCGGCGCGGGCCTGCAGATGCTGCGCGACCACGCGGTCGATCTGGCCATCGTCGACTACAACATGTTCCCGCTGGACGGCGTCGAGTTCACCCGCCTGGTCCGCAACAGCCCCGACAGCGCCAATCCCTACCTGCCGATCATCATGATGACCGGCCATTCCGGCAAGCAGCGCGTCTATGAGGCCCGCGACGCCGGCGTCACCGAATTCCTCGCCAAGCCGATCACCGCCAAGGGCGTGCTCGACCGCATCCAGTCGGTGATCTGGAAGCCCCGGCCCTTCGTCAAGACCGAGGGCTATTTCGGCCCCGACCGCCGCCGCGCCTCGCCGTCCCATTTCCGCGGTCCGTTCCGGCGCGCCACCGACGCGGCGCGCGAGCCCGCCACCGACGCCTCCAGCATCGTCACCGTCTAGGCGTCCTCCGCCCTCAGCGCGGCGTAGACCCGGTCGGGCCAGCGCTTGTGGACCCAGAACCAGTCCACCGGGCTCTCGCGCACCCGGTCCTCGATGAAGCGGGTGATCGCCTGCACCCCGCGCGCGATGTCGGCCGGCCGGTCGCCGGTCTTCTCCAGCGCGATCGGTTCGTAGACGGTCAGGCGGAAGCGCACCCCCGGCAACCGCACCACCGACATCGGCTGCAGCACCGTCCCGAACCTCAGGGCCAGCCGGCTCGGCCCCGGCGCCGCATTGACCGGCTGGCCGAAGAACTCGACCTCCGGCCCTTCCGAGAATTTCTGGTCGTTCATCAGGGCCACGGACTCGCCCCGCGCCATCCCTTCCAGAAGTTCCCTCGCGCCCTCGCCGCCCTTCGGCGCGAACAGCTTCACCCCGTAGCGCGCCCGCGCCGCGATGATCTGGGCGTCGACATAGGGGTTGTTGGCGGCGCGATAGGTGATCTGGCAGGGCACCCCCGCCCCGACGATGGTCGCCGCCAGCGTCTCGATATTGGCGAAATGGCCGCCGACGAAGACCACCGGCCGGCCGCTGTCCCGAATGGCCTCCAGCCGCTCGCGCCCGACCACCTCGATGCGGTCCTCGGCCACCAGCCGCTCCATCACCGCCGTCTCCGCAAAGGCGCGCCCGGTCTGCTCCCACTGCGCCAGCGCCAGCGCCTCGCGCTCGGCCGGGGTCATCTCCGGAAAGGCGATGCGCAGGTTGCGCAGCACGGTCCGCTGCGTCCCCGTCCTCGGCCCCAGCGTTCTCAGCAGCCAGCCGCCCAGCCCCGACGCCCGCTCGACCCCGAGCAGCCGCATGAAGCCGACGAAGCCCGCGAAGCCCGCAGCCTCCAGCCGCCAGATCAGGTCCTGGCGGAACGACACCCGGTTCGCGCCCTCACCAGGCAACGGTGATCCCGCCGTCCACCACCAGCGTCTGGCCGGTCATGTAGCTCGACGCCTTCGACGCCAGATACACCGCCGCCCCGGCGATCTCGTCCGGCTGGCCGATGCGCTTCAGCGGGGCGGGGTCCGTCACCTGTTTCAGCAGCTCCGGGTTCTCCCACAGGTATTTGGCGAAGTTGGTCTGCACCAGGCCCGGGGCGATGCAGTTGACCCGCACGTTCGACGGCCCCCACTCCACCGCCAGGTTGCGGGCCAGCTGCATGTCGGCCGCCTTGGAGATGTTGTAGGCGCCGATCAGGGCGTTGCCCCTCAGGCCGCCGATCGACGACACGATGATCACCGACCCGGCCTTCCGCTCCAGCATCTGCGGCGCGACCATCTGGATCAGCCAGTGGTTCGAGACCACATTGTTCTGCAGGATCTTGCCGAACTGCTCGTCGTTGATCCCCGCCATCGGCCCCGCATAGGGGTTGGTCGCGGCGTTGCAGACGAGGATGTCGATCCGCCCGAAGGCGGCGTTGGTCTCGTCGACCAGCCTCTGCAGCTCCTCCTTGGAAGCGATATTGGCGGTGACCGCGATGGCCCGGCCCTCGCCATGCTTCGCATTGATCGCGCCCGCGACCTCCTCGCACGGCCCCGCCTTGCGCGACGAGATCACCACCCGGGCCCCGTGCTCGGCCAGCCGCTCGGCAATGGCCTTGCCGATGCCGCGCGAGGAGCCGGTGACCACGGCGACCTGGCCGGTCAGATCGAACAATTCCATCGTTAACCTCGAAGCCTGGGGAGAATCCGTGCACGAACGCTAGGCGAACTGCCGTGATACCCCGATACTCGGGCGATTCCATCCGGGAAGGCGGAACAACCGTTTCCATGCGCGCCCTGACTCAAGGCTTCCTGTTCTTCGGCTACCTGTTCCTGTCCATGACGGCGGGCGCCTTCGTCTGGCGCGCCGGTCTCGGGGCCGGGGCGGGCGCGGCCGCCGGCATCGCCACCCTGGGCCTGCTGGCGGCGATCCACACCCTGGTCTCCGGCAAGGCCGAGCGCGCCGCCCTGAAGAAGGAGATCGACCAGGTCCGCGACGCCCACCGCCTGCTCGCCGACGCCATGGAGTCCACCCAGGGGGCCCTGACCGAACTGGCCCAGGCCATCGAGAGCGGCGCCCTCTCCTCGACCGAGCAGCTCTCGGGCGAGGTGCGCATGCTGGAATCCCTGATCCAGCAGATGAGCGAGTCGATCGACCAGCGCATCGCCCAACCGGCCGCAGCCAACCCCTACGAAGCCCGCCACCAGCAGCAGTCCAACGCCCTGCTCCAGACCATCCACGAGGCCCTCGCCGAGAACCGCGTCGATCTCTACCTGCAGCCGGTCGTCTCCCTGCCCCAGCGCCGGACCATCTTCTACGAGAGCTTCACCCGCCTGCGCGCCGCCGACGACCGGGTGATGATGCCGGCCGAATACCTCTCCGTCGCCGAGGGCGAGGGCCTGGTCCCGGCCATCGACAACCTGCTGCTGTTCCGCTGCGCCCAGATCGTCCGCCGCCTCGCCCGTCAGGACCGCAAGGTCGGCGTCTTCTGCAACGTCGCCCTGTCCTCGCTCGGCGACGAGACCTTCTTCCCGCAGTTCCTCGACTTCCTCAGCGAGAACCGCGACCTCAACCAGGCCCTGATCTTCGAACTGGGCCAGGCCACGTTCGACGCCCGCGGCGCCGTCGAGGCCCGCAACATGGCCAAGCTGGCCGACCTCGGCTTCCGCTTCTCGATCGACAAGGTCCAGACCCTCGACCTCGACTTCGCGGATCTTCAGCGTTCCGACGTCAAGTTCATGAAGGTCGCCGCCGACCTGCTGATCGAGACCCTGCTCGACACCGACGCCGCCTCGGCCCTGCCGGCCCTGCGCGACATCTCCGCCGCCGACTTCGCAGGCGTCACCCGCCGCTACGGCATCGAGCTGATCGCCGAGAAATGCGAGACCGAGCGCCAGATCGTCGACATCCTCGAACTCGACATCTCCGTCGGCCAGGGCCACCTGTTCGGCGAGCCCCGCGCCATCAAGGAAGCCGTGCTGGCCGAGACCGACCCGCCCGCCGACTTCATCCGCTCCACCCTGCGCAGCGCCGACCACCGGCGGCGGTTCGGCTAGGCGGACGGACCCCGTTCGGCCCAGACGCGTTTCATCTCCGGAACCCGCCCGGGGCGCCGGAGGAGATCAGATGGCCGACATGGAAGCCCAGGTCGCGGAGGCGCTGCGGAGCGAGCTGCAGCGCCAGGCCGAGGCCGGCGAGACGCTCATCGTCACCGAGGTCGAAGGCGGCCTGACCGTCTATGGCCTCGTCGATCTGGAAGCCCTGGCCATGGCGGCCGTCGGCGCCGTGGCGGGCGGCCCCTAGGCCTCGCGCACCGGGCGCCTCGTCACTTCCCCGCCGGCGCCAGCCGGTGCGCGCCGCACAGGTCGCAGAATTCCCCGCCTTCGCGCCGGCGGTCCGGCCGCCAGCGGTGGCGTTTGCATTTCAGGCGTCTGACCAGCTTCCGGATCCAGCGCATTCACGTCCCCCCTCGGTCACCGCGGAAAGCGCCCGGGCGCGCGCCGGTCGTCTCCCCCGGCGCCAAGTTGCACGGGGAAGTAAACGATTTCCTGCGCGTCGGGCCAGCGGCGGCTCAGTAGGCGGGCGCCTTTTCGGGCGCGGTGGTCCCTTCGGCCCCGGCGGCGGGGGCCGCGCCGGTCGCCGGGGGCGTGGGGGCGTCGCCTGCGGTCGTGTCGCTCATGTCCGGCGTCTCCGGCATGGCCTCGGCCACGGCCTCGTTCTCCGGCTCGGGCGCGGACTCGGGGTTGTTGCAGGCGGCGAGGCCTGCGGCGACGGCGGCGGCGGTCAGAACGGTCTTGAGATGGGTCATGAAGTCCTCCGCCGCGACAACCGGCGGGCGCGGGCTCCGTTCCCTCACCAGCGCCGGTCGCCGTCGCGCCAGTACACCCGTTCGCGGCCATAGCGGCCGTCGTTGTTGTAGCCGCCGAAGCCGTAGCCGCAGGGATCGTCCTCTTCCGACAATTCGCGGCCGATCAGATAGCCGGCCGCGGCGCCGATGGCCGCCCCGGCCTCCCGGTCCTCGCTGCCCGCCACGGCCGCGCCGATGGCCCCGCCCAGCACCGCCCCGGCCGCCATGGCCCGGTTCCGGTTCTGGGCGTAATCCCGCTCGCACGCCGAGGCGTAGGTGTCGGTCGTGGCGCAGCCGGCCATCATCAGGCCGCAGGCGCCGACCGCCGTCATGGTCAACAGGCATCGCATCGCGCATCTCCCTCAGACCCCGACCCAGACGGAACACCCGGTCGCGCCTCCCCGTTCCGCCGAGGGGCGCGCGGCGCCGTCCGTCGCCTCCCCGTCGCGCAGCGATGGGGAGGGGGGATCCTGCGAAGCAGGGTGGAGGGGCGGGGCCGACGATCAACCGCATGGCGACCACTCTGCCGAGGGAGCCGCCGCCGGCAGGTTCATCACCAAGGCCACGAAGGAGGCGCGAAGGACACGAAGGGAGCGAGCCCCTTTCTTCTTTCGTCATCCCGGGACAAGGCGGCGCGCGCGAGCCCGAAGCTGTCAGGAGCGCCGCTGCTTCTCGTCTCCTCCCCGTTCGCTCGCGAATGGGGAGGGGGACCATTCCGGCGACCAGCCGGAATGGTGGAGGGGTCCGCCGATCACTCAGAGGTCGTGCTCTGGACGCCACCCCTCCACCCCTCCACCGCTTCGCGGTCCCCCTCCCCATCGCTTCACGACAGGGAGGAGACGGACCGGCATGACGCTGTGCTGACAATCCGGGAATCCATAGTCGGGTTCAGCGAGCCAATATCCAGCAGGATCAACGACATGACCTGCTGCTAAGCCCCCTCTCCTGCGCACAGCATCCGGGAGGCGCATAATTGACCCATCCCGTCGGTGGGGAGGGCGTCGGATCCACGCTCCTCGATGGCGGCGGGCTGTGGTCGAGCGATGAAGCCCGGGGGCGGAGACTCCGGGGGTCCTCGCGGAGGTCGATGG
>Ga0196976_1000020_pt1 | contig 136499 bp, 125 predicted proteins | sample S3v_513CmetaG_FD_148644 | JGI IMG/M metagenome (GOLD analysis project Ga0196976, IMG submission 148644) | Soil microbial communities from Anza Borrego desert, Southern California, United States - S3+v_5-13C | ecosystem: Environmental > Terrestrial > Soil > Desert | place: USA: California...
AAGCTTTTTCCAGCTTGATCTGGTCAGCCACAAAGCCGCGAATACCTTCGGAGAGCTTTTCTGTTGCCATGGCGTCTTCATTCAGTTGGAAGCGGAATTCTTTCTCGGTCATCATCGCCGGACGTTGTGCGGTTGCACCCTTGTCTTCCAGAAGACGTGTCAACGTGCCTTCGGTCTTGCCCAGCTCTTCGAGCAGTGCAGGAGCAATGGTCAGACGGTCACAACCAGCCAGTGCGGTGATTTCGCCGATGTTACGGAAGGAAGCACCCATGACCACAGTCTTGTAGCCATGTTCCTTGTAGTAAGCATAAATCTTACGTACGGACACCACACCAGGATCAGTCTCGGAGGTGTATTCCGTACCTGCATTCTTGGCCTTATACCAGTCCAGGATACGGCCAACGAATGGGGAGATCAGGAATACGCCGGCTTCTGCACAGGCACGCGCCTGACCGAAACCGAACAGCAGCGTCAGGTTACAGTTGATGCCTTCCTTTTCCAGCTGTTCACCAGCCTTGATACCTTCCCAGGTCGAAGCCAGCTTGATCAGCACGCGGCTTTTGTCCACACCAGCTTCCTTGTACAGCTGGATGATCTTGCGACCCTTGGCAACCATGGCATCGATGTCGAAAGACAGGCGGGCATCCACTTCGGTAGAGATGCGGCCGGGGATGTGCTTGGCGATTTCGAGACCGATGGAAACTGCCAGCTTGTCAGCGGCATTTTCGATCTGTTGTTCCTTGCTGCCGCCCTGCTTTTTGGCATAGGCGATCGCATCTTCAATCAGCGGGGCATATTGCGGGATCGTGCTGGCCTTGAGCAACAGGGAGGGATTGGTGGTGGCATCAACGGGTTTGAGATTCTTGATCGCTTCAACGTCGCCGGTATCGGCCACGATGGTGGTCATGTCTTTTAATTGTTCTAACAAATTCGCCATATTTTTTCCTCCAAGGATAATCTGAATCGCTAAATTCGAAATGCTGGGACTTACTTGAACTGCGGGATTGTCAGTACAACTCAACGCAGACAGCGGTACAACTGATAGGCCCAACCTGTTTTGACCAAGCCCGAAATTCGTAAAGAGGACGAGTATATCTGAATTTTGGCAGAACTACACTATCCAGGGCACAATCAGCAGCCAGTTTGCAGTGCATGGACAAGCAGCGTAGCCACCGTCAGATCCGCACTGGTACCGGGATTCAGGCCTTCTGCCTTGAGCTCGCCGTCAAACTTGAGCAGGTCTCGCATAAAACTCTTGGGATTATCCAGGACAAGCATATCCTGCAATAATCCGGCTGCCTTTTGCTGCACCCCGACTGCCTCAGCATTGCTGTATTTGCGCACAATATGGGTGTCAGGAAATCTGGCCAGAAAGTCCATATAAACTGCCGTAATCGCCCACGCAGGCCGTTGCCACTTATCCAGCGCTTGACGATAGCGTGCCAGGCCAAAGTCATAAACATCTGCATAGCCATTGACGTATTGCCGGGCGATGTCATCGCGGCTGCCTGCCGCACGCATCGCTTCCAGCAAGGTGCCCCGTGGATTTTCATGAACGTCATACCGCGCGCTACGCCCCAGACCTGCGGGTGAAGCCAGCAGAATCGCCTTAAATGCCAGCTCTGCATCATTCACTGTCAATCCGTGTAGCACTGTTTGCAGCTCCTGCCGGAGCTGCCCGCTGTTGCCATGCAGCGCTGAATGCACAAGCGGCGCAGAGAGCAGCACAATGCCCAGATTGGTGTTGTGCCCGACGGCTTGTTGTGTCGCCTCGACCGAACGCAGTATGCGTTCTCCCACAGTAAGATCGGGAATGGCAATGACTTCGCCCGCAGCTTCCGCGCTTTGCAGGAAATCCTGTACCACCATGCCGTGTCCATCGGCAAAGATGTGTACGTTGCCAGGCTTCAGCGCCTCCAACTCGGCCAGGCAGGCATTCTTGAAGGCTTTCGCAACGAATGCCGAGCGGGCAATGCCTTCCGGGGTCATACGATTGCCGAGAGCCGCTCCGGCCTATCCAGTCTGCTGATGAAGTCATCCACCAGCGCTTGTGCGATATCCTGCTCGCAAACTTGCTGCAGCCCGCGCCAGGCGGGGATGCTGTTGACTTCAAGTACGTACAACTTGCCGCTGCGATCCCGGATGATGTCCACGCCGCAATAATCGATATCCACTGCCTTTGCGGCAGCAAGTGCCAGATCGGCCAACTCGGGCTCGGGTATCACCGCCTCACACCTGCCTCCCTGCGCAACGTTATTCACCCAGTGATTGCCATGACGCACCATGGCCGCGCACACTCTGTGATTGATGACGAACACGCGATAGTCATGCCAGGCACCCTCACCCACATTGATATAGCTTTGGAGGTAGTAGACGCCGTCAACGTGCTCCTGCATAGGCACAGGAAAAGGGGCGCCCTGCTCCAGACGCCGCACGCCGACGCCTTGCGAGCCGAACAGTGGCTTGATGATCAGATCGCGTCCTGCCATGGTTTCGCGCCGCATGATGGTCTCCGCCTGTTCGCGGGATTCGCATATCCAGGTTGGCGGTGTCGGCACATGATGCAGATGCAGCAGAAAGCTGGTCATGGCCTTGTCCACTGTGCGCTCAATGGCGCGACCGTCGTTATATACCACCACATTCAGCAGCTTGAGTGCATGAAGAATATCTAGCCGCGTGATCACCTGCTGCAGCGTGCCGCCTGCGACGCCACGTACAAACACGCCTTGCGGCAGCGTGTTTTCGAAGCCAGGGATGCAGATGCCTGGTGAATCTGGCAGCAGTTCCACATGACAATCGCGCAAGGAAATGAATACAGCCTCAAATCCGCGGACTGCAAATGCCTTGCTCAGCTGGTCGCCATGCCAGCCGGGGTCGTCGGTAAGGATGGGGATGCGCTTTTCCACGTACTTGCGAGTGTCAGGCCCGGTAGCCGAACGACTGGTTGATCAGTTCGGGATTGAACTTGCCGGCGTGAAAACTGCTGCCGGACTCGAGCGCGGTAACTGTCACGGCTGCCGGGCTGAACAGCATGGGATCGATCTTGTAGAAGTCCTTGTTGACGCTATCGAATACCTCGGCAAATGGTCGTCCGTAATCAGGCGAGGTGCTGCTCGGCAACGCCTGCGCCAGCGCCCTGGCAGCCGCGTCATCGCCCAGCACATACAAATGCGCATGGCCGCCGAACAGGATGGCATCATTGGTGCGCCCCATACCCGTCAGGAAATCCGGCGAAGGGGGCGGTAGCGGCGCACTGGCCATACCGTCGAGCACGCGTTCGAGCGGAAAATGCAGCGCATGGACCTTGTGGAGCGCGACTTCCAGCACGCGCGCCACGATCTGCACGGTGCCGGCAAGGCTGCGCGTCGGCGTCAGGATGAAGGTGAGGTTCGCAGGTGCGACACCGGTATCGCGCGCGACTTTATCTATGACTTCAGGGGGCGGCACCTTATCCGTTTCCAGCACCAGGCACGCCGTTTGCGCCTGATCTCTGTAACCTAGCTCATCGAACAGGGTCTCGCGGCCAGCCAAGGCACGACCTGGACCGGAGCCCAGGGAAAAGTAGCTCTCATGCGACAGGCTCCATCCTGCATATTGGCTGCCCAGGCAGGCCAGCACGGGATTGGCGGAATGTACGGAGATGGTGGCCGGCCAATATTCGAACGTGGTTGCCGTATGCAGGCTTACATTGCCGAGTCCGCCCATGCAGATTTCGGCGATTCTTCGCCCTGCTTCCAGGCCGCCGGGATAATGGATTCCGGCATCAATAATGGTACAGCCGCCAGGAAGCCGCTCTACGCCTAGCCGTAGGCTGGCCGCATCACTGATAAGCGACCGCACCAGGGGTTCAGCCAACTGATTGACGCTGGGCCAATTGCTGACCTTGTAGTGGTATGTGTTCCCGCTCATGCTCAACCCATTTTTTGATATGGCTGAATTATATCCCGCAGTATTTGTTCGCGCGCCAGCGCCAGCTCGCGTGCCTCGTCAGCGGTATCTGCCTCTGCCAGTATGGTGCATACAGGCTGATTCGTTGCGATGTAGCTCCCATCTTGTGGAATGTCTGCCACCCAGACCGGCCACTCCATTTTCATCGGCAAGTGCAGGGGAAAAGGCGCGTAAGCCACATGATGGGCTTTGGCGACACTATTCAGTTGAGGCCAGTTTTCAAGACTGCCGCCGCAAGCCTGCAGATGCAGGCTGAACAGATTGCTCCCCGCAGCAACGCCATGATGATAAAGATCGAAAGTGGCTGAAAGGCGGGGGTTGACCTCCAGCACATACACCTGCCCACCCTCTACCACCGCGTCCAGACTATTGATGCCTCGCAGTCCGACGGCGTTGGTGATCTGCTGCGCGACGTGCTCCAGTTGCTGCTCGACTGCTTGCGACAGCACGGCATGGCTGACCGCTCCGCCATAACGGTATGGCATGGTCAGCGTAGGCGTCAGCCATAGTTGATTGAAACCTATAGGCCGCGATAGCTGGCCGTCTGCTGCGAACAGCAGGGAAACAGGTATTCCCTTGATTTCGCGCTGGAAATAATGCCCGCGGGTAGGCGATATGCTGGGCAGCGGCAATGCCTTGCGGATATGGGTGCCGCCTGAGCCACCGCCCTGTTTATAAAGCCAGCCTGTGGCGTTCTCCAATGGCTTGAAGCTTACCTTAGGATGCGGGATCTTCAATACATCCAGTAGCATGAAAAACTGCCGCGGCCGTTTGAGATTGCGCAAGATCTGCGACGTATTGCCCAGCACCGGGACGAACTCGCTGATGGTATCCAGTAGTTCGGGTGTCGTTTCGAACCCGCTGCCGTAAACCAGGCCCGCGACATCGGCCAGATCAAGCGATTGCAGCGTTTGCACCAGATCATGCTTGTCGAACTGGCCATCCACATAAGCGACGCGAAAGGTTTCGCTGGCAGATAGCTGGGTGTCGACATCGCCGAATGCATCAAGGGCAATGACCTGATAGCCGGCCGCAGTCGCCGCTTTCACAAAGGGGCGCGCAGCAACGGCAGCGATGATGATGGTCTTGATAGGCTGGTCTTTATAAAATCATGGACGTACGGCCGTCCGACGTGCAGCCTCAAATGCAGCCATGAAATCCAGATACACAGGCCCGTCGGATGCCAGCATCTGCTTGAGCAATGCATGCTGGGTTTCGTACTTCACCCTGCCAATGGCCAGCGCGCCTATACCGTACGCATTTGTACCATCAATTTCCACACCGTCGGCTGTCACCTCCACACCTTCGGCACCTGCAGGTGGCACAGCGTTGACGTCAGCTACGACCTTGAGTGCCGGAGACCCTGCCATTTGGGCCAGGGTAATGACTTGCACACCGGCAGCTGCCGCGCAAAGCGCCACATTTGACTCGTGCAGTATTTTTTCCTTGAGCGTTTCACTGGTGCCATCGACATAGCCGATGTCGATGCTGTAGCGGCTATTGTAGGCAGCTGCCTTGGCCTGTACGTCCTGCACAGAGCGATGGGCGACCAGGCGCACCTCGGCGCCGCATCGGGCTGCAATCACGGCAGCACAGCCGGCAACCGGGCCGGTAGCGCCGAAAATGGCAATCTTCTGCCCTACCAGTACCTGCCCCGTCGCACCCCCAAAATGTTTCTGCAGCTGCTGCTCGACCTTGGCCAGCATGGCGCCCGCTGTCGTGAAGGCACCCGAAGGATCGGCAAACACCGAAATGGCAAACGGCGGCACCATGGCTTTCCTGGCGGCATCCAGCATGTCCATGGCCATGTCGATATCGCGGCCGCCGATGAAGATGCCTTCGCGCTTGATGCCGCTGGGGCTGCGCGAAAAGATGGCGTCCTGCACCAGCCCGGCGACTTCCTTCATCTCCACCTGGGTATAGGGCATGATCTTGTCGAAACCGGCATCGAAAGCCATGTTGACATCGAACGGGCTGGCATTCCTGGCGGCCGTGATGAGATGCAAGATCGAGACTTTTTCCATATTTCCCCTAGTTTTTTGTTCTGCCGTCAATGTCGCACACAATGCCGCCTGCATTACGGCCCCTGCATAACAGGAAATCCAGGTTGCTGAATTGCTGCTTCAGCACTTGCATGAATTCTTGTGCCTGCACTTCGCTTTCCACAATGGCAAATCCCGTCGGTCCCCACGAGCTCTGCCCTAAGCAGCTGACTTGCCGCTCGTGCAGCCATTGCAATACGGCGCCGACCTTAGCGCTGGCATAGCGCCCACTCTGGGCAGGTGCAAAGTAATCCCCGGTGCGTTCCTGCAATTCGCGAATTGCAGCACCAAATGATGATAAATCATGCTCGGCCAGCGCAGGCAGCGCCTGCATGAGCACGCGGCGGCACAGATGGGCAGCAATGTCAGCCGGAAACGGCGGCAAAGCCTTGAATGCCTCGGTCTCCGCCTCCCCGTGCACACCGGTATGTGAACTGTCCCGGATCAGGATGATGCGCCAGGCTTCGGGAAAATCTGCATGCGCAATCACGGGCGGTACGTTGCCACGGCCGCTATTGCCGCCATCGACAATCACCCCCCCCTGGGCAAAGGTACCGAGCCCAATGCCCGATCTGGCACCTCTTTGCGTATGCAGCGCGACGTCCTTGATGGTGAGGCCAAGATCGTAAAGCCGGCTCATTGCCAACCCCACCGCCAGCGACATCTGCGTCCCCGCGCCCAATCCCGCATGTTCGGGGATGGCCTGCATCAGCTGCATGTGCATGCCTTGTTTGAGTCCAAGCGCCTGAGTCAGGCCACTCGCAATCTTGATGGCACGCGACGCGCCCGGTCCTTCCGCAGTCATGCCATGATTTGCGCGCCATGCATGCAGTTCGGTCTGCGGCTGGTCCAGGCAGACACCTATGCTGCCGTAACGCCTGCCAAGTTCGCCGTTGAGGTCGAAAAAACCCATGTGCAGCCGGGCAGGTGCAGTAATACTGACACCTGTTTCCAGTAGCGTTTGCGATGGGGAATAAAGATCATTCATAAACATGCCGGTGATACATCATATTGGCCAATATTGTAGTCTACCGGCATCGGCAAAGCTGCATGATGGCCCGCATAATGTCCAGATATTGACTCAAACGTTGCGCTCCATTTCCTTCGCTTGCATAATCGCCTTAAGTTTTAGTTGCCGCTTGCTTGTCCCATTCCAGCATGCACCAGCTGCAGATCCGTTCTGCTGCATCTAAAAACTTTGATCTCAATCAGTACTAGTCTTTCGTTATTCTTGAGGAAAAGGTTTTCGGATGGTGAATCCTGCTCACCCAGCCTTGCAGGCGGTTGATCGTGAAACATCGCTTGTCGATGCTGTCACATGCCCCGGCTGCGGATTGCTGTGCGACGACATCACGATTGCCCGCAGCGGCAGTTCGCTGGAAGTCACAAATATCAGCTGTCCCAAAAGCACTGCCTTCTTCAGGCAGGCTTCTCAAAACACATCCATACCGCGTGTGGCAGGTCAGCCGGCTACACTGGAATCCGCCATTCGCCGCGCCGCTGACCTGCTCGGCAAAGCTTCACAACCAATGATCGCGGGCCTCGCTACCGATGTGTACGGCATGCGCGCCGTGCTTGAGCTTGCGGAGCTGACCGGCGCTACGCTGGACCACATGAATTCGGAAGCCGCCATGCGCAATATTTACGCAGTGCAGAACACGGGCTGGCATACCTGCACATTAACCGAGGTGCGTAATCGTGCAGACTTCGTGCTCATCGTCGGCGGAGATATCGTGAGTCGGTATCCGCGCTTTTTCGAGCGAATCGTCTGGAACAATGAAAGCATGTTCGGCCAGGATACGGCAGCGCGCGACATCGTTTATCTCGGCGGCCCGCAACTGGACACCGCAGCCGGCATTTCACCCAGAAATATCAAGCCAACGGTAATCCCGTGCGATAACTGTGACCTACCGCAAGTCGTAGCCGCCCTGCTGGCGTTGGTGCACGGCGGGGAATTGCAAACGAATAATGTCGCCGGTATTCCGCTGGCCGAGCTGCAGCATGTAGCGACCAGGCTGGCGGCCGCGAAATACAGCGTAATTGCCTGGGCGGCGGCAGATTTCGATTTTCCGCACGCAGAGCTCACGATTCAGCAGATTGCCGAACTGATAGCGCATCTCAACCACACGACCCGCTGCTCAGGCCTGCCATTGGGTGGGAGCGATGGCGACATCACCGCCGCCCAGGTCAGCAGCTGGATTAGCGGATACCCCGTGCGCAATAGCTATCGCCGCAGCTACCCGGAATATGACCCATATCGCTTCAGCACGAGTGCGCAATTGAATACGCAGGAGGCCGATGCACTGATGTGGATCAGCACGCTGGACCCTCTACGCACGCCGCCCCTTACCAGCTTGCCAACTGTAGTAATCGGGCATCCGGGTATGCAATTTGCGCACGAGCCTGAGGTATTCATCCCTGTCGGCATTCCGGGTGTGGATCATGCCGGCATCATGTTCCGCAGCGATTCGGTGGTCGCCCTGCCGCTCCGGAAATTACGTGAAAGCCCCCTGCCCAGTCTCAGACAGGTGCTGGATGGCATATCCGCAGAATTGGGAGCGCTGGCATGCTGATCAAGCTCACCGGCGGCAAGGTTTACGATCCCGCGCACAACATCGACGGCAAGGTCATGGACATCTTTATCCGTGACGGTCGCATCGTTGATCAGCCGCGCGACCATGAACCGGTGACGCAGGAGTACGACCTGCGCGGCAAGGTTGTCATGGCAGGCGCCATCGACATGCATACGCACATCGGTGGCGGCAAGGTGAATATTGCCCGCATGATGCTGCCTGAAGACCACCGTGGCGACCCGGAAGCGCACAGCGAATTCTGCCGCGCCGGCTGCGGCCATGCCGTGCCATCCACGCTGACGACGGGCTATCGCTATGCCGAGATGGGTTATACCGCCGGCTTTGAACCAGCGGTTTTACCAGTGAATGCCCGCCAGGCACATCTTGAAATGGCCGACACGCCCATCATCGACAAGGGCGGCTACGCCATGCTGGGCAGCGACGATTTCCTGCTGCGCATGCTGACTGCGAAAAAAGACCAGAACGCCATTAACGACTACGTCGCATGGACCCTCCACGCCTCGCAGGCCATCGGCATCAAGGTCGTTAACCCAGGCGGCATCAGCGCCTTCAAGTTCAACCAGCGTTTTCTCGATCTGGACGAGAACAACCCCTACTACCATGTGACGCCGCGTGACATCCTCAAGGTACTTTCACGTGCTGTGTATGAGCTCGGCATCCCCAAGCCGCTGCATGTGCACGGCAACAACCTGGGTGTGCCGGGCAATGTGGAGACCACGCTCAAGACCATGGGCGCGGCCGAAGGCTATCCCCTGCACCTGACGCATATCCAATTCCACAGCTACGGCACCGAGGGCGATCGAAAATTCTCGTCTGGCGCAGCAGCCATTGCCGAAGCGCTGAACAAGCACAAGAACATCTCTGCCGACGTGGGTCAGATTATGTTCGGCCAGACGGTCACCTGCTCGGGCGACAATATGTCCCAGCATCGCAATGCGGGACACGGACACCCGCGCAAGGCCGTGGTCATGGATATTGAATGCGACGCTGGCTGCGGTGTCGTGCCATTCAAGTACAAGGATGAAAACTTCGTCAACGCGCTGCAATGGGCTATCGGCCTGGAAATCTTCCTGCTGGCGGAAGACCCGTGGCGCATGTTCCTGACCACCGATCACCCTAATGGCGCGCCCTTTACGAGCTATCCGCACCTGATCCGGCTGCTCATGGACAAGAGCTTCCGTGATGATGCCTTCGGCCGGCTCAATCTCGACGCCCAAGCCATGAGCACGCTAAGTTCCATTGACCGCGAGTACAGTCTCTACGAAATCGCCATCATGACGCGGGCCGGCGCGGCGAAACTATTGGGGCTGCATGATAGGGGGCATCTGGGTGGGGGTGCAGCCGCCGACATCACGGTTTATACGGAAAACACCGACCGCGAGAAGATGTTCTCGACGCCCAATTACGTCTTCAAGGATGGCGAGCTGGTGGTGAAAAACGGCAAGATCGTCAAGGTCACCTGGGGCAGTACGCATACCGTCAAGCCTGAGTTCGACCGCGGCATCGAGAAAGACCTCAAGAAGTATTTCGACACTTATCACACCATGAATATGGAGCATTTCAAGGTCAGCGCCGACGAGATCGCCGACAACAGCCGCGGTCGCGTCATCGTGCAGGAATGCAAAGGCCGCAGGGAGAAAACGGCGTGATACTAAATGGAGTCACCATTGATGACACCTTCGCTGAAGCTTTCAACATGCGCGGCACGCGCGTCATCATTACCGCGCAGAATCTGAAATGGGCCTACCATGCCGCCAATGCCATGACCGGTTTCGCCACCTCGGTCATTGCCTGTGGCGTGGAAGCTGCCATCGAGCGGGAACTGACACCCGTTGAAACGCCAGACCAGCGCCCGGGCGTTAGCATTCTCATGTTTGCCATGGGCAGCGCCGTGCTCATGAAACAGCTCGAAACCCGCCTGGGGCAGTGCGTACTGACCTGCCCCACTGCCGCCGCATTTTCCGGTATCGATGGCGACCCGGAAACCGTCACGCGTATCGGTCTCGGCAAAAACCTGCGGTTTTTTGGCGATGGCTACCAGATTTCCAAACACCTGGGCGGCAAGCGCTACTGGCGCGTGCCGGTCATGGACGGTGAATTCCTTACCGAGGAAACCACGGGTATGGTGCGCGCCATCGGCGGCGGCAATTTCCTTGTGCTGGCAGAATCGCAGCCGCAGGCGCTGGCTGCGTGCGAAGCCGCGATTGAAGCCATGCGCAAGCTGCCCAATATCATCATGCCTTTCCCTGGCGGCGTCGTCCGGTCAGGTTCCAAGGTGGGTTCAAAATACAAATCCATGATCGCTTCCACCAATGATGCCTTCTGCCCCACACTCAAGGGCCTGGTGAAAACGCAGCTGTCACCGGAGATCGAATCGGTAATGGAGATCGTCATTGATGGCCTGACTGCCGACGATATCAGTAAGGCCATGCGGATCGGTATCACAGCCGCATGCGAGCTGGGTGCAGCAAACGGTATCCGGCGCATCTCGGCCGGTAATTACGGCGGCAAGCTGGGGCCGCACCTATTCCATCTGCACAAAATCATGAGGGGCACCGCATGAGTGCCCTGACCTTCCGGCTAAAGGACGCACCGCAACAGCGCATCGATATGTCGCCGCTGACGCCGGACCGGCTTGCCGGAATTTCGCCTGCGGATATTGCCGGCATAGAATTGCAATGCGGAAAACGCAAACTGCGCGCAGCCGAGATATTCGATATCAGCGGCGATGATGCCGCCGAGATCGACATCATCAACAGCGGAGGCAAGCTCGACCACATCGGCAGCCGCATGCAAGTCGGGCGGATTACGTTGACGGGCAATGCCGGTGATTATGCAGGCTTCGAAATGCGAGGCGGCGAACTGGTTATCCAGGGCAATGCAGAAGCCTTTGCAGCCGGCGGCATGCGCGGCGGGTTGCTTCACATCCAGGGTAGTGCGGGTGATTTTCTCGGCAGTGCTATCGCCGGTGAGAGGCAGGGCATGAGAGGCGGTACTGTTGTCGTCACAGGTAATGCAGGCGACCGCGCAGGCGACCAGATGCGACGCGGACTGCTGCTGATTGAAGGCAATGTGGGAAATTACTGTGGAAGCCGCATGATTGCGGGCACCATCGGCGTGCTGGGCGATGTGGGTCAGTATGCAGGCTACGCCATGCGACGCGGGACACTATTGCTGCAAAAAGCGCCCGAACTACATGCCACCATCATGGACTGCGGCTTGCACACCCTGCCTTACCTGAACCTCATGTACAAATCATTTGCAGGTTTACCCACGCATTTTTCCAGGCTGCAGCAGATTCGCGTACGGCGGTATGCGGGCGATATTGCCAATGACGGCAAGGGAGAAATTCTAATCCTGCAGTAATGTTCTACGCCAAACATTCGGCCAAAGCGAACTCGATTACCCTATGAATGACAACGATAACCGTAACAAGGAGAACCATCATGCGTAATTACATCATTGCAGCATCCATAGCTGCTTCAAGCCTGTCCGGCTGCGCGAATATGACCGAGACACAAAAAGGTACAGCCAAAGGAGCCGGTATCGGGGCAGCAGGCGGTGCAGTGCTTGGCGGTGTAGCCGGCAAGGGTAAAGGCGCCGCGATTGGCGCGGCTGTCGGAGCCGGTGTGGGTGCACTCGCTGGCAACGTCTGGTCCAAGCGCATGGAAGAACAAAAGAGACAGATGGAATCCGCGACCGCAGGCACCGGTGTCGAAGTCTCTCAGACCACCGATAACCGTTTGAAGCTGGATATCCCAAGCGATATTTCCTTCGATACCAATAGCGCGCAGATCAAGTCCAACTTCCGACCCATCTTGGACAAATTCGCCACCAGCCTGGCGAATAATCCGGCGACCAATGTGACCATCGTCGGCCATACCGACAGCTCCGGCACCGATGCCATCAACGAGCCGCTCTCGCTACGCCGCGCCACCAGCACGCGGGATTACCTGGTCAGAAGTGGTATTGATACGAGCCGGTTCACCGTAGCGGGACGCGGTTCACGCGAGCCGATTGTCGCAAACGATACCCCCGCAAATCGGGCGCAGAACCGTCGAGTGGAAATCTTCGTGGCTGAGCCCGCGTCTGCAGCTCAGCAACAGTAATATTTCGACAAGACAAAGCCAGCGATGCCGGCTTTTTATTGGGCCAAAGTGTTAAAGATTGCCGCCGAATATGCCGATCAGGCCAATAATGATCAGATAAAGCGCCACGATGTAATTGAGCAGCCGCGGCACAATCAGAATCAGGATGCCGGCGATCAGTGACACAATAGGCGCAAGCGTCAGGTTGATATCCATCAAGGTCTCCTCCTTCAATGTAGTCGGTAACTATTGAGACCTAAAGCTGAGAATGTGTCTGTGAGCAAAACCACAGTGGCTAATTGCCGAAACGCTGTTTCAGCGCTTCCGCCTGGCCTGCAGGGATGCTGACCAGCACATCGACATGCTCCGCAAACCGCTTGTCGATAATTTGCCCATTGATCTTGACAAGCTCGCGACTAAACAGATCAAAATCCGCATAGCCGAGGCGCAATTGTAGCCGCGTCATCTCCACGAATGGTCCCAGCCTTGCCGACTCAACAGCCTGCTTGGCTGTACCGCCGTAAGCGCGGGCCAGCCCGCCCGTGCCTAAATTGATGCCGCCGTAATAGCGGACAACAGCCACGCAGATATTGATAAGATCACGCCCTTCCAGGTACTGAAGGATGGGCTTGCCGGCGGTTCCTGAGGGCTCGCCTGCATCGTTGAAGCGCTGGATGATGCCCTGCGGGGTCTTGAGACGGAAGGCGAATGCGAGATGGCCGGCATCGCGATACTGGCTGGCGAGCCGCCTGAGGCACGCCAAGACGGCGTGTTCGCTGTCGGCATGTTCTGCAACCGCGATAAATCGTGACTTGTTGATGGTCTGCTCGGCGTTGCCGGGTTGTAAAATCGTCTGCAAGCTATTCTCAACCGTTTGAATTATCATGAAAAACCATGGTCAATGCTTTATCGCATCCAGATACCCGATATGCCGATACTGATACCTTACCTTGCTCTGTTGATGATGGCTTTTCCTGCACAGGCACAAGTATACAAGTGCACCAGTGCGGAGGGCCGCGTGGTTTATTCAGATAGCCCCTGCACCAAGGGCAATGAGCAGTCTCTGCCCGGCATCAGCAATGCACCGCAAGAGGTAAACCCATCCGCAACTGCACGCAAGCCGGCAGTCATCCAGCAGCTGGATACGGCGGTAAGGTCAGCCATTGCCGTCAATGATCTCAGCCGCGCCGAAGCGCTGGCAACCACAAGCGAACACTGGCAATGGATTGGTGAAGCAAAAAAGAATGTCTACGATACAGCCAAAGACCAAAATTCAGACCCTGCCCAGTCTGCGGAATGCCAGCAGGCAAAGTCGCAACTTGACTACGAAGCCGGCAAGCCTTTCCCTGACACGAATGTGCTGCAAACCAAACGCAGCCTCATGTTCGCATCCTGCGGCATCCCGGAGCCCGTGGAGGTGGTAACCGAAGCGCCGGCTGTGGGATTTTTCCCCAATCAATGGAGCCGACACCCGCGGCATCCTCATCGTTTTCCTCACGGCCAGAAACCTGGCTGGCAACCCAGACCTCCGGGCTATACCTCGCCGCCTTATGACCGTCATATGGAGAAGCCATTCGGCAGCCGCTTTATCCGGCCGGAAGACGCTCCGCGCTGATGCGTGAAAATCAGAGGTGACGTTTGCCGCCCAGTATGGAACCCAGCACGCCGCGCAATACCTGACGGCCCAGCTCCGACCCTATGGTACGCGCCGCACTCTTGGCCACGGTTTCCAGCATGGTATCGCGCCGCCTGCCGACGGACTTGCGACCTTGTGGGTCACGGCCTCCGCCAAAGATACCGCCCCAATCAAAGCCTTGCTCGCCTTCGGCCTGTTCCGGCGATTGCTCGGCACGTCCCTTGAGAATTTCGTAGGCGGATTCGCGATCGACGATCTTTTCGTAAAGGCCGAATAATACGGAGCCGTTGATCATCTGACTGCGCTCGACATCCGTTGCAGGGCCAACACGGCTCTGCGGCGGGCAGACAAACGCACGTTCCACAGGTGTCGGCCTGCCCTCTTCATCTAGGAAAGATACCAGCGCCTCGCCTACGCCAAGCTCGGTGATCACCGTCGCCACATCCACACCTGCATTGGCGCGGAATGTCTCGGCCGCCGCTCTGACCGCCTTCTGGTCGCGCGGCGTGAAGGCTCGCAAGGCGTGCTGCACACGGTTGCCCAGCTGGCCTAGCACAACATCAGGGATATCGAGCGGGTTCTGACTGACGAAATAGACCCCGACGCCCTTGGAGCGGATGAGCCGCACGACCTGCTCGATCTTGTCCAGCAGCGCATCCGGCGCATCGTTGAACAGCAAATGCGCCTCATCGAAGAAAAACACCAGCTTGGGTTTATCCAGATCGCCGGCTTCAGGAAGCCGTTCGAACAGCTCGGACAACAGCCACAGCAGCAAGGTCGCATAAACGCGCGGTGAATTGTAGAGCGTGTCGGCCGCGAGGATATTGACCACGCCGTGCCCCTGCGCATCGGTCTGCATGAAATCATCAAGGTTGAGTGCAGGTTCGCCGAACAGCTTGTCCGCGCTTTCGTGCTCAAGCTGCAATAGCGACCGTTGCACTGCGCCCACGCTGGCTGGGGAGATGTTGCCGTAAGTTGCCATATACTCCGCCGCGTTTTCACTCGCGTGCTGCAGCATCGCGCGCAAATCCTTGAGATCGAGCAGAAGCATGCCCTGGTCATCGGCGATCTTGAATATTGCGGTCAGCACGCCAGCCTGCACATCGTTGAGATTCAGCATACGCGACAACAGGAGCGGGCCCAGCTCGCTGATGGTCGTGCGCACAGGATGGCCCTTGGTGCCGAATACATCCCAGAATGTCACGGGTGACGCGGTATAGCTGAAACCCTGCAACCCGAGCTGCGTCACTCTGGCGTCCACTCTTGCGTTATCGCCCCCGGCTATGCCCATGCCGGAAAGGTCCCCTTTGACATCGGCCATGAACACCGGCACGCCGATGCGCGAGAAATGCTCTGTCAGCGTCTGCAGTGTCACCGTCTTGCCGGTGCCGGTAGCGCCGGCGATGAGGCCATGGCGATTGGCCATGCGCGGCAGCAAGTTGAGTTCGATCTCGCCAGCCTTGGCGATGAGCATGGGTTGCGTCATGTTGAAATCCTAATAGTCAAAATGTCGTTTAACTGCGTCATGATCAAAATTCGCCGCGGCTTGCCTTGTTCACGATCTCGATCAGAAGCCGCTCCAGCTCCTGCGCTGCTTTTTGTGCGCGAGGGGTTGGGTTCCTGATATTGCCGAGATCGTGGGTAGGCCTGGCCACTCCGAGGTAGAGCTGACCTTTTCTCTGGTACACCGCGATGCGGCAAGGTGCAAAAACTACGAACTCGGGGTGATCCAGCATGATGTCCGCACCCAGGCTCAGGCTGCAATAGGCGTGCACTTCCAGCGGCCCTTCAGGGGCCTGACCGCGCTCCTGCAAATGCTCACCTATGGGAAAGTGCGCCGGATTGACCATATTCATGCCTTCGGACAAGGACTTCAGGCTGACCAGCACATCCTCATGACTGACATTTGGTGCAACTGGAATTTCATAAATCGACGATTCATCCTGGCCCGTCCTGGCCTCTGTCAGGGCGCAACTTGCCAACAAGATAGGCAACACAAGCAATAACCATAGATAGTGCCGCATGTCAGCTCTCCCTGTTGGCTGCCTTCATGGCTTCATTGATCGACTTACGATCGAAATGCGGCGCCAGCAGCTGGATAAAGCCGTACATATATCCACGCAAATAGGCATCCTTGCGGATCCCCAGATAGGTCGTGCTGGGGGGAAACAAATGGCTGGCATCCAGCATGGCCAGATTGGTATCCCTGTTCTCGTCATACGCCATATTGGCCAACAGGCCGATGCCAAGGCCCAAAGTGACGTAGGTCTTGATGACGTCTGCATCAATTGCCGTCAGCACTACGTTGGGACTCACGCCCTCTTTCTCGAATATCCGGCTCACCAGCGAACCGCCAGTGAAGGCAAAGTCATAGGTAATCAAGGGATAGCTGGATAGCTTCTTCAATGTTAACGGCGGGTCAGACAGTAGCGGATGTCCGTGCGGTGTCACCACGCAGCGATTCCACTGGTAACAGGGCAGGCAGACGACATCCGGATAGTTGCTGATGGCCTCGGTGGCAATGCCGATATCGGCCTCGCCCCTCATCACCTGCTCGGCAACCTGGGTGGGATTACCCTGATGAATATTCAACGTGACTTCAGGGTATTGCTCCATGAATGACTTCACCGCGGTTGGCAGCCGATAACGGGCTTGGGTATGGGTAGTGGCAACAGTCAGTGTCCCGGTTTCAGTGTGGGTGAATTCATCACCGACGCGTTTGATATTCTGCATATCCAGCATAACGCGTTCTGCCATGTCGAGTATAATGCGGCCCGGCTCCGTCACCCCCACCAGCCGCTTACCGTTACGCTGGAATATCAGCAACCCGAGCTCATCCTCGAGCAACTGGATCTGCTTGCTGATGCCGGGCTGTGAGGTATGCAGCACTTCGGCCGCCTTGGATATATTCAACTGCTGACGCGCAACCTCATGGACATACCGTAGCTGATGCAGCTTCATTCACGCTCCATATAACTAAAACGGATATTTATAGAATAACATATTATAAACTTGGAATTAGGGACTGTTATAATGGCAAGCCCTGCTCCAGAGCATATATTGATGGATATAGGTTACATTCTTTCCGGTTTTGCAGTCGGCGTGCTGGTAGGCATTACTGGCGTTGGCGGCGGTTCGCTCATGACCCCGCTGCTGGTGTTCCTTTTCGGCTTCAAACCCGCGGTGGCCGTAGGCACTGACCTCCTATTCGCTGCCATCACCAAAACCGCAGGTGTGTGGGTGCACCATGGCAAACACGGCTCGGTCGACTGGAGAATTGTAGGCCTTCTGTCTTTGGGCAGCTTGCCTTCGGCACTGGTCACCATTTTCGTCATCCGGCACCTAGTGTCGCTAGGCAAGGAGACTTCCGGGCTCATCACCTACTCTTTGGGGATTGCGCTCATCCTTACCGCAGTCGCGCTGCTGATCAAGAGTTACCTCGCCCGCCATACCGAGCGGCCAGTCGAGAATGGCACTGTCAGCACTGGCCGCTTCACCATGATGCAGATCCCGGCCGTCATTCTCACAGGCGTAGTTCTGGGTTCATTGGTCACTTTGTCTTCTGTAGGGGCAGGTGCATTAGGTACAATAGCGATTTTGTTCCTTTACCCCAAAATGAGTACGCTCAAAGTGGTGGGAACAGATCTGGCGCATGCCATTCCGCTGACGACGGTTGCGGGGATAGGCCATCTCTCGCTGGGTCATGTGGATTTTGTACTGCTCGGTAGCCTGCTCATAGGCTCCGTGCCCGGCATCTGGATAGGCAGCCATGTGAGCGCCAAGATTCCGGAAAAGGTTTTGCGGCCGATACTCGCTTCTATCCTCATGCTGATCGGATTGAAGTTCGTTTTAAATTGAAAAGATGATTCATGTATAAATACGACGAAATAGACCAGACCAACATCGACGAACGCGTCGCCCAGTATCGCGACCAGGTTCGCCGCTATCTGGCCGGCGAATTGACCGAGGATGAGTTCCGTCCATTACGCCTGCGTAACGGCCTCTACATTCAGCGCCACGCACCGATGTTCCGCATTGCGGTCCCGTATGGTCTGCTTGCCTCGAGACAGCTGCGCAAGCTTGGCGATATCGCCAAGCGCTACGATCGCGGCTACGGGCACTTCACTACCCGTCACAACATGCAAATGAATTGGCCCAAGCTGGAAGACACTCCGGACATGCTGGCCGAGCTTGCGACCGTGCAAATGCATTGCATCCAGACCTCGGGCAATGACGTGCGCAACATCACTACCGACCAGTTTGCGGGTATTGCGCCGGATGAGGTAGTTGATCCACGGCCCATTGCTGAAATCATCCGTCAGTGGAGCACTTTCCATCCGGAGTTCACCTACCTGCCGCGCAAGTTCAAGATCGGCATTTCAGGTACCAAAACTGATCGCGCCGTGGTTCAGGCGCATGATATTGGTCTCGAGTTCTACAAGGATCAAGAAGGTAAGACCGCCATCCGTGTCTGGGTCGGCGGCGGCCTTGGCCGCACTCCAATTCTCGGCCAGGTCATCCGCGAGCATCTTGAATGGCAGCATATCCTGACCTACTGCGAAGCCATTATCCGGGTATACAACCTCTATGGTCGTCGTGACAACATCTTCAAGGCGCGTATCAAGATTCTGGTGAAGGCACTGGGCGTCGATGAATTCCGCCGCCAGGTCGAGGAAGAATGGGCGCACATTAAGGATAGCCCCAACACCATCACCGAAGCCGAGTTCGAGCGCGTAGCCAAGCATTTCGACCCTATGCCTTACGAAACACTTCCTGTGCATGACGTGTCCTTTGACGCTGCCGTTGCCAGCAACCCGGCCTTTGCAGCATGGGTCAAGCGCTGCGTGCATCCGCACCGTGTCTCTGGCTATCGTGCCGTAACCTTGTCGCTCAAACCCCATGGCAAGCCGACTGGCGACATTACTTCCGAACAGATGTACGCGGTTGCCGACATGGCCGACCAGTACAGCTTCGGCGAGCTCCGCGTTTCGCATGAGCAGAACCTGATCCTGGCCGACGTCAAACTCGGTGACTTGTTTGCCCTCTGGCAAACCGCGCGTGAACATGGCGTCGCAACGCCCAACATCGGCCTGCTGACTGACATCATCTGCTGCCCTGGTGGCGATTTCTGCTCGCTTGCCAATGCCAAGAGCATCCCGATTGCCGAGGCAATACAGATGCAGTTCGACAATTTCGACTATCTGCACGATATCGGCGAAATCGACCTCAACATCTCAGGTTGCATGAATGCCTGCGGGCATCACCACGTCGGCCATATCGGCATCCTCGGTGTGGACAAGGATGGCTCCGAATGGTACCAGGTCAGCATTGGCGGCGATCAGGGCAACAACACAACGCTGGGCACTGTGTTGGGTCCATCGTTTGCTGCGGACGAAATGCCCGGAGTGGTGCAACGACTGATCGAGGTTTACATCCGCGAACGCACGCCTGAAGAACGGTTTATCGACACGGTGCGCCGCATCGGCATCGCGCCTTTCAAGGCACACGTCTACGGCAAGGCCGAAGAGAAGGAGGTCGCACATGTCTAACCTCATCCGCAACAACGCGATTGTCCCTGACGAGTGGACGGTGGTGACCCTGCCTGTCGTGGAAGAAGCCGTGCGTAAACAGGCCGGCAAGGTTGTGCTGTTCAAGCTGACCGGCGAAGGTGCCGTAACTCCCCAGCAGGTTGCAGATACGCAGATTCCCGCCAGCGGCAAGATCATCGTGCCGCTGACGGTATGGCTTGCCCGCAAAAGCGAGCTCACGGACCGCTTGGCAAAAGGTGAGGTCGGCGTGTGGCTGGCGCCGCATGAAACGGTTGAGACCCTGGCTGATGCAGAGCCGGATCTTAACCAGTTCCCCATCATCGGTATCCACCACGAACGTCATGCGGATGGCCGTCCGTATTCCATGGCATTCCTGCTACGCACGCGTTATGGCTTCAAGAATGAACTGCGTGTATTTGGTGATGTACTTCAAGACCATCTATTTTTCTACAAGCGTTGCGGTTTTGACAGCTATCTGGTTCGCGCTGACCGCTCGGCTGAAGATGCGCTTGCCAGCCTGAACGTTTTCTCTACGCCATACCAAGGCTCGGTAGATGAAAACCGACCGGTCTGGCGCCGCGTCAACCGTGGGTAAAGTAATCAGATGAGCGGTGAAGTTACCATGCTGTGGCCAATCACCAGCAATCCGGCAACCAAGCCGGAGCTGACATCCGCCCTGCGCGCCGCCGTTGAAATCAAGCGGGCGGCTGTAGTCCTGATGCTGCAAGACGCTGTGTCCGAATTCGGCGGCGAAGGCAAAGTCGCATTCGCCAACAGCATGGGCGCTGAAGACATGGTGCTGACCGACATCATTCTGCGCGAACGGTTGCCTGTCGAAATCTTCTCGCTGGATACCGGCCGCCTGCCTACAGAGACCTACGACCTGATTGCCGAGGTTGAGCAGACTTATGGCACCAAGCTCAAGATTTTCTTTCCGCTCAATGAAACGGTTGAAGCGTATGTACAGAGCAACGGCATCAATGCTTTTTACGAATCTGTAGACCTGCGCAAGGCCTGCTGCCACATGCGCAAGGTGGAGCCGCTGCAAAGAGCGCTCAAGGGCAAAAAAGCCTGGGTTACGGGTATGCGTGCGCAACAGTCTACAACCAGGGTTGCTCTGCCGTTTCGTCAATTTGATGAAACGAACGGCCTGGAGAAATTTAACCCCTTAAGCGACTGGACCGAACAGGAAGTCTGGGCTTATATCCGCACGCACAACGTGCCGTACAACAAATTGCATGACCAGTTCTACCCAAGCATTGGCTGCGCCCCTTGCACACGGGCAATTGCAATGGGTGAAGATGTCCGCGCTGGACGCTGGTGGTGGGAAGATCCGGCGAACAAGGAATGCGGATTACACGTTAAGAAAGCCCCAAGCTAATGGCTGCGCTATCCGAGGCTGCGTTACGCGGTACTCGCACCCTCGCCGTACTCACCTGTACTGTCTCGGGTCCTGCGCTCCGTGCGCCTTGCCCCAAACCGGCTCGCCTATTATCTGGTGGCTTTCTATGAATGAGCGAATTTGATTATGACGACACTGACCAAACAAACCTTGTCACACCTCGACTGGCTGGAAGCCGAGGCCATCCACATCATGCGGGAAGTGGCAGGCCAGTGTTCGAACCCTGTGCTGCTGTTTTCCGGCGGCAAGGATTCCCTATGCATGTTGCGACTGGCTGAGAAGGCCTTCCGTCCCGGCCGCTTCCCCTTCCCGCTCATGCATATCGATACCGGCCACAACTACCAGGAAGTCATTGATTTCCGCGACCAGCGCGCTGCGGAACTCGGTGAGCGCCTGATTGTACGCTCGGTGGAAGACTCCATGAAGCGCGGCAGCATCGTGCTGAAATCTCCTGATGAGCCGCGCAACAAGCACCAGTCTGTGACCCTGCTGGAATCCATCGAAGAATTCGGCTTCGACTGCTGTATCGGCGGTGCACGCCGCGATGAGGAAAAGGCACGCGCCAAGGAACGCATCATGAGCTTCCGCGATGAGTTCGGCCAATGGGATCCGAAGAACCAGCGCCCTGAGTTGTGGAATCTCTACAATGCCCGCACACACAAGGGTGAAAACATCCGCGCGTTCCCGATCTCCAACTGGACGGAAATGGATGTCTGGCAATACATCGAGCGCGAAAACCTGCAATTACCCAGTATCTATTTTGCTCATCAGCGCGATGTCGTCATACGTAACGGCTCGATTGTGCCGGCCAATGTACCCTTGGCCAGCGGCGAAGTCATCAACCAGCTTAGGCCTGGTGAAAAAATCGTGAACATGCAGGTGCGATTCCGTACCGTGGGCGATATCACCTGCACGGCTCCTGTTGAAAGCGATGCCGACACCGTGAGTAAAATCGTGGTCGAAACGGCCAACACCACCATTACTGAACGTGGAGCCACCCGCCTGGATGACCAGACTTCGGATGCCTCCATGGAACAACGCAAGAAAGAGGGCTACTTCTAAATGTCCAAGATAGAAAATTTGCCTGCTTACACCGGGAGCCTGCTGCGCTTCATGACATGCGGCAGCGTGGATGATGGCAAGAGTACCCTGATCGGGCGCCTGCTGTTCGACAGCAAGACCATCCTGAGTGACACGCTTTCCAACATGGAACGCACTTCCAAAAAGCGTGGCATGGAAGCCATGGACCTTTCGCTGCTAACTGACGGCCTGCAAGCCGAACGTGAACAGGGCATCACCATTGACGTCGCCTACCGTTACTTCTCCACCGGCACGCGCAAATACATCATTGCGGATGCGCCTGGTCACGAGCAGTACACGCGAAACATGGTTACAGCGGCTTCCACAGCCAATCTGGCGATTATCCTGATTGACGCGCGAAAGGGCGTTCTAACGCAGACCCGCCGCCACTCCTATCTCGCGCATCTGGTCGGCATTCCGCATATCGTGGTCGCGATCAACAAGATGGACCTTGTCGATTACGATCAGGCCGTGTACGAGAAGATACGCGCCGATTACCTTGCTTTTGCCGAGCAGATTGGCTTGCAGCGTGCCGGACATGACATCCGATTTATCCCGCTATCTGCCCTCAACGGAGACATGATCGTAGAGCGCGGTGAATCCATGGACTGGTATCAAGGCCCCACCCTGATGCAGATTCTCGAAGAGGCTCCGCCTGCCCATTCGGAGCAGAATGAGAATTTCCGGTTCCCAGTACAATTCGTTTGCCGTCCCCATGCGTCGGATGACCCCGAACTGCATGACTTCCGCGGCTTCATGGGCCGTATCGAGTCGGGCGAAATTCATGTGGGCGATCAGGTAACGGTCTTGCCTTCAGGCATCAGCTCACGCGTCAAGAGCATCCTGCTTGGCAACCAACCCCTGCAGCAGGCCATTACCGAGCAATCGGTGACGCTGTTGCTGGAGGATGAAATCGACATCTCCCGTGGCGACATGCTGGTCAAAACCGGCCAGGAGCCGGCAGCGGTCAAGCAGATCGAAGCCATGGTGTGCTGGCTGTCAGAGACGCCGCTCTCCCCCGCCAGGTCGTATATCATCCGCCACACAACGCGCGAATCCAAGGCAAGGGTGGGAGAAATCGCCTACAAGGTGGATGTGAATACGCTGGAAAATCAGCCGACGCAGACTCTCGCCATGAATGACATTGCCCGCCTGAGCTTCAGGCTGGCACAGCCGCTGATGACAGACCCTTACACTACCAACCGCGCAACGGGCGCCTTCATCATCATTGATGAATCCACCAATAACACGGTTGGCGCGTGCATGATTCAGGGTTGAGCTTTTAACCCATAGCTATAATCAACTAAAATACGCTCTCGCATTTATTCAAGAGCAAGCACGAGGATCCAAAAATGACTTATGTTGTAACTGAAGCCTGTATTCAGTGCAAATACACCGATTGCGTGGACGTATGTCCCGTGGACTGCTTTGTGGAAGGCCCGAACTTCCTGGCCATCAACCCGGATGAATGCATTGACTGCACCCTGTGTGTTGCCGAGTGCCCGGTGGAAGCGATTTTCGCCGAAGATGATGTTCCCGCAGATCAGCAGGAATACATTGAGCTCAATGCACGGCTGTCTCAGGTCTGGCCAACGATCACCGCCAAGAAAGAAGCCCTGCCTGAAGCCGAGCAGTACAGCCAGGTCAAGGGCAAGCGGGATATGCTGGTAGAGTAAGTCATTAAGACTTAGGGAAAAAGGAGACCTCGGTCTCCTTTTTTATTGGACGATTGAAGTTAAAGCACGAGCGATATTAAGCATGACTGATGTGGGTGCCAACATTCTCAAATTACCCTCTTTCGAACTTTAACCATTCAGTCATCAAAGCTTAACCTCAGCAATTAATCATTGGTGCTTTCAATGCGTTGAGCACTTGTGATGATTTATCAGAAATCCACGCTGGGCATGCATGAGATATTTTCGTCGGAACGTTCTCTCAGCACGCGAGAAAGGCAGGTATTGGTGCTCATCGACGGCAAGCGCAGCACCGAAGAACTGGAAGGATTTTTCGACAGAAAGCAGTTGCGGGAGATTCTCGCCAAGCTGGAGCAACTGGGTTACACGCAGCCGCTTGATGGCCAGGCACCCGTAGCTAACTCGCCGACTTATGCCACGAATTACATTGCGGAAAGCCGCATTGACCTGAGCCCGGAACAACTGGACTCTATCAGACAAATCCTGATGAATGGTGCCGATGATTACCTGGGCATCATGGGTCGCGGGCTCAAGGAAAAGGTTCAGACTACCACCGAGTTCAAAAAACTGAGGAATTTCATTTCGCTGTGGCATATGGCCATGCGCGAATCCAAGTTGGGGCGTGAATCCGCAGGCTTTCTGATGCAGCAGATCAATCAAATCATCGAGAGCACCACTCAAACAGAAGAGACCTTTAAGCTGGAACTAGCCGACCTGGAGCCTGCTTAGGCTTTTTCAGACCTGCTCCTTATTCACGCCGCGCCACAGCCCACTCTTCCACGCAGCCAGCCATCCCAATAACAGGTAACCCGCCATAGCCAGCGCCAGCCCTGAGGGCGCATACCAGGCCAAAGGCACTACCAGCCCGGCCGAAACCGTAGACAGCATCATCTGGATAAATACTTGACCGGAAGCAGCAGTACCACGAACTCTGGGAAAGCGGTCCAGCGCGGTCAAAGACAGAATCGGCATGGCCAGTGCCATACCAACGTTAAATAACGCCACAGGGAGGATGTTATAGATGGGATCGGCCGGCGTAGTGAAACAGATCACCAGATTAAGCAGCACTATGGCAGCCATCCAGGCATAAGCCACTCGCACGACATTTCCCCGTGCACAGCGCCCCGCTGCCTTCTTCGCCAGATAGGAACCCAGCACCATGCCGCAGACCGTAGGAATAAACATCCAACCGAACTGGTGCTCGGTCAACCCGAGATGCTTGATCAGGAACACCGGACTTGCCAGCACGTAAACAAAAAAGGCCGCGAAATTGGCGCCCAAGGCAAAAACCACGAGATTGAATTCCCTGTCGCTGAAGACCTGCCCGTAATCCTTAAGAACGCGTTTGGCAGACAGCGGCACTCTTTTTTGTGCAGGCATGGTTTCCGGCAGAAGTGCCATGGCCGCCCACAGTGATAACCCTGCATACAGCGCAAGAAAGACGAAAATGGCCTGCCAATGTATTCCCAGCAACAGGCCGCCAATAATGGGCGCTACTGCAGGTGCGATGCCGAAGAGCATTTGCACCGTCGCCATCACACGTTGCGCCTGCGCACCTTCGAACAAGTCACGCACCATCGCGCGCGCGACCACATTCCCTGCCCCTGCTGACAGACCCTGAACTACACGGAAAAACCAAAGCGTCTCGACATTGGGCGCGAAAGCGCAGCCGATGGATGCCAGGATAAAAATGCCCAAGCCCCATTTGATGGTGGCAAGACGGCCAATGGAGTCAGAGATGGCGCCATGCCACAAAGTCATGACGGCATAAGGCAACAGGTAAAAGGTCAGGCTCTGCTGAATAGCGTGAGTATTGGTGCCAAGATCCTGCTCCAGAGCAGAAAAAGCCGGCAGGTAGGTATCGATGGCGAAAGGTGCCAGTGCTGCCAGGCTGGCGAGCACAACGGCAAGTACATTAGCGGAAGATTTGTTTTTTTCAGACACGCTGAAGGCTCATAAAAGAAAAGGCACACGTCGAGTGTGCCTTGATTATAGTTTATAGCTGGCTCTGCCTCATCATGGCAATGCATGCAGCTCTTCGACGCGCTCCTTGAATTCGCCTTCGATCAGCTTCTTTGAATTCTTGTCCGTGCGGAACACGATGGGCTGCGCCATACCCTTGGGATTCTGCGCTTCCAAGATGGCCTCTTCGATGATGTGGCGATGCGGAGATAGTGTGCACACAGGGTCGGCAGCCTCTGCGTCGCCTGTCAGCAGGAAGGTCTGGCAGCGGCAGCCGCCCAAATCCTTTTCCTTATCGGGACAGCTGCGGCAGGGTTCCTTCATCCAGCTGTCGCCGCGATACTTGTTGAATGCCGGAGACTCATACCATGCCCACTCCAGGCCGTGCTCGCGCACGTCGGGGAATGTGAGGCCGGGCAATACGCGTGCCGAATGGCATGGCAGAACCGTACCTTCTGCGGTCACGATCATGAATACTTCGCCCCAGCCATTCATGCACTTCTTGGGACGGTCCGAGAAGTAATCCGGCACGACAAAATAAATCTTCATCTTGTTGCCGACCTTCTGACGGAATTCATTGGTCACGGCTTCTGCGTGGTCGATCTGCTCTTTGGTAGGCATCAGCTGGCTACGGTTCACCAGTGACCAGCCGTAATACTGCGTATTAGCGAGCTCGACATAATCGGCGCCCAAGGCTTCAGCCATTTCCAGGATTTCCTTGATATGGCCGATGTTGTAGCGATGGATCACCACGTTAAGCACCATGGGATAACCGCGATCCTTGATCATGGCCGCGACCTTCTTCTTGAGCTGGAAGGTTTTGGTATCCGTGATGAAGTTATTGATCTCTTCCGTGATGTCGTGCATGGAGAGCTGGATATGGTCCAGCCCGCCCGCCTTGAATTCATCTATGCGTTTTTCGGTGAGGCCGACGCCGGATGTAATGAGATTGCTGTAATAGCCAAGCCTGTGCGCTTCGCGCACGATTTCCTCGATGTCGTCGCGCAACAGCGGCTCGCCGCCGGAAATCCCGAGTTGCAGTGCACCGAGCTTGCGGGCATCCTGCAGCACCTTGATCCACTGTTCCGTGGTCAGCTCATCCTGCGTGTACTTGGCGTAATCCGTCGGGTTGTAGCAGAAGGCACAGTGCAGTGGACAGCGATAGGTGACCTCCGCCAGCAGCCACAATGGCTGGGTGTTGGTCTGGGAAGCGGCTACGCCGTTATTACCTATGGTCTGCGTCATGTGACTTCTCCTGCATCAGTTACGTTTCTCGATCCAGGCCTTCTCTAATGCGAGATCAAGCATGGATAGCACGTCATCCCGCAAATCGGGTACGCCGGGGAACGTTGCTTCTAATTCTTGGACAACCTGATCGACGGTTTTATTCCCGTCCACGCGCTTGAGTACTTCACCGGCGCTGCCGTTGAGCTTGATCATGCCTTCGGGAAACAGCAGCACATGGCATTGCTGCGCTTCTTCCCACTGGAAGCGATGATGGCGCGCGATGCCGTAGACATCGGCAGGCGCGACTTTATGGTTAGCGGGGCTGGCGGAGGTATTGGACATTGTTCTCAATCTTGATATCGGTACTTGCAAGCATGATGGAATCTGCGATCACCCACAGCACGTCGAGCTTGAACTGTAGGATATCGAGCGCTTTCTCCTGCATCTCACGCGACTGGCTGAAGTAATCGAGCGTAACAGCAAGGCCTTGCTCCACGTCGCGACGGGCCTCAGTCAGACGATTCTTGAAATAGATCAGCCCTTCTTCCTTGACCCATGGATACATGCTGGGCCATGAACTGATGCGCTGCTGGTGGATGTGGGGCGCGAAAAGTTCGGTGAGCGAAGAGCATACCGATTCCTGCCAGGAACGCTGGCGTGCGAAGTTGATGTAAGCATCAACGGCAAAGCGCACCCCGGGGCTTACCAGCTTCAACGATGTCACGTCCTCACGCGTCAGCCCGACAGCCTGTCCCAGCTTGATCCAGGCTTCAATGCCACCTTCATGCTGCTCGTCGCCGTCATGGTCGATGATGCGCTGTATCCAGCCCTTGCGGATTTCCTTGTCCGGGCAATTGGAAAGAATGGCAGCGTCTTTCTGGGGAATGCCGATCTGATAGTAAAAGCGGTTGGCTACCCAGCACTGCAGCTGCTCACGCGTGAGTTTGCCTTCATACATCATCACGTGGAATGGATGGTAGATGTGGTAACCCTTGCCCTTTTCGCGCAACTTGGCTTCAAACTCCTCGCGGGTCCATGGGGCATTTATTTGTGGCGCGTTCATCGTTGTCTCCTAAAGAAGGATGTCCATACCATCATAAGCCACTTCGATGCCATGTCGACCCAGTTCGGCCCTTTCGGCTGAATCTTCTCTAAGAATCGGATTGGTGTTATTGATGTGAATCAAAACCTTGCGGGCTGTCGGGAATGCTGCCAGCTCCTCGAGCATGCCGCCGGGGCCGGATTGGGGGAGATGGCCGATATCGCGCGCCTTCTTGGTCATCAGGCCCATATCGATCATTTCGGTATTGGTCCAGAAGGTGCCGTCCACCATGATGCAGTCGGCCTGCGACATATATTGCGGCAGATGGGGTTCGATTTCGCCCAAACCGGGGGAATACCATACCTTCTTGCCAGTGGAGATATCTTCAATGAGCACGCCGATGGTGTCGCCGGGATGCGGGTTATTGCGGTGAGGCGAATATGGAGGCGCCGCACTTTTCAGTGGCACTGCGGTAAACCGCAAATTGGCAGCGCCGGGAATTTCAAATGAGGTTTTGCCGTCGGTAGGAACCTGATGATGGTTCACGCCGCAATAATGGCCAAGAATATTGAGTAGCGGATTACCAGTGGTCAGGTCCTGGTACACCATATCCGTGCAATATATTTCGCGCTTGACCTGGCCTTCCCGGAGCATCAGCAAACCTGTCGTATGGTCGATCTGCGCATCGATGAGCACGATGCCGACAATACCGCTATCGCGGATCGCGCGACCGGGCTGCAACGGCTTGAATTCCTGAATCTGCTGCAGCACATCAGGGGAAGCATTAAAGAGGATCCAGTTGACGCCATCGCCGCTTACGCAGATCGAGGACTGCGTGCGTTTGGTAGCCTTGATCGTGCCCTTACGCAGGCCGTCACAGTTAGGGCAATTGCAATTCCACTGCGGAAATCCGCCACCGGCAGCGGCACCTAAAACATGTATATGCATCGAAAACCTTCAGCTCAAATAATTATAGGGTGCAAACCGGGAAATCCCTGTAAGTCACCCTATGTTCAACCAGTACACCGGGCTGTCAGACAGCCCGGAAATTGCACCTTAGCGGTTGCAAACGTACATGGTAACTTCAAAACCGAAACGCATTTCGGTAACTTCTGGCTTGGTCCACATAGTCATTCTCCTAAAATGGTAATTAGTAATGTCGAACAGCATCAGAAATGCCCTGCGACGTAATGCATTCTGGGCATCTTGCTTCAACCACAACAGAGGGAAATAACCAAACTTGGCTACGTATAATCATGAGCCAAGGCTGGGTTTCAGCTATTGACGGCTTTGCTGGCGAGTTTCTGTCTGCGCATCTGCACTGAAGAAGCCAGTGTTTCCAGGAGATTCACGCTATCTTCCCAACCCAGGCAAGCATCCGTGATGGATTTGCCATATTCCAGCGGCGTGCCCTGTAAATGCTCCTGGCGACCCTCTTTGAGATGCGACTCCACCATCACGCCGATAACACGGGTGTCTCCGCTTGCCACTTGGCTTGCGATATCCATTGCCACGTCCTTTTGACGCAGAAACTGCTTGCTGCTGTTGCCATGACTGCAGTCCACCATCAACTTCGGGGACAGGCCTTCAGCCGCCAGCGTCTTGCAAGCCGCATCAATGCTCGCAGCGTCATAATTCGGCGATTTACCCCCACGCAGGATGACATGGCAATCGTCATTGCCGGTCGTGGAAATAATGGCGGAAGTTCCCACCTTGGTGACGGACAGGAAGTGATGAGGTGAAGAAGCCGTCTTGATGGCATCCACGGCAACACGCACGCTGCCATCGGTGCCGTTCTTGAAGCCGACGGGACATGACAAACCCGATGCCAGTTCACGGTGAATCTGCGACTCGGTGGTACGTGCGCCAATCGCGCCCCAGCTCACGAGATCGGCCGTGTATTGCGGCGTGATGGTATCGAGAAACTCCATCGCTGCCGGCACACCCAATTCATTAACATCCAGCAGGAATTTACGCGCCTTTTCCAGCCCGACATTGATGTCGTAACTGCCATCAAGATGGGGATCGTTGATCAGACCCTTCCAGCCCACGGTCGTGCGCGGCTTTTCGAAATATACGCGCATGACGATCAGTAGATCAGCAGAATGCTTTTTGCGTACTTCCATCAGGCGCCGTGCGTATTCAAGACCCGCCTCCGTATCATGGATGGAACAAGGCCCGATGATGACCAGCAAGCGATCATCCTTATCGTGCAGGATGTCATGGATAGCGGCGCGTGTTTCCAGGATATTCTGCGTGGTTGCTGCACTTTCCTTGAGGCGTGCAAGCAGCTCTGACGGCAGGATCAGTTCCTTGATTTCCAGGATACGGACGTCATCCGTCGCCAGTTTTTCGTATTCAGTCATTGCTACTCTTCAAGTATTTCGGTCAGCGCCTGCAGGAACCGTGCATTTTCCGCAAACAGGCCGATGCTTACCCGCAGGTAATCCGGCATTTCATAGTTGGCTACAGGCCTGACAATCACGCCTTTCTGCAACAGGCGCTGATATATCTTGCCGGCATTGTTCACACGGAAGCAGACAAAATTTCCGTATGACGGAATGAACTCAAGCCCAAGCTGCACAAGACCTTCCGTGATCTGCTTCATGCCCGCCTGGTTAAGCGCGTAGCTGCGGGCCACAAATGCGTCATCCTGTAGCGATGCCACCGCGGCTGCCTGAGCGATACTATTGACGTTGAATGGCTGCCGTACGCGATTCATGATGTCGGCAACCGACGCGTTAGCCATGCCATAACCAATGCGCAGACCTGCCAACCCATACGCCTTGGAGAATGTACGGGAAATGATAAGGTTATTGAACTCTGCCAGCCATCGCACGCTTTCCGATTTGTGCGTCTCGGGCAGGTATTCATCATATGCCTCATCCAGCACCACCAGCACCTGCGGAGGTACCTGGCTTAGGAAGTTCCTGAGCGCATGTTTATCCAGCAACGTGCCGGTAGGATTATTCGGATTGGCGATGAAAATCATGCGTGTGCCGGGCGTGATTGCAGCAAGCATGGCATCCAGGTCGTGCGCATAATCCTTTGCCGGCGTCACGATGCCCTTTGCGCCTACGGCCTGGGTGGCCAGTGCATACACTGCAAATGCATGCCGGGAATAAATCGCTTCCGATCCCGGCACCAGAAACGCACGCGCGGCCAGCTCGAGGATATCGTTTGAGCCATTGCCGAATACCAGTTGCTCCGCCACTAAACCGAATCTTCTGCATACGGCATCGCGCAAGGCGAAGCTGTTGCCATCCGGGTAACGATTGATATCTTCCAACGCATCCTGAATGGCTTCGTACGCTTTAGGGCTGATGCCCAGGGGATTTTCATTGGATGCGAGCTTCACGATGCTGCCTTCTTCCAGGCCCATTTCGCGTGCGAGTTCGGAAATCGGCTTACCCGGCTGGTAAGGCGCTATCGAACTGATATAAGATGGTGCGAGGTCGCACAAGCTGTTCACTGATTCCCCCGAGCTAAATAAAAATGCGGCTTTCGCCGCAAGATTTCATGCTGCATTCTACACCAACTCCCCTGTCATTCGAATGTCTGGGTCGGTGGGCCGTTCTTGCGGGTATGTTTCACCAGATACATCGCCTGATCAGCGCGACGGATGATGTCTATCGCAGTTGCACCCTTATACGGGAACAGGCAGATCCCTACACTGACAGCAACATTTTCGGCAAGCTCTATGCTCCTGAGCTTCAACGGAGCTTCTAGTTGCTGCTCGAGCTTTAGGGCCAGCGCTTCTGCCGCCACCCTGGTCTTGATATCTCTCGCCAATACAAAGAACTCGTCACCGCCCAGCCTCGCCAGCGTATCGGTTTCCCGCACCATCTTTTTAAGCCTTGCCGAAATTTCCTGCAGCACCTGATCACCCACAGCATGGCCGTAGGTGTCGTTGATCGGTTTGAATTTGTCGAGATCGAGAAAAAAACCGGCGCACAGTTGCTCGTTCCTTGTGGCGTAACTGAGTGCCTGCTCTACGCGATCCATGAGCAGTTCGCGATTGGGCAGTCCGGTCAGCCGGTCATGCAGAGCGCGCTCATGCTGCAGCCTGCGCTCTACATCGAGCTCCTTCTCACGCAGAAACAGCAGTCTGTGCTGTTTGCCCGTCATATAGTTGGTAAATGCACCAATAAAATTGGCGGCCACAATGAAAAAATCATAACTGATGAGCGATAGCAGCGGGAGCGGTTTCATCCATACAAACATGAGGTTGAAGCCTGTGAATAAAATTATGTTGACGCTCACGGCATTGGCAAATTGCAGGCCCGCAAGGGAATAGCACCAGATGGCTGTGAGGATGAGACCGGCGTAGTAATACCCGATGGCAGCTTCTGGCAGCAGCCACATTTTTCCCAACAGACCTACGCCGCCGAACAAGCCGGCAATCGAGAGCAGCAACTGGTTTGATCTTGAGAATTTTCGGTAGAAAGTCAGGCCGAATACGGCAAAGGCCAGCATGATGACCATCGTCCTGATGTACCAGATCTTGAGGACGGCACTTTGAGGCACGAAAAGCGCATCAAGAAAGCCATACAGGCCATACATGATGGCGCCTACCAGCAGCGCGATTCTCGCCTGCCTGCGCAAGCTGGGGAGGGTATATTGACGGTAAAAGGCTTCCAGGCGCTCGCTTGTGAATTCAAGCGTGTACTTGTTTAAAGTTGCTGTCCGCAACAAGTCAGAGCTGATGGGCATCTGCCGAATTTACCTGGCTTTACCTCATATCACAGCCATGGGGTAGGAACCCAGGATTTTGATAAAGGAGGCCCGCTGCTGCAGCTCATTCAATGCATTCGCTACATCTGCATCTTCATGGTGGCCTTCAATGTCCACAAAAAAGACATACTCCCAGATTCCCGTCTTCGAAGGTCGCGATTCCAGCTTGGTCATGCTGACGCCATGACGGGCCAGCGGATCCAGCAGATTCGACATGGCGCCCGGTACATTCCTCGTGGCCATCGCCAGTGAGGTCTTGTCGCGGCCGGAAGGCGCTACATCATGTGTGGCCAGGATGAGGAAACGTGTGGTGTTTCTGGGGTCATCTTCCACACGCTCGGCCAGAATATTCAGACCAAACAGGCTGGCAGCACGTATGCTCGCCAATGCAGCAGCCTCATCATCTTCCGCAGCGAGTCTTGCTGCTTCCGCGTTGCTCACCACTGCATGCCGCTCAGCGCCGGCAAGGTTCTGGTTCAGCCACTCATGGCATTGCGAAAGCGATTGCGTGTGCGAATACAGTTTCCTGATGCGAGATGTGTCCTGCTGTTTACTGAGCAGATTGTGATGAACCGGCAGCTCGATTTCACCGCAAATCTTGACACTACTGCCTATAAGCAGGTCCAGTGTGCGCCCCACGGCCCCCTCGGTGGAATTCTCAACCGGGACTACGCCGTAATCCACCTTGCCGGCTTCGACGACACGGAAAACTTCATCTATCGAACTGCACTGCACCGGCATGGATAATTCGCCGAATTGCTTGGTTGCAGCTTCTTCACTGAAAGTCCCCAATGGGCCAAGGAAAGCAACGGAGAGTTCTTTTTCCAGCGCCCGGCAGTTCGCCATCACCTGCCGGAAAATGGCCGTCACAGCTTCAGCGGACAACGGACCCTGATTCTGCTCCAGCAGGCGGCGCAACACCTGGGCTTCGCGTTCTGGCCGATATATCGTGCCGCCATTCTTGAGATTGCCAATTTCGCGGGCTAGCTGCGCACGCTCATTGACCAAGCCCAGCAGCTGCTCGTCAATGGCATCGATCTTGTCACGGTATTGTTTGAGGAATTCACTCATGTTGTGTCGGCGCCCCAGTTATTTTCTAGCCATGAGCCTTCTCAAAGTCTTTCATGAAATCCACCAGGGCCGCAACCCCCTCCATCGGCATGGCGTTATAGATGGAAGCGCGCATGCCGCCGACGAGTTTGTGACCTTTCAGCTGTAGCAGGCCACGCTCATGGGCTTGCGCCAGAAAGGCCGTTTCCAGCGAAGCATCACTGATACGGAAAGGCACGTTCATGCGTGAACGATTTTCCACCACGATGGGCGAATAATAGAAATCGGTGCTGTCGAGGTAATCGTAGAGCAGACTGGACTTGCGGATGTTGGTCTTTTCCATTGCCCCCAGGCCGCCCTTGACCTTCAGCCACTTGAACACAAGCCCCGCCATGTACATGGCATAGGTAGGAGGTGTGTTGTACATGGAATCATTATCCGCATGGATCTTGTAATCGAACATGGTTGGCGTGCCGGGGATCGTTTGCCCGATAAGATCCTCACGCACGATGACGATCGTCAAACCAGCAGGGCCGATATTCTTCTGCGCACCGGCATAGATCACGCCGAACTTGCTGACATTGATGGGCCGGGAAAGGATATGCGACGACATGTCCGCCACCAGCGGTAAATCGCCAGTATCCGGCGTCCAGAAAATCTCGACGCCGCCTATGGTTTCGTTGGAGGTGTAATGCAGGTAGGCGGCATCGGGGTTCAGCTTCCACTCTGATTGTGCCGGCGCATAGGTAAAGTTGGCGTCTTCAGAGGAAGCCACTACATTGACTTCGCAATAGCGCGCACTTTCGGCAATCGCCTTTTTGGACCAGAGACCGCTGTTGAGATAGTCCGCGGTTTTTCTGCCCCGTAACAGATTCATGGGCACCATGCAAAACTGGCTGTGCGCTCCGCCCTGCAGAAAAAGCACTTTGTAATTTGCAGGGATACTCAGCAGATCCCGCAGATCTGCCTCGGCCTCGGCCGCAATACCTGAAAACTCTTTGCCGCGGTGGCTCATTTCCATGACCGACATACCGGAACCCCGCCATTCGATCAATTCATCCCGTGCCTGAGCCAACACTTCTTTCGGCAGTACCGCCGGGCCGGCGGAAAAATTATATATCTGGCTCAACTCAGGCTCGGTTATGCGTCTTCGTCATCGGTCTCGATGACTTTTTCCAGGCCGGAGAGCTTTTCACCCTCACCCAGATTGATCAGAGTCACCCCCTGGGTCGCACGGCCGAGTTCGCGGATTTCCTTGACGCGTGTGCGTATCAGCACGCCGCCGGTGGTAATCAGCATGATTTCATCTTCATCATTGACCAGCCTTGCTGCGACCACTGTACCGTTGCGCTCGCTGATGGCAATCGCCTTCACACCTTGCGTCCCTCGACCGGAATGGCGAAAGTCCGAAAGCACGGTGCGCTTGCCGTAGCCATTTTCAGTCGCGACCAGCACGGTCTGCTTGTCATCTGCGGCGATCAATAATGAGATGACGCGCTGCTTGGCCTGCAGCTTCATGCCTCGCACGCCGCGTGTGTTACGACCCATGGCACGGACGTCTTCTTCATCGAACCACACCGCCTTGCCGGCGTTCGACACCAGCACGACATCGCAGCCGCCGTTGGTGATTTCGGCACCGATCAGATAGTCGTTGTCGTCCAGATTGATGGCAATGATGCCGGACTTGCGTGGGTTGGAGAATTCCACAAGCGCGGTTTTCTTGACCGTTCCTTGCGATGTCGCCATGAAGACGAAATGATTCTCGTCGAACTCCTTGACCGGCAGGATGGCGTTGATCTTTTCGCCCTCTTCCAACGGGAATAGGTTGACGATGGGCTTGCCGCGGCTGACGCGGCTGCCCTGCGGCACTTCATAAACCTTGAGCCAGTAGACGCGGCCGCGGCTTGAGAAGCACAGGATGTAATCGTGGGTATTGGCCACGAACATCTTGTCGATAAAATCATCTTCCTTGGTGGCAGCTGCCTGCTTGCCGCGTCCGCCGCGACGCTGAGCACGATATTCATCCAGCGGCTGGGATTTGATGTAACCGGTGTGGGAAAGCGTCACCACCACATCCTGCGGAGTGATCAGGTCTTCCAGCGAAAGATCCTGCGCATTGTGCACGATCTCGCTGCGACGCTTGTCACCAAACTGCTGGCGAATCGCTGACAGCTCGTCCACGATGATCTGCGTGACACGGCCTGGCGTAGCCAGGATATTCAGGAGATCGGTGATGACATCCATCACCTCCTTGTATTCGCTGACAATCTTGTCCTGCTCAAGCCCAGTCAGGCGTTGCAGTCGCATTTGAAGAATCTCTTGCGCCTGCACGTCAGACAATCTGTAACCTTGCGCTGACAGCCCATACTCCGGCAGCAGGCCGTCGGGGCGCGACGCATCGGATGCTATACGCTTGAGCATCTCCTCGACCACTGGCGACTCCCAGGTGCGTGCCATCAACTCGCGTTTGGCTTCCGGCGGGGTAGGTGCGGCCTTGATGAGCGCAATCATTTCATCCACATTCGCCAGCGCCACAGCCAGGCCCTCCAGCACATGACCGCGCTCTCTGGCCTTGCGCAGCTCGTATACCGTTCTGCGCGTGATGACTTCGCGACGATGGCGCAGGAAGGCTTCGAGCATCTGCTTGAGGTTCAGCAGGCGGGGCTGGCCATCAAGCAGCGCCACCATGTTCATGCCGAAGGTATCCTGCAGCTGGGTCTGCTTGTAGAGATTGTTGAGGATGACTTCCGGTACTTCGCCGCGTTTGAGTTCGATGACAACGCGCATGCCTGATTTGTCCGATTCATCGCGCAGATCGGAGATACCTTCGATCTTCTTGTCGTTGACCAGCTCGGCGATTTTCTCGACGAAGGTCTTCTTGTTCACCTGGTATGGCAGCTCGTCCACAATCAGTGCCTGGCGGTTGCCGCCCTTGTCCAGGTCTTCCACGTGCGTACGGCCGCGCATGACGACGCGACCGCGACCGGTTCTGTAGCCTTCCTTGACGCCCACTGTGCCATAGATGATGCCGGCAGTCGGGAAGTCCGGCGCAGGGATGATGTCTATCAGCTCATCCACACTGATTTCGCCATTTTCGAGCACCGCGAGACAGGCATCGATGACTTCATTGAGATTGTGCGGCGGAATATTGGTCGCCATGCCGACAGCGATACCGGAGGAACCATTAATCAGCAGGTTGGGAATGCGTGCAGGAAGAATCAGGGGCTCATGTTCGGAGCCGTCATAATTGGGACCGAAATCGACAGTTTCCTTGTCGATATCCGCCAGCAGCTCATGTGCGATGCGCGCCATGCGGATCTCGGTATATCGCATGGCAGCGGCATTGTCGCCGTCTACCGAACCGAAGTTACCCTGCCCGTCGACCAGCATGTAGCGCAGCGAGAAATCCTGCGCCATACGGACAATAGTGTCATAAACCGCCGTGTCGCCATGCGGGTGGTATTTACCAATGACGTCACCCACGATACGGGCGGATTTCTTGTAAGCCCGGTTCCAGTCGTTATTAAGCTCATGCATCGCAAACAGTACGCGCCGATGAACAGGTTTCAGGCCATCCCTAACGTCTGGTAGCGCACGGCCAACGATTACGCTCATTGCATAATCCAGGTAGGAACGGCGCATTTCGTCTTCAAGACTTATGGGTAGTGTTTCTTTTGCGAACTGATCCATTGCGATTGGCTTCAAATGGGCTTATAAAGTCTGCAATTCTAACACGACCATGCACAATTCATTGCGGCTTTAGCAGGGCTGCGCCACAAGCAGTAGGCTATTAGACGGTTTCATCTTGGATTCTCTTTTCAAAAAATCCGTTAGAATTCGCATTGATTGATTTACGCTGTTTTTTTACCGCTAACGTTGATAAAGGAGATTCACATGGCTGTTCTTGTAGGCAAACCTGCCCCCGATTTCACTGCTGCTGCAGTTCTGGGAGACAACACCATCAAGGAAGACTTTAATTTTGCCCAATACACCAAAGGCAAGGCAGCGGTAATTTTCTTCTATCCGCTGGATTTCACTTTTGTATGCCCATCCGAACTCATCGCGTTCGACCATCGCCTGGACGAATTCCGCAAGCGCGGCGTTGAGGTGATCGGCGTTTCTATCGATTCGCACTTTACCCATCTTGCCTGGAAGAATACTCCAGTCGACAAGGGCGGCATCGGCAAGGTTGGTTATCCGCTGGTGGCTGACATCAAGCACGACATCTGCAAGGCATATGATGTAGAAGCTGAAGGCGGCGTCGCCTATCGCGGCTCCTTCCTGATAGACAAGAGCGGCATCGTACGTCACCAGGTGGTCAATGATCTGCCGCTGGGTCGTGATATTGATGAAATGCTGCGCATGGTTGATGCACTGCAATTCTTCGAAGAGCACGGCGAAGTCTGCCCTGCTGGCTGGAAGAAGGGCAAGGCAGGCATGGATGCCTCACCGGAAGGTGTTGCTAGATATCTGGCGGAAAACGCAGAGCAGCTGTAACGCTGGATGGAAAAGTAAAACGGGGCCAATGGCCCCGTTTTTTATTGCGAACTGTCGCAGTAATCTACTTGCGGCTGCCGACCGCAATGACCAGCACGCCGGCAACAATGGCCACGATCCCAAGTACTGCCGGGATAGGCACATTCTTCTCGGTTTCGGCAGTAGCCTTCAAATCGCCAATCTGCGCGATGGTTTCTTCCGATTCGTAGCTGAAGTTCTTGTACGCCAGGCCAGCCACGCCCAGCATGATCAGCAGCGCGCCTACAATGACAGATGCTTTCATGGATGCTCCTCTTAATGACTCTACGAAAGCATACTTCTCTAGCTCATCCTTTATCTATGGCCTGGCTAACATAGCGAGGTCGCGCTTCAGGTCTTCAATGTGCTCAAGACCGACAGCAATACGAATCAAGCCATCGCTGATGCCTGCCGCTGCCCGAGCTTCAGGAGTCACACGACTGTGCGTGGTCGTGGCTGGATGCGTAATAGTGCTCTTGGCGTCGCCCAGGTTGGCCGTGATCGAGATCATGCGCGTTGCATCAATGAGTTGCCATGCGGCTTCCTGCCCGCCTTTCACGTCAAACGAGACAATCGCTCCGCCACTCTTCTGCTGCTTCATGGCCAGCGCATGCTGCGGATGTGAAGCGAGCCCCGGGTAATAAACTCTGGCAACGCCTGGCTGATTTTCCAGCCATTGCGCAAGCTCGAGCGCATTTCGGGTGTGGGCTTGCATGCGTACAAACAGGGTCTCCAGTCCCTTGAGGAATACCCAGGCATTGAATGCGCTTAGCGTCGGCCCAGCCGTTCGCAGGAATCCGTAGACCGGTTCCAGCAGTGTCTTGCTGCCCAGCACGGCTCCGCCAAGACAACGGCCCTGACCATCAATGTACTTGGTCGCGGAGTGGATGATGATGTCCGCTCCCAATGTCAGCGGCTTTTGCAATGCAGGCGTGCAGAAACAATTGTCCACGGCGAGCAGCACGCCATGCTGATGCGCAATGTCCGCCAGCACCTGAATATCGCAGACCTCGGTCAATGGATTGGATGGGGTTTCCACAAAAAACAATTTGGTGTTGGGCTGTACCGCTGCTGTCCAAGCCTCAGGGTCGGTCAGCGAGACAAAGGTCGTCTGCAAGCCCCAGCGCGCGAGGATGTTGCTGAACAGCTGGACGGATGTACCGAAGATGCTGCGGGAAGCTACAATGTGATCGCCTGCTGAGCACAAACCCATGACCGTAGCCAAAATCGCTGCCATGCCGCTGGACGTGGCCACACAAAACTCTGCGCCTTCCAGCGCCGCCAGTTTTTCCTGGAATGCGGTAACCGTCGGATTGGTAAACCGGGAGTAGATATTGCCCGGTTCCTTGCCGCTAAAGCGCGCAGCAGCCTGCGCTGCATTTTCGAATACAAAACTCGAGGTCAGGAATATTGCCTCAGAATTCTCTCCGAATTCGGTATGACCGCTGCCGGCACGTATGCCAGCTGTTTCCGGATGCCATTGATCTGTCATGTTGAATCACCTTTTCCGCCTTCGCAGGCTTAACTTCGGGCATAAAAAAACCCGTTTCGCCAAAAAGCCAAAACGGGTTTTCTACTCGCTTTAGCTGAATTTGTAATGCGCCCGCAAGCTGAGTGTTAACTCAAATCGGCGCAATCTGAATAGTAGGCTTCCGCTTCCTGCCCGTCAAGGCCGGGCTAGGCGGCCTCCTCTTCATCCTCGATATCCGCAGCCACGAGGTTGAGGTCCATTTGCGTGCTCGAGTTTGCTGGCCGCCTGATGGCGTAGCTGTCGCCACGTGCGGTCTCGATGGAAGTCAGGTAGGCCTCATCAATATCACCCGTGACATAACAGCCATCGAAACAGGAACAGTCGAATTTATCCAGGCTCGGGTTACTGAGTTGCACAGCATCAATCAGCGCATCAATGTCCTGATAGATCAAAGCGTCTGCGCCAATCTCCTTGCAGATTTCCTCGTCCGAACGCCCCGTAGCCAGCAATTCGTCGCGGGTCGGCATATCAATGCCATAGACATTGGGGAAACGTACCGGAGGTGCGGCGGAGGCAAAATACACCTTCGTGGCGCCGGCGTCACGTGCCATTTGCACGATCTGCTTGGATGTCGTACCGCGTACGATGGAGTCATCAACCAGCAAGACATTCTTGCCCTTGAATTCCATGCCGATCGGATTGAGCTTCTGGTGCACGGAGCGCTTTCTCAAGGCCTGGCCCGGCATGATGAAGGTTCGACCGATATAACGGTTCTTGATGAAGCCTTCGCGGTAGGTCAAATTCAGTTCGTTCGCCAGCTGCAACGCACTGGGGCGACTGGTGTCAGGGATGGGGATGACAACATCGATATCCAGGTGGCTCCATTCGCGCCTGATCTTCTCCGCGAGGCTTACACCCATATGTAGCCGCGTCTGGTAAACCGATACGCCGTCAATAACAGAATCCGGGCGCGCCAGATATACATATTCAAAAATGCATGGGGTCAATGTGGCATTTTCTGCGCACTGGCGCGAATAGAAGTTGCCGTCCATATCAATAAAGATAGCCTCGCCGGGGGCTACATCGCGTAGCAATGTGAATCCGAGCACATCCAGCGCCACGCTTTCGGAAGCCACGATATATTCAGTGCCCCTCTCCGTCTCTGCCTTGCCGATGACCAGCGGTCGGATGCCATGCGGGTCGCGGAAGGCCAGTAAACCGAAATTGGCAACCATCGCCACCACTGCATAAGCGCCGCGGCAACGCTTGTGTACACCGCTGACTGCCTCGAAAATCATGTCGGTATCAAGGACTGCGTTATGGGCTGTATGCTCGATCTCATGAGCCAGCACATTGAGCAAGACTTCAGAATCTGAACTGGTATTGATATGCCGCAGATCCTGGCGGAACATCTGCTGTTTGAGCTGAGCCGAATTGGTCAGATTGCCGTTGTGGCCGAGAACAATACCAAAGGGGGAATTGACATAGAAAGGCTGGGCCTCGGCAGCCGATGACGTGCCTGCAGTCGGGTAACGCACGTGAGCAATGCCTGCCGTGCCCTGCAGGTTGCGCATGTGGCGGGTGCGAAAAACATCCTGCACCATGCCGTTGCTTTTGTGCATGTAAAAGGTATTGCTGTCACAGGTGACGATGCCCGCAGCGTCCTGGCCTCTATGCTGCAACACCAGCAATCCATCGTAAAGCAGCTGGTTGACCGGCTGTTTACCCACTATTCCGATAATTCCACACATAAGTGAGCGCCTTAAAACAAGTCAGGTGAACAGGATGGCATTGAATTCAATCTTTGCCTTAATTTAGTCATATTTCACATGCTTAGCAATGTCCGTCGGGAACCACATCAACACACTCATCGCAATTGCCTCAAGCGGCGCACTGAACATGGCATTCCGCCAGCGTGCATCCTGCGGTAAACTGGTCAGGCCGCCAACCAGCACCATTACCAGGGCAATAATGCCGCCGCGTGCCATGCCGAAAAAAGCACCCAACAAGCGGTCCACCCAACTCAGACCGACCTGCCGGAACAGCAGGGATATTGCGATTGCCAGCAGACTCGTGATCAACAGCACCGCGAGAAAAAGTATCAAAAAAGCTGCCAATATGCGAAGCGGTTCGCCGGGGATGGCAGCAGGCAGCAATGCTGCAAGCTCCAGACAGTATGTCCTGGCGACAAAAAACGCGATAATCCAGCCCGCTAGTGACAGCACTTCCCGCACAAATCCGCGCATGATGCTGATGAGCACGGACAGTCCAATAATTGCCAGAAAAACATAATCAAAAACTGTCATCAAGCGCCTGGCGCTCTAACCGGCGGCATCAGCCGTTTTTCACTACCATGCCGGACAAACCGGCATCCTTGATCTTGGCGAGGGCAGTCTCGGCTTCCAGTCTGGAGTTGAAGGGGCCAGCCCGCAAACGTATCTTTTCGCCCTTGGAAGTCGCCACTTTCTCCGTGAAACTCTTGTATCCCTTTTGCTGCAGCTGATCTTGCAATTTTTTGACGTTGCCGGCATCCGAGTACACCCCAATCTGCACAACAAAGCCGTCCTTTACGGCCGCTTCCACTGGTACATCGGCTGGTTTGGCGATTTCAGTTCCTGGTGCAGCTTCAGCAGTTTTGGCCTCAGCATCCGGTGATTTGGTTGTATCTGCCGTTTGGCCAGCTGTTTCCTTCTCCGCTGTCTGCTCCTGCAAAGGTACTAACGGCACTTCGGCCACCTGGGTATCTGTCGCAGCAGGATCGACTGGGATGATCTTGGAAGTGAAGTCCGAACCTTCCTGGCTTGGAATAGTGATTTCAATATCTTGCTGGGGGGCCTGGCCTGCGCGGTCATCCAATATCATTGGTAGAACTGTAACCATGAGCAGCACCAGCGCGACAGCTCCGACCAGGCGTCTGCGCGCCCGTTTCTTGAACTGGAGTTCCTGGTCGCTTATCTGATTTGGCGGCATTAAATATCCTGTGGCTTATGAAGATTTGGGAAAATCTTTCATCACGTCCGCGACGGTATAGAAAGAACCAAATACGATAATTCTATCATCCCGGCCTGCATCAAGACAGGCTTGACGATACGCTGCAGTCACCTCAGGAAACTTCCTAACATCGCATTGACTGTCATGCTGATGGATGATGCGGGCCAGCTGTTGCGCTGTAGCACCTCGAGGGCCGGGAATATCCGCCAGATACCAGCTATCCACCTGTTCACATACTTCCTGTACCACGCCTGCAATATCCTTGTCTGCCAGCATGCCGAAAACCGCCAGAGTGCGATTGGACTGGGGAAGCTGCTGAAGGTTCTCAGCCAGCGCATGCGCTGCATGCGGGTTATGGGCTACGTCCAATATCACCAGCGGTTTAGTCGAGCATTGCTGAAAACGTCCCGGCAGCCTCACAATCTGCAAGCCTTTAGCGATATGGTCTGGCGAAACCGGTAACTGATTCTGCATCGCCTGAATTGCATCGATGACGCACGCAGCATTTTCCAGCTGGAACCCGCCGGTGAGCGCGGGAACAGGCAAGCCTTTCAATTCACAACCGCCGGCGCGATAGGTCCAGCCATGCTGCTCTCTTGCCATCTGGAAATCGCGGCCTATACGCCTGAATTGGGCACCGATGGTTTCTGCATGATGTATCAGGGGTTGCGGGGGATCGCTATCTCCGCAAATCGCCGGTACATCCTTGCGGAAGATGCCTGCTTTTTCGAACCCGATGCTTTCGCGGCTTTTGCCTAGAAAATCCATATGATCATAATCGACGGTGGTCACGATGGCACAAGCAGGATCGAACACGTTCACAGCATCTAGGCGGCCGCCAAGCCCTACTTCAAGGATTGCCACATCCACCTGGTTACGCATGAAATGCCATACGGCTGCGAGCGTACCGAATTCGAAATAAGTGAGTGGAACATCACCTCTCGCCGCTTCCACAGCCGCAAATGACTGCATCAGATCATCATCGCCTATTTCTTCGCAATCAAGGCGTATGCGTTCGTTATAGCGCAGGAAATGCGGAGAGGTATAGCAGGCAACTCGATAGCCGGCCTGCTGGTAGATATGTTCCAGCATGGCACAGGTGGAGCCTTTGCCGTTGGTGCCGCCCACGGTGATTATTGGAAAATCGGGAGCAAGATTGAGTCGGCGCCTGACGTCATTGATACGGTCCAGGCCCATGGCAATGGACTTGGGATACAGCGCCTCAATGTATTCAAGCCAATCCTTGAGACTGGCAGGCGGAGGTTTGTGTCCAGACAAGATCAGGATTGCTGGGCAGCGGGCAAACGCATCATGCTGGCGAGCAACACATTGATGCGGTCGCGCATCTGGCGGCGGTCGACAATGATGTCTATTGCACCATGCTGCAGCAGGAATTCCGCACGCTGGAAACCGTCAGGCAAGGTTTCACGTACGGTTTGCTCAATGACGCGCGGGCCGGCAAACCCGATGAGCGCCTGGGGCTCGGCGATGATGACGTCGCCCAGCATGGCAAAACTGGCGGAAACGCCGCCCATGGTCGGGTCCGTCAGCACGGAGATATAAGGCAAACCGGCTTTGCCGAGTCGATTCAGGGCAGCGCTGGTCTTGGCCATTTGCATGAGGGAGAACAGGCCTTCCTGCATGCGAGCGCCGCCGCTGGCCGAGATGCAGATAAAAGGCATTTTCTGCTCCAGGCATGCTTCCACGCCGCGTACAAACCGTTCGCCGACAACCGATCCCATCGAGCCGCCCATGAATCTGAATTCGAACGCGGCGACCACTACTGGCATACTCTGGATGCTGCCTTGCATGACGATCAAGGCGTCCGTCTCGCTGACTTCCGACTGGCTGGCCTTGAGGCGATCGGAATAACGTTTGCTGTCCTTGAATTTGAGCGGGTCGATCGGCAGCACTTCGGTACCGATCTCAAAGCGGCCTTCTGCATCCAGCAGCAGTTCCAGTCGTTGCCGCGCTGAAATGCGGTTATGGTGGCTGCACTTGGGACACACTTCTGCATTGTTCTCAAGATCCGACCGGTACAGGACAGACTCACAGGCCGGACACTTGCTCCAGAGACCTTCAGGCACATTCTTCTTGCTCAGGCCTGCACGATTGATTTTTGGTGGAAGAAGTTTTTGCAGCCAACTCATGGGTTATTCCTTCGCAATACTAGATGGAATCAATGGCGCTGCGTAATTCGCGCATCAACTGACTCACATTGTCGATCAGATTGGTTTCGCTGGATTGCTCAATAGCCTGCACCATACGGCTGCCCACCACCACTGCGTCAGCTACCTGGGCGACTGCCCGGACTGTTTCAGCATCTCTCACACCGAAGCCTACGCCCACCGGCAAACCGGTTTTTGCTTGAATGGCAGCCACTTTGTCAGCGACTTCGGCGATATCCAGATTCTGCGCCCCGGTTACACCCTTGAGCGAAACATAATAAACAAATCCGCTCGCCTGGTTAACTATCATATCGACGCGGGAAGATTCGGTTGTAGGTGACAACAAAAAGATTGGATCAATCTCAGCATCGTGCAGACTTTGAACGAAGTCGCCGCATTCCTCTGGGGGGTAATCCACGGTCAGTACACCATCGACGCCGGCATCCTTGGCGGCCGCAACAAAATTTGAGCATCCCATTGCTTCAATCGGATTGGCATAGCCCATCAGCACGACGGGTGTCTTGTCATCCCGCTGCCTGAATTCCTTCACCATTTGCAGCACATTCCCCAAACCTACCCGATGTACCAGCGCCCGCTCACTCGCGCGCTGGATCACCGGCCCGTCGGCCATCGGATCTGAAAACGGCACACCCAGTTCAATAATGTCCGCTCCCGAATTCACCAGAGCATGCATCAGGTTTACCGTATGAGTCGGATGCGGATCGCCCGCAGTAATATACGGAATCAGGGCTTTCCTGCCTTGCTGTTTTAACACGGTAAAAGTGGTGTGAATACGTGACATGTAGGTTTGATGAAGCGATTAAAGAGTAATGCCGGAAAGTCGGGCGATGGTATTGATGTCCTTGTCGCCGCGACCTGAGAGATTGACCAGCAAAACCTCCTTGGGAGACATGGTGGTGGCCAATTTTTCTGCGTACGCCAAGGCATGGCTGGATTCCAGCGCAGGGATGATGCCTTCGGTGCGGCAAAGGTTGTGGAATGCCTGCATGGCCTCATCATCCGTGATTGCGACATATTCAGCTCGCTTACAATCCTTGAGCCATGCATGCTCAGGGCCTACGCCGGGATAATCCAGGCCTGCCGATATGGAATGCGTCTCTATGATTTGCCCATCCTTATCCTGCATGAGATAGGTCCGGTTACCATGCAGAACGCCCGCCGGTGCATTGGCGGTCAGCGGCGCCGCGTGCTTGCCGGTTGCGATACCATGTCCCGCGGCTTCCACGCCGATCAGACGCACGTTTTCATGATTGATATACGGATAGAAAATGCCCATGGCATTTGAACCGCCGCCCACACAAGCGATGACGGCATCCGGCTGACGGCCCTCGATCTCCTGCATCTGATCGATGCATTCGATGCCAATCACGGCTTGGAAATCGCGCACCATCATCGGGTAAGGATGCGGGCCGGCGACGGTGCCGATGATGTAAAACGTGTTGTTGACGTTGGTGACCCAATCGCGCATGGCTTCATTGAGCGCATCCTTGAGCGTCTTGGAGCCGCTTTCCACAGGCACTACAGTCGCGCCCAGCAGTTTCATGCGGTAGACATTCGGCGCTTGGCGCTTGACGTCTTCCGACCCCATGTAAACAACACATTCCAGGCCCATGCGCGCCGCAACGGTCGCTGTTGCGACGCCATGTTGACCTGCACCAGTTTCGGCGATAACCCGGGGCTTACCCATGCGCTTGGCCAGTAATGCCTGGCCTATGGTGTTGTTCACCTTGTGGGCACCTGTGTGATTCAGGTCTTCCCGCTTGAGGTAAATGCGCGCGCCGCCGACTCTTTCAGACCAGCGCTGCGCGTAATAGATGGGACTGGGACGCCCGACAAAATGTTTGAGGTCGTGAGCGAACTCGGCAAGGAACTGTGGATCATGCCGATAGCGTTCATACATTACCCGCAGTTCATCCAAAGCCTCAATGAGAGTTTCGGCAACGAACGTACCGCCGAAAGGTCCAAAATGACCACGCGCATCCGGCATGTCATAAAGCTGCATCTTCTACTCCTTGCATGAATGCGGCGATTTTATCCGCATCCTTGATTCCCTTTGATTTCTCCACCCCGCCGCTGACATCCACGGCATATGGCCGGACTTGATTTATGGCCTGGGTGACATTTGCTGGAGTGAGACCGCCTGCCAATATGATCGGCTTGGATAAGCCTTCAGGAATCATCTTCCAGTCGAAAACTTCCCCCGTGCCGCCTGCTGTGCCCTCTTTATATGTGTCCAGCAACAGGGCATGGGCGTCTGCATAATCCGACGCGTATTGTAGCAAATTTGTACTCTCCCGGACGCGTACTGCCTTGATAAACGGCATCTCATACTTATTGCAATCCTGAGCAGTTTCATCTCCATGAAACTGCAGAATATCCAAATGAACTTCGGATAGAACCGACCTTATCTCATGCTCGCCTGCATCTACAAAAAGTCCTACAGCAGCCACAAAAGGCGGCAGGCAGGCCACAATTTTCCTTGCTTGTTCAATACTGACAAAGCGTGGGCTTGGTGCGTAGAAAATCAGGCCAATGGCATCGCAACCTGCCCGCGTGGCTGCCATGGAATCTACTTCAGATGTGATGCCGCAAATTTTGACGCGTGTTCTCAATGGGATATCTGATCTATTAAAGGCTGGTAGCGTAACTTAAAGCCCGCCTGCTGTCATGCAACAACTCAAGTGAAAAAGCTGGGGCGCCATGTTTCCGGCAAGCCCCATTTTGCCTCGTAACCGATTCCCGCCAGATACAGGCCTGCGGGTGAAAATGTGGGTGGCGCCATGGTTCGGTTGCGGGCTTCAAGCAACTCGGCCATGAATTCAGGCGGATACTTGCCTTTGCCTATATAGATCAGAGCGCCAACCATGTTGCGCACCTGATGGTGCAGGAAAGCATTTGCACGGAATTCAAACACGATGGTCCCATCCTTGGCACGCACATTTGCCTCATGCATTTTTCTGACCGGGGACTTGGCCTGGCATTCAGCTGCACGGAATGCACTGAAATCGTGTTCACCAATCAGATATTGGATGGCCTGCTGCATCAAATCGACATCGAGCGGAGCGTGAAACCAGCCAGCCTTGGTGCTCAGAATGGCAGGAGCCACCGGCGTGTTGACGAGCAAATAGAGATAGCTGCGCTCAAAGGCGCTGAATCTTGCGTGGAAACCCTGTTCCACCGGCACTGCCCAGAGTACGCGAATGGATGCCGGCAGCATGCTGTTGATACCTCGCACCCATGCATTCAGCGGGCGTTCGGTTTCGGTATCAAAATGGATGACCTGGATCATGGCATGCACACCTGTATCTGTCCTGCCGGCAGCTATCACTCTTAGCGGATGCCCGGCCATGGTTTGCAGCGCCTTTTCGAGATGATCCTGCACGCCGCAGCCGCCGGGCTGGCTTTGCCATCCACAAAAAGGTGCTCCGTCGTACTCTAGGCCCAGAGCCAGTCTCATAATAAATACCTTCCTCCAACTAAAGCCATGCATATAGCTGCAGCTGCACCATAATCTACCAGCTTGGTATACGCACCTGCCGGCAAGTAAGACATCCGCAAGGGCATTTGAATTACGCGATGAGCGCGGCGGCCAGCTAAAAATTCTTGCAGGAAGATGCAACCGGTCAAACAAAAAAGCCGGGCTGAAGCCCGGCTTTAGATAGCGCGTATTCAAGCTTATCCGATGTTGCCTAACATCTCCTGGGCACGGGCTTTCTGCTGTGGTCCGCCTTCTTTCAGAACCTCATCCAGCAATTCACGGGCACCTTCCTTATCGCCCATCTCCATATACGCTGTCACCAGGTCCAGCTTGGTTTCCACTTCCGGAGATTCGGCGTCTGCCGCATTGCCATCGGAAATGCCATTTGACGAGAAGTTCTCGTTAGTGGTTTCAGGATTGTCGATGGTGGGCCCGAAATCCAGCGTTATGCCTGATAGATCTATTTCTGGCGGGTTAGGCGCCTCTTCATCCAGGGACTCGAATTGGGCCGAAATCGCAGCATCGTTCAGAGCAGTTTCACCTGTCTCATTTTCGAAATTGAAATCCAGTCCGAGGCCCTGATTTTCGGATGCGGGAAGCTCGACCTGCATGGATTCTGTATCCAGCTCAGGCAAGTCAAAAGATGGTGCGCTATCGGTAGCCGGTTCAAATCTGATGTCTTCTTCAGCTTCCGCCGCAGGCGCTTGCCCCAGAGTTGCGTCGTCAAAGCTTGGAAGCGCTTCTTCCTGGCTAGGTGAGGCCTGGAGAACCGAGGTCATTTCTGTGGCACCATCGGAAACCCCAAGCTCAGGCATATCGAAACTCAGCCCCATATCATTGGAGGCTGCTTCATCGGATGCTATCGCAGATATTGGGCTTGTGTCCGCCATGGCGGGACGTACATTGTTATCTGCCTCCAACCCAGGCATATCAAGTCCGGGCACAGTGCTGCCGAAGTCTTCTGCTGCTGGCATAGCAGTTGTCGCGCTTCCGGAAGCATCACCCAGATCAAAATGAAGTTCATTTGACGTCTGCGCGACTTCAGCCTGCGGCTCTTCGGTGGTGCCGAATATGCTATCTGACATTGTGGTCATCGCAGAGAGAGAATTGCCGCCGGCATCTGCAGAGGGTATGCCAAGATCAAAATCAATATCCTGGGTGGCAGACGTAGTGTTCACATCTGCTGGCTGCTGGGTAGCAGCCTCATTACCTAGCGAGAAATCGAGACTGGATTCGTTCATTTCTTCAACATTTTCGAAGTCGCTGACATCAAGCCTGGACTTCTCAGCTGCCACCGCAGCCGAGGACGCCCCAGCCACTACAGCAGCAGCTGCAACGCCTCCAGCGCCTTTGGTGTCGTAAAGAGGGTTGCCGGGTTCCAGCTGCTGACCCATCTGAGCCACTTTCAGCCAGGTGGGATCATTGGATCCCAACGTGGAATACAGCTCACCGGCGATCGTTTCAAACGCAGCGGTATCTTTGCGATTGGCGATGATCTCCAGTAGCTTGAGATGCAATTCATAGCGCTGTGGCTCTTTAGCGATTGCATCCTTGAGTATTTCTTCCGCTTGCGCATCACGGCCATAAGCCATGTACACCTCGGCCTCGGCAATTGGGTCGACGTCATGGGTGTCTATCATGCCGCCGCTGCTTTGCGAGAAGTCGGTCAAGAATGAAGTGTCACCGGTATCTACCGTACCGCCGGCGGTATTACCGAATACTGTATTTGCCTTTAGTCCGCCTGCGGTCAGGATGCCTTGCTCGAAGCTGTCAAGGTTGCGTCTGCGGCGATTCCGCAGAAATAGCCATCCACCGCCAAGCAGCACCAAACCACCTCCTGCTACAGCAAGCAGCATGGGGTCCTCAGCGAGGCCATCCAAAATGCCCGGCTCCTCGACCGGCGGAGGCGGTGGGGGGGTAATCTTCTTCTTGGGCTTCTCTACAGGTTTGGCTTGCTCAGCAGGCGGGGCAACTGGCGGCGCTGCTTCCGCAGTCGCTGCCTCAGGCGTGGCTGCGGCTGTTTGTGCAGGCTCTGAAGCGGGAACATTGTCCGCATCTGGTACGTTCGGCGTATCGGCAGCTGGATTCTGCTCGGTCGCAGCAGGGGCAGGAGCAGCCACGGCGCCGCTTGCGTTCTGCTGCATTTCAGCCAGGGATTGGTTTTTTATCGCCAGCAGTTTCTGCATATCTGCAATCTGCTTTTCAAGCAGGGCGGTACGCTCATTGGCTTCCTGAGTTGCCTGCTCCTTGGCGATCACTTCTTCCTGCAAAGCATTAATTCGGTCCTGCATCGCCTTGCTGTCACCGCTTGCAGCATTGGTATCGCTCTTGGATAACTTAACTACATCGCGTGGGCCGGCCGCAGGTGGAGCGGCCTTGTCTTCAGCCGCAGTTGTGATTTTCCCGCCGGATGCCTGGGTATCGGTATCTTCGGCAGACGGAGCAGCATCAGCCACCACACCAGCCAGTCTGTTGCGATAAGCATTCCAATCTGCAGAATGCACTCTCACCTGCTGTGCTGCATCAGTCCGGCTAATGGACTGTAATTCTTCCGGGCCTGGTACACGGATAATTTGCCCAACCCTGAGACGATTCATGTTGCCGCTGACAAACGCATCTTCATTTGCGTTATACAAGCCAGTCAGCATCTGCTCCAGGCTAATGTCCTCCACCTGCAACCGTCTTGCGATGGAACTCAGCGTATCTCCCGGGACAGTTGTGTACTCTTGCGCGGCAGCGCTCTCGTCAGGAGCTTGAGAAGTTTGATTTCCTTGGGCCGTCGTCTGATTGGCGGCCGACTGTCCAGCGGGAGTTGCTGTTGACGATTCACCTGCAGTAGCAGGAGTCGCCGGGGATGGCGAAGCCTGAGTTGTCGGAGCGCGAACTGCGGCACTACCAGTCGGGGCATTATTGGAGTATCCGGGAGGGTCAAGCAGAACGGTATACTCACGCAGCAAGCGGCCGGTCGCCCAATCCACCTGAATCAGCATATCGAGAAACGGGTCACTGACCGGCTGACGTGTGCTTAACTTGAGAACAGGCTCGCCATTGGGCTTTTTCCCCACCTCTACTTGAATGGCAGTATGCAGTGCGCTGCGCTCAAGGCCTTGCACAGCGTAGGCTTCTTCTGGAGCAATCGCAGCAGTTAGGGTAGAAAGCTCTTCCGGGGTGGTGGAAAGCAGTTCGATCTCGGCATTAAGGGGTTCGCCCAAGCCTGAAATAACCGTTAACTTACCCAGACCCGCTGCATCGGCAGCAACCGGCATCAATGCAAAATATACTGCCAGCGTAATCCGTCGTAGTTTGGATTTGTGCACCTATCCCACCCTTAATATGAAGAACTTTTTAATAGCTTTATTAAGCTAACATCAAATAGTTAGAGTTGCAAGCTCATATCATACATTATATTTAGCTCATATCTCTAAGCTAATGCCCTGATTTTACTGACTATCAACCAGTATCCTGAGCATGCGGCGCAACGGTTCCGCAGCACCCCACAGAAGCTGATCCCCTACAGTAAAAGCCGATAGATATTCTTCACCCATCTTCATCTTGCGCAACCGCCCAATCGGCGTTGCCAGGGTGCCGGTCACAGCAGTTGGCGTAAGCTGCTTCATCGTAGCTTCACGCTCATTGGGGACAACGGTCACCCAATTGTTGGCTTCGGAAAGCATTGACGCCACCTCGTCCAGTGGCACATCCTTGCGCAGCTTGATGGTCAACGCCTGAGAATGGCAGCGCATGGCGCCTATGCGCACGCATAATCCGTCCACGACAATGGGATGACCTTCGCGTCCCAGAATCTTGTTGGTCTCTGCCTGGCCTTTCCATTCCTCCTTGCTCTGGCCGTTGCCGAGATCCTTGTCTATCCACGGAATCAGGCTGCCAGCCAGCGGCACACCGAAATGCGCAGTCGGGAAACGCTCGTCACGCAGGATGCCGGCAACTTCACGATCTATATCCAGAATCGCTGAAGCCGGATCGGACAGCAGATCGCTGGCGACACGATGTGCCTCTCCCATCTGCTTGAGCAATTCGCGCATATTCTGTGCACCCGCACCGGAAGCCGCCTGGTAAGTCATGGCGGTAACCCACTCGATCAGGTCTGCCTTGAAAAGGCCATTAAGTGCCATGAGCATGAGCGACACGGTACAGTTGCCGCCGATCCAGTTTTTGTTGCCGTTTGCCAGCGCATTCTTGATGACGCCGAGATTGACCGGATCCAGGATGATGACGGTATCTTCTTCCATGCGCAGCGTGGATGCGGCATCGATCCAGTGACCTTGCCAGGCTTCATTTCTCAGCCTGGGGAAAATTTCAGTCGTGTAATCGCCCCCTTGGCAGGAAATGATGACATCCATGGCCTTGAGCCCGGCGATATCTTTCGCATCCTTGAGCGCAGGCGTTTCGCGACCAATATTCGGCCCCGGCTTGCCCGGCTGGGAAGTGGTAAAGAATACGGGATCGATGTGATCGAAATCATGTTCTTCGCGCATGCGCTGCAGCAGCACGGATCCCACCATGCCCCGCCAACCGACAAATCCTACTTTCAACATAGCTATTCCAGTTCCTTTATAGCGCTGCCACGACGGCATCGCCCATTTCGCTGCACTTCACCCTGTTCGTACCTTCGGTCCAGATGTCAGCCGTACGATAACCTTGCGCCAGAGCTTGCTTGACGGCATTCTCAATCATGTCTGCATTAGCTTCATCATTGAACGTGTAGCGCATCATCATGGCGGCCGAGAGAATGGTCGCCAGCGGATTGGCAACATCCTTGCCTGCAATATCCGGCGCCGAACCATGGCTGGGTTCGTACATGCCCTTGTTGTTGGCGTCCAGCGATGCCGACGGCAACATGCCTATGGAGCCCGTTAGCATGGAAGCCTCATCAGAGAGGATATCGCCGAAGATGTTGCCGGTAACCATTACGTCGAACTGCTTGGGCGCGCGAACCAGCTGCATGGCCGCATTGTCGACGTACATATGGCTGAGCTCTACTTCCGGATATTCCTTGGCCACTTCGATCATGATCTGGCGCCACAGCTCGGTCGTCTCCAGTACGTTGGCCTTGTCCACCGAGCATACCTTCCTGTTGCGCTTCATGGCGATCTGGAATGCAACATGGCCGATACGGCGGATTTCGGACTCAGAATAACGCATGGTGTTGACACCTTCGCGTTCACCGTTTTCCAGCGTGGAAATGCCGCGCGGCTGGCCGAAATAAATGTCACCAGTAAGCTCGCGTACGATCATGATATCCAACCCGGACACGACTTCCGGTTTCAGCGTAGAAGCGGAAGCCAGTTCCGGATAGAGCAATGCCGGACGCAGATTGGCGAACAGATTCAATTCTTTGCGAATACGCAGCAATCCACGCTCAGGGCGCTTGTCACGCGGCAGCGAGTCATATTTCCAGTCGCCCACAGCGCCCAGCAGGACGGCATCCGATTCCTTGGCCAGCTTGAGCGTATCATAAGGTAGCGGATCACCCGCGGCTTCATAACCGGCGCCACCTATCGAGGCCTGCTGCAACTCCAGCGCAAGACTTTTTTTCGTGGCCAGCGCGTTCAGAACTTTCACCGCTTGAGCGGTGATTTCCGGGCCTATGCCATCCCCTGGCAATACAGCAATCTTCATTTGAACTCTCTTGTCCTAGTTATTGAACAGCCAAGGTTGGGCCGCGCTATGTCTGGCTTCAAATGTCTTGATTTCATCCACATGCTGCAATGTCAGGCCGATATCGTCCAGGCCATTGAGCAGGCAGTGTTTGCGGAAAGGATCAACTTCGAAACTGTAGGCCTGGCCATCCGGCGTAATGACTTTTTGTGCTTGCAGATCAATGGCCAACTGGTATCCGGGCGTCGTTTCAACCGCCTTGAACAAGTCATCCACGATAGCCGCATCCAGCATCACAGGCAGAATGCCGTTCTTAAAGCAATTGTTGTAGAAGATATCGGCAAAACTGGGCGCGATGATGGCGCGGAAGCCGTAATCCAGCAGAGCCCACGGAGCATGCTCGCGGCTCGAACCGCAGCCGAAATTCTCTCTGGCGAGCAAGATGGAAGCACCCTGATAACGCGGCTGGTTAAGCACGAAATCAGGGTTCAACTGACGCTTGCTGTTATCCATGCCAGGCTCGCCATGGTCGAGGTAACGCCATTCGTCAAACGCATTCGGCCCGAAGCCCGAGCGCTTGATGGATTTCAGAAACTGCTTTGGGATAATCGCATCGGTATCGACATTAGCGCGATCAAGCGGCGCTACCAAACCCTCAAGTTTTGTAAACTTTTCCATTAATATTTCTTTTTCTCTTCCGCCTTACTGTCTATTTTGTCGCCCAGCTTGGACAAGTCCTCTCCGAAGCCCTCCACCGTATTGCAGCCGATTAGAAGCAATGAGCAAGCCATCAAGATAATCCCAAAAACTTTATTCATTTTCGCCCCCATCAAGAGTTCTAACATCAACAAAATGCCCCGCAACCGCTGCAGCAGCGGCCATCTCCGGGCTGACCAGATGCGTACGGCCACCCTGCCCCTGACGCCCTTCGAAATTGCGGTTTGAAGTGGATGCGCAACGTTCGCCCGGCTCCAGGCGGTCGGCATTCATTGCCAGACACATGGAGCATCCGGGTTCACGCCATTCAAAGCCGGCTTCCCTAAAAATCCTGTCCAGGCCTTCCTGTTCGGCCTGGGCTTTTACCAGACCTGAACCCGGCACAACCATGGCCAGCTTCACATTCGGCGCAACATGCTTGCCCTTGGCCACCGCCGCAGCGGCACGCAAATCCTCAATGCGCGAATTGGTGCAGGAACCGATAAAAACCTTGTCCACCGGAATATCAATAATCGGCGTGTTCGCCCGCAATCCCATGTATGCCAGCGCGCGTTCAATACTGCCGCGTTTTGTATTGTCCGTTTCCGTGGCCGGGTCTGGCACATTTCCGCCAACGCTGGTCACCATCTCGGGAGAAGTCCCCCAGGTGACCTGAGGCTGGATGTCTGCCGCATCCAGCTCCACCTTGGCATCGAATCTTGCGCCTTCATCGCTCTTCAGTGTGCGCCAGTATGCAACCGCCGCCTCCCACTGCTCGGCCTTGGGGGCATATGGACGGCCCTTGATGTAATTGATCGTCGTATCGTCCACCGCCACCATGCCGGCGCGTGCGCCCGCCTCGATGGCCATGTTGCACAATGTCATGCGGCCTTCCATGCTCAGGGCTCGGATTGCCGAACCTGCAAATTCAATTGCATAGCCTGTTCCCCCGGCTGTGCCAATCTTGCCGATGACAGCGAGTGCAACGTCCTTGGCGGTTACGCCGCGGCCCAGCTGGCCTTCCACTCTGACCAACATGGCTTTGGATTTTTTCTGTACAAGGCATTGAGTAGCAAGCACATGCTCGACTTCAGAAGTGCCGATGCCGTGCGCAAGAGCGCCGAAGGCACCATGCGTACTGGTGTGCGAATCACCGCAGACCACGGTCATACCGGGCAATGTCGCGCCCTGTTCTGGACCAATGACATGAACGATGCCCTGGCGTGCATCATTCATGCCGAATTCGGTGATGCCGAACTCAGCACAATTGTTATCCAGCGTTTCCACCTGCAGGCGCGATACCGGGTCGGCGATGCCCCTGCTGCGATCCGTCGTCGGCACGTTGTGATCCGGTACAGCCAGCACAGACCCCGTGCGCCAAACCTTGCGCGCTGCCAGCTTCAGGCCTTCGAACGCCTGCGGACTGGTCACCTCATGCACAAGATGCCGGTCGATATAAAGCAGCGCCGTGCCGTTTTCTTCACGGACGATGTGGGAATCAAACAACTTGTCGTAAAGCGTTTTTGCCATTTCAAATCTCTTTTTTAGCTATTACCTGCCACCGCTTAATCCCTGAAATTTCCAAACTGCAGCGGGAAGTCCGTCACCGACTTTTTCACGTGAGCAATGGTATCCTGCAGCACATCGCGCTTGGCGCCATTCACTCGCACAGTGTCACCCTGAATGCTGGCCTGTACCTTGAGGCCGGAATCCTTGACCAATTTGACAATTTTCTTGGCCAATTCGCCGTCAATGCCGTCGCGGATTTTCATTTCCTGCTTTGCCTTGTTGCCTGACACCTTTTGTACATCCTGCAGATCAAGGCGCTTGCTGCTGTCTGGCTCCTTCTTTTCCATGGCCGGGAACAGGATGTCCTTGATCTGGTCGAGCTGGAAATCGGAGTCACCGAAAATGGTAATCAGCTTATCCTTTTCGTTGAGCTCAACCTTGGCGCTAGTACCCTTGAAATCGTAGCGGTTGCCGATCTGGCGACTAGATACATCCACGGCATTCTTGATCCCGACCATGTCGGCTTCGGAAGTAATATCAAAAGACGGCATATCTTCTCCTCATTCTTTCAACTGCGATTGCGAAGATCAGGCACGACGCGAATGCGCAGACAGTACATTTCAGGTACGGCAAGCATGAGCAACAAAGCCTGGTCGAGCAAGTGCAGTTGTCTTATTCGAAGTGGCAGACGTAGTCCACTGTTTCCAACGTCTCAATATCAAAGCTCGAGTTACCAGGCACCGTGAACTTGTCACCCGCCTGGTAGGAGGTCCAGTTTTCCTGGCCTTTGAGACGCACCTTGCAGATGCCATCATTGATTTCCATAAGCTCGGGCGACCCTGTATTGAAGGTTAGCGTGCTTGGGAATATCACGCCTACGGTGCAACGCGTGCCGTTGGGGAACAGCACGGTGTGGCTCACGCACTTGCCATCGAAATACACGTTGGCTTTTTTCTTGACGCTGACATTGTCGAACTGGGCCATGATTATTTCTTCCTGTTTCTGAGGTTGGCAGCAATACGCATGCGCAACGCGTTCAATTTGATGAAACCGCCTGCATCCCTCTGGTCGTAGGCGCCGGCATCATCCTCAAAGGTGGCGATGGTGGGGTCGAACAGCGAGTAAGCATCCGAATCGCGGCCGACCACAATGACATTGCCCTTGTAGAGTTTGATGCGCACCAGACCCGTTACGTTCTGCTGGGTATGGTCAATCAGGGTTTGCAGCGCGATACGCTCCGGGCTCCACCAGTACCCGTTGTAGATCATGCTGGCATAGCGAGGCATTAAATCATCTTTCAGATGCGCAACCTCGCGGTCCAGCGTCAATGATTCAATGGCGCGATGCGCCTTGAGCAGGATGGTGCCGCCTGGCGTCTCATAACAGCCGCGGGACTTCATGCCCACATAACGGTTTTCCACAAGATCCAGCCGGCCAATGCCGTGTCTGCCGCCTAAACGGTTGAGTTCAGCCAGCAGCTCGTGCGGTGCCATTCTCTTGCCGTTGAGGCCGACAGGGTCGCCATGTGCATATTCCAGATCGATGTACTCAGCCTCGTCCGGGGCGTTTTCCGGTGAAACCGTCCAACGCCACATGGCATCCTCCGGCTCCGCTTCCGGATTCTCCAGATGACGGCCTTCATAGGAAATATGCAGCAGGTTGGCATCCATGGAATAAGGGCTGCCGCCGAGTTTGTGTTTCATCTCGATCGGAATGCCGTGCTTTTCTGCATACGCCAGCAGCTTCTCGCGGGAGAGCAGATCCCATTCACGCCATGGCGCGATGACCTTGATATTAGGGTTGAGCGCATAAGCGCCCAGCTCGAAACGCACTTGGTCATTGCCTTTGCCAGTAGCGCCATGCGAAATCGCGTCGGCCTTGGTTTCAGCTGCAATCTCGATCAGGCGCTTGGCAATCAGCGGGCGGGCAATCGAGGTGCCCAGCAGGTATTCGCCTTCATAGATGGTGTTGGCGCGGAACATGGGGAATACAAAATCCCTGACGAACTCCTCGCGTAGGTCATCGATGTAGATTTCCCTGATACCGAACTTCTGCGCTTTCTGACGCGCAGGCTCGAGCTCTTCCCCCTGGCCGATGTCAGCCGTGAAGGTCACGATTTCGCAGTGATAAGTATCCTGCAGCCATTTGAGAATGACCGAAGTATCCAGGCCACCCGAATAGGCGAGAACGACTTTATTGATTTCTTTTTGACTCATTTAGTGACTTTTCCCAATACCAGATATTCCATAAGCGCCTTTTGCGTATGCAACCGGTTCTCCGCCTCATCCCATACCACTGACTGCGGCCCATCGATCACGTCCGCCACAACCTCTTCCCCCCTATGCGCGGGCAGGCAATGCATGAAAAGCGCCTCTTTTGCCGCAATCGACATCATGTCAGTATCCACCTGCCAGTCGTGGAAGTCGCGACGCCGCTCTTCGTTTTCCGCCTCGAATCCCATGGATGTCCAGACATCCGTGGTGACCAGATCGGCATCTCTCGCCGCCTCCATGGGATCAGCGAACTCCTCGTAGTGATCCGTACCGTAAAGGCCTGCACGCTCAGGCTCTACTTCGTAACCCGGCGGCGTCGATACATGCACGTTGAAATCGAAAACTTCCGCCGCCTGCAGCCATGTATTGCATACATTATTAGAATCGCCAATCCACGCCACCGTCTTGCCCTTGATGGAACCGCGATGCTCGATATAGGTATAAATATCCGCCAGTATCTGGCACGGGTGATATTCATTGGTCAGACCGTTGATTACAGGCACGCGCGAATGGGCCGCAAAGCGCTCGATGATCTCCTGCTCGAAAGTGCGGATCATCACGATATCGCTCATGCGCGAAATCACCTGTGCGGCATCCTCAACGGGCTCGCCGCGACCCAGTTGCGAATCGCGCGTATTCAGGTAAATGGCCGAACCGCCAAGCTGCTGCATGCCCGCTTCGAAAGACAAGCGTGTACGCGTACTGGCTTTCTCGAAAATCATGACCAGCGAACGGTCTGTTAAAGGCCAGTACTGTTTGTAGGACTTGAACTGCTCCTTGATCCAGCGCGTGCGGGCAAAGACATGCTCAAGCTCATCGAGCGTCAGATCCCTGAATTGCAGAAAGTGTTTTATTGCCATTGTTGTCTGCGAGCGCAGTCTAGTGCCCCAAAAATTTCCTGATGAGGGGCACCAGCATATCGACCAGCTGCTGCGCTTCTTCCTGATTGATGATAAGTGGCGGAAGCAACCGTACCACAGTCTCCGCCGTCACGTTGGTCAACAGACCGGCGTCCAGCGCCTGGCCTACGATCTCGACGCATGGCCGGTCCAGCACGATGCCTATCATCAGGCCCGCATTGCGCACCTTGAGCACGCCCGGCACGTCTTTCAGACACTCCCGGATAGCCTCGCTCAGCCAGTTGCCAATCTCTTCCGCATGCCCATGCAGGTTTTGCCGCTCTATCACTTCCAGCGTGATCAATGCAGCAGTACAAGCAAGCGGATTGCCGCCGAATGTCGAACCATGCTTGCCGGGCGTGAATACTTCAGCCGCCTTGCCGTTAGCCAAACATGCACCAACAGGTACGCCTGAGCCCAGACCCTTCGCCAGCGTCACAACATCCGGCACTACCGGCGTGTGCTGGTAGGCGAAGAAAGTACCGGTACGCCCAATGCCGCTCTGCACTTCGTCGAGCATGAGCAGCCAGCCGTGTTGGTCGCATATGTCGCGCAGCCCCTGCAGATAGCCTGCAGCATCCGCGGGTATATTGATGCCCCCTTCGCCCTGCACCGGCTCCACCAGTACAGCAACCACATTGGGATTGCGCGAGGCAACTTGCCTGACCGCCTCCAGATCGTCAAAAGGCACCCGCACAAACCCGCCAACCAGCGGCTCGAATCCCGCCTGTACCTTGCGATTTCCGGTGGCGGACAGGGTAGCCAGGGTTCTGCCGTGGAAAGCCCTCTCCATGACGATGATTTCGGGCGACTCTATCTGCTTCTGATGACCGAAGAGGCGCGCCAGCTTGATTGCCGCCTCATTGGCTTCGGCGCCTGAGTTGCAGAAAAAAGCGCGCTGCATGCCGGACAATCCGCACAGTTTATCGGCGAGTTTGGCTTGTTCGGCAATTCCGTAGATATTGGAAACATGGATCAGCCGTCCGGCCTGCTCGGCAATAGCAGCCACCAGATCCGGGTGAGCATGTCCAAGCCCGTTCACGGCAACGCCGGCCAAGGCATCAAGGTAACGCTTGCCGTTCCCATCCCATAACCAGACGCCTTCACCCCTGGTGAAGGTAACGGGTTGCCGTGAATAAGTGTTCATCAAATGTTGTGTCATGACCTGCTCAACTCAAGTTACTGACTGTTCGGAATCCATTTCCTGCAGCCAAAATGCAAACGGCGGCATAAGCCGCCGTTTGCAGCTAATGTATAGTTCAAAGGCCGATCAGCGCCTTGTGCGTCAACCCGTTCACCATGAAAAACAGCATCGGGATCGACAGCATGGTATTGGTTCGCGACGCCAGAAAGGCCACACGTCGCGCGCGGGCTTTTTCCTCATCGGTTGCACTCACCATACCCAGAATCTTTTTCTGATTGGGCCAGATCAGTCCCCACACGTTAAACAGCATGATGGTACCCAGCCAGGCGCCGATTCCAATCGCTGCATATGCAGGCTGCAATGTGAATGCCTCCGTGAAGGCGCCACCTAATAGCGCTGCACCAGCCAGCCAGGTGACTAACGCGCTCCATCGGAACCACAGCAATGCCCGCGGTGCTACGTACTTTGTAATCCCTGCGCCGCCCGGTCCGCCCTGATCACCGGCAGCTGCCGCCAGAGCCGGTACCTGCACGAGGTTGAAATAATAAAGCAGGCCAATCCATGCGACCCCTGCCACCACGTGCACCCAGCGGAATATTGCAGCAATCTCGAATTCCATGGTTATACCCCCGCCACGATGAAGTTTTTGAGGAATACGTACAAGACAATCGTAAGTACGATTCCTGAAATGATCGTGCCCAGAATCGAATCCAACGGATTTTTCATGATATCTCCCTTAGTGGAATTCTTTTTGCAGCAGAGTGCGGAGATTAGCTCAAAACCGCCTGTTTAGCAAGAAACGGCAGAGCTTTAAGCATCAGAAATATCAGGGAAAATCAGGTTTGCAACTGGCAGCCAGGGATAATCCGCTTGAAAAAAACTCCCGTTCGGGCAAAATCGCCGGCTCGCGGAATTTTAAGATCAGTTAAGCGTCAATGCTCTTCATTAGAGATAGCTTAATGTAATTGGCTCATGGCAACACTGGCATCCATCACAACGCTCAAACGCAAACCCGGACCGCAACTGCCCGTCTCTTGGTATGTCGACCCGGCGATCTATGCGCTTGAAGAGCAAATTTTGTTCCCCTCTGCGCCTAAATATGTCGGGCACGAGCTCATGGTGCCTAACACCGGTGATTTCCATACGTTATCCTGGATGAACAACGGCAAAGCGCTGGTGCGAAACCAGAATGGCATCGAGCTCATCAGCAATGTCTGTCGTCATCGCCAGGCGCTCATGCTGGACGGCAGCGGCAATACACAGCACATCGTCTGCCCTCTGCATCGCTGGACCTACAATCTGCATGGTGAATTGCTGGGCGCACCGCATTTCTCGGAAAACCCCTGCCTCAATCTTGATAGGACTACGCTGCAGAACTGGAATGGTCTGCTGTTCGAAAGCACGCGAGATATCACCAAAGACCTGTCAGGCCTGGGCGAACGTCCCGATCTCGATTTTAGCGGCTATATGCTGAATCGCGTCATGGTCGAAGAATACAATTTCAACTGGAAAACCTTCATCGAGGTCTACCTGGAGGATTACCACGTCGGGCCCTTCCATCCCGGACTTAATCGTTTTGTGGACTGCGAGGACCTCAAGTGGGAATTCGGCAAGTGGTACAGCATGCAAACGGTCGGCGTCAGTTCGTCTTTCGGCAAACCTGGTTCACCTGTATATGACCGCTGGCACAAGCAGCTTCTTGCCTACAATCAGCAAAACGCACCCAAGTCCGGCGCTGTCTGGATGGTGTATTACCCTTTCCTGATGGTGGAATGGTATCCGCACGTGCTGGTCGTCTCTCACTTGATCCCTCGCGGGGTGGATACCTGCACCAACGTGGTCGAGTTCTATTATCCCGAGGATATCGCCCTGTTCGAGCCCGAGTTCATCGAGGCGCAGCAAGCGGCATATAACGAGACGGCGATTGAGGACAGGGAAATCTGCGAACGCATGCATCAGGGTCGTCGCGCATTGTTTGCGCAAGGCATTGACGAGCGCGGCCCATACCAACATCCGATGGAAACCGGTCTTGAACATTTCCATCAATGGATGCAAGAACAGCTTCAACCCCATCTTTAAGACGCGCCAAGCCGTATGCGCTAGTAATTTTTCTGCGGTTGAGTCAATCGCCCTTGCTGTCCTGCTTGAGTGTACGTAGTGTTCTGACGAGCCTGAAACACAATATGTTGTAGTCGGAAAAAATAAAATTAAAGCTTGCTGGACAATGACTTAGCTAGGGGAATATGCTTACCCTCCCGCGTTAAATATAAACAGAATCGCGCGACCCAATGTCCAGCTGTTACAAATTGAAGCTACTCATCCCGGCGTTATTGCTACTGACGCTGGGCGGCTGCATGGGCGGTCCCATAGCACAGCAGCTGGCTTCATCCATCATCATGCGCGCCGCGGACAAAGCAGTATCCAATTCCATTGAGAACAGCTTGCGTGCGCAGGAAGAAGCTGAACGTCAAAAACCTTTGCCAGACAAACTTCCTGACGAATATTGGGCTGCTTTCCTGACTGCAGGATTCGCCGAAATGGCACCGATTGAAGAGCCGCTGCCTCAACTCGCCGGCCAAACATCGCCGATGCCGTCGACGCAGGTTGCCACAGAGAGCCGCCTGGTGCGCGTGGAGTTATGGAATGTCATGCTGGGCGACGAGAAGCAATCAGTGCTTGAAAAGGCGAGGCTCATGGGTTCGACAACATTGCCGCCAAAAACGGAATGGCCAAGATGGAAGGTAGCGACTGGCGCCATCGCCAATCACCAACAGGAAAAGCCGCTGGTCTTCCTGATTCCGCCGGATTTCGGCAAAGTCAGCAGCGGCCAGCATGCCGTGGTGGAAATGACCGGGCTGGGCGAACTGCATGTCGCCCGCTACCCGGTCAATTAGACATCAAGGCTCTATCAGCCCCGAGCGCATGGCAATCAGCGCGATTTCGGCCGAATTGCTGGCATTCAGTTTCTGCTTGATATTGTAGAGGTGCGTGCCGACTGTGCGCGGCGAAAGACATAGCGTATCGGCGATTTCGTTGGTGGTCTTGCCCTTGGCAAGCGCGATAAAGACTTCAAACTCCCGATCAGAAAGCACATCCACAGGATTCATTTCGCCTGAAAGCTGCTGGATGGCCATCTGTTGTGCAACGCTGGCCTCCAGATAACGCTTGCGGCTGGCAACTGTACGAATGGCCTTGATCAATTCCTCGGCTGCACTACGTTTGGTCAGGTAACCCATGGCGCCGGCATTCAAAACACGCTTGGGGTGGACCGAATCCTCATGAGCTGAAAGCACCAATATCCTCGCTGAATTATCCTTGGCCATGATGCGCTCGATGGCTTCCAGACCACCAATCCCCGGCATGGTGATATCCATCACAATGACATCGGGATGATGCTCGACAAACAGTTTCACGGCCTGCTCGCCATTCTCCGCCTCGGCAATCACCTTGATATCGGAAGCCGACTCCAGCAGCATCTTGAAACCCATGCGCACAACGGCATGGTCGTCCACCAGCATGACATTGATCGGGCCGCTCATACCGTTTCCTCCTGGGGAATCACGACACCGACAACAGTGCCCTCACTCGCCTTGGAGTCCACCTCGAACTTGCCGCGCAGCGCCTGCACGCGCTCCCGCATACCCAACAGGCCAAAATGCTTGGTCTGATCCACATTGCAAATATTCATGCCGACCCCGTTATCCTTGATTATCAGTTTTAAATCACCGTTTCTTTTTCTGCCAAGGCTGATCTCAATCTCCGTAGCATTCGCGTGCCGCAAGGCATTGGTCACCGACTCCTGCACGATACGGTAGAGATTGATATTCAACGTCTCCCCTAGGGCATCGAATTTGCCGGATAAGTTCAACGTGAACCGCACGTCAGGATGCTGCGCCTGCCACGCCGTCACCGCATCCTTGAGTGTTTCCGACAGGCCCAGGTTATCCAGTGACCCGGGCCGCAGCTGCCGGATAATATTGTGCATGCCATCGTAAATGTGGTTTGCCGCAGACACGATCACCTGCGCATTGGCCTCGATGTCAGGCATCTTGTCCTTGGTCTTGTTTGAGATGCCGACAGCGAAGGTTTTGATTGCCGTCACATACTGGCCCAGTTCATCGTGCAGTTCGCGTGCCAGGCTGCGGCGCTCGTCCTCGATATGTTTCTGGATCAGCTGAGTAAGCTGGCGATTCTCCTCCAGCTTGAGCTCGGCCTCCTGCGCCTGTTTTTTCTCGGTAATATCCCGCATGCTGCAGATCTCGCCGATAACTGCACCATCCGTGGGGTCAATCAACGGCGCCGCCGACAGCGATACATCCACCATCCTGCCGTCACGCGTGATGCGCTGCGTATCGTAATGCTCGATATTGTGCTTGCTGGCAATTGCGGCCAGCTCCTGCTCCACTTCAACTTCGCGGCCCGGTACTGTCAGCAGCGACGCTGACTTGCCGATGATATTCTCAGGCTCGTAACCGAACATGCGCTGCGCTGCCGGATTCCAGAAGGAGATATTGCCGTTCAGGTCATGGATCATGATGGCGTCTGCTGTCTGCTTGCTGATGAGCGCCAGACGCCTGTTCTCCTCTGTACTCTCCTGCAGGGATTTGCTCATGAGGTTGAAATTCCGCGCAATCCGCGAAAACTCAGGCACACCGGAATCCGGCATACGCGTTGTGTAATCCCCTTTTTCCACCTTGTTGATGGCATCCAGCACGCCGTGTAGAGAGCGCATCCAGCGGCCTACCATCCAGTACACCGTGAAATTCAGCACTACAAAGAAGCCCAGGCCCATCCACAAAAGGTGCTCTACCCGGCTCCAGGCTTCGCGTATGGCACCGCCCGGGCTGGAAGCCACGATCAGCAGGCCGAAGCGCACGCGGCGCGTGACGACCTCCTCTTTCGGCTCCAGCATTTTCACAAACCACTGCGGCGGTTTCTCATCCAGCCGGAAGGTGGATTGCGGCGAATCGTAAAGCAGCTCGCCAGCGCTGTCGAAAAGCTGGATCTTGGTATTCCGCACATGTCCCATCGACTTCAGGAAATCCTGCATTACGAGATGGGTATAACCCCACTCAGGGTTCTGGAACGAGCTGATGATGACGGTATCCAGCAGCTGCACGGTCACACGCGTCGCAGCCTCTACGCCCTCATTGATGGAAGTCCGCATGCCGTTGATAATGACGGTCCCCACTGCCAGCATGAATAGCAGCAGCAGCACCGTGACAAGAAGATTGATGCGGAAACGAAGGCTCATTGTTATCCTTGATTCAAAGTGGGTTTTTTCCAAGTCTTAGGCAGCATTCAGGCGCAGGAAGCCATAGTATATTGATGGCATTCCCAGAATCGCGTCAGTTATACCGCAATTATTGATAACGCAGGCAACAACATCAAGCGTGCTGACAGCCGCTACAATTCATGGTCATTACATGACGGCGAGCTTCGATTAAAAACGAAAGGGGATGAAAATGCATGAACAGGGCTACGAATACGCGGGCTTCTGGGTCAGAACCGGCGCAACTATCGTTGATGCCATTTTGCTGATGCTTATCACATACCCGCTGCTCATCCTGATTTATGGCTGGGCTTATTTTGACCTGGAGCAAACTGCCATCGTCGCAGGTCCGGCTGATGTCCTCATCACCTGGATATTGCCGGCCATCGCTGTTATCTGGTTCTGGCTGAAAAAACAGGCGACACCAGGCAAGATGGCCGTTTCTTCAAAGGTGGTAGATGCCACTACCGGGCAAACTTTATCGATTGGTCAATCCATAGGCAGGTATTTTGCCTATTTTGTCTCGTTCCTGCCGCTTGGACTCGGGATTCTGTGGATTGTCTTTGATAAAAGAAAACAGGGCTGGCACGACAAATTGGCCAATACTGTTGTCATTCGGGTAAAACATGGCGACTCATCGCCAGTTAGGTTTGAGTAAGCATCTCCTTCCGGACATCTTTGCATCTAGGTTCACAACATGAATTGGTTGATTCTTGTCATTGCAGGCCTGTTTGAAGTGGCATGGGCCATCGGGCTGAAGTACACCGAAGGTTTTACGCGACTGTGGCCCACGGTATGGACCGCCTTGGCCATGCTGATCAGCCTCTGGCTGTTGGGCATTGCGATGAAATCGCTGCCAGTCGGCACGGCATATGGCGTATGGGTAGGCGTTGGCGCTGTCGGTACGGTGATCCTCGGCATCGTGCTGTTCGATGAGCCTGCGAATGCGGCCCGTATCGTCAGTGTTTCGTTAATCATTGCGGGCATTATCGGGCTCAAGCTGGCAACGCCCTGATGAAGCGATGAGAATCATCGTCAACATCGACGTTCCTGACCTCGCTCCAGCCATAGAGTTTTACTGTGCAGCGCTTGGCCTACAGTTGAACCGGATCATTGAAGATGATATTGCAGAGCTTGGCGGCGCATCAACGCACATTTATCTGTTACAGAATCCTGCCGGCTCCGCGGCTGCGCATGCGCGCGCTGTAACGCGGCATTACGACCGGCACTGGACGCCGGTACATATGGACTTTGTTGTGGACAACATCAAGACTGCAACGCAACGGGCGCTTGCAGCCGGCGCCATCCAAGAGAGTAAATGCGTCACATGGCGAGGGTCTAAGTGCATCACGTTTCTGATCCATTCGGTCATGGATTCTGCCTGATTGAATTTGAGGCAGGCACCTACGAGTAACGGTATTGCGGGCGGTATACTGGATCCCTACCCTTATACCGACCTGTGCGGAGGCAATCATGCAACTACGGAATATCCTGCTGATTTTAGTCCTGAGCCTGCTGGCGATTTTCGCAGTACTCAACTGGAGCGCCATTATGGCGCCCATGCCCATCTACCTGATATTTACGACTATCGATGCGCCGCTCGGTCTGATCCTGCTGGCTATCACCGCATTGCTCGCAGTGTTTTTTCTGGGTTTCATGGTCTACCTGCAAAGCGCGACACTGCTGGAACGTCAGCGCGTCATGCGCGATCTTGAAAATCAGCGCGAATTGGCAAACCAGGCTGAGGCTTCGCGCTTTTCCGAACTGCGTGCGTTTCTCGAAACCGAACTTCAGCAACTGCATGCGCACAATCAGGAAGCGCAGAGCCATGTGGAAACGCGTATGGCTCAGCTTGAGCAGGCACTCAACCTCACGATAGAGCAAACTGGCAATACGCTTTCTGCTTACATCGGCGAGCTGGAGGACCGGCTGGAAAATAATTCTGGAAAACTGCTGCCGTAATCGCTCAGCCGCGGGTCCATGCTTGTCGAAATGAGACCAGCCAGGACCGTACTGCCTAAAGCATAAATCAGGGAATAGATTGATGAATAACATAGTCGTCCGTAGAGCAAATGCTGCCGATATGGATGCCCTCATCATCCTCTTCGATCATTACCGCCAGTTTTACGGCCGCACGAGCGAACCTGAGGCTGCGCGTGATTTTCTGCTAAACCGGTTATCCAGGGATGATTCAATCTTATTCATGGCATGGGTGAATAATTCAGCCGCGGGCTTTGTTCAGCTTTATCCCAGCTTTTCCTCGGTAATGTTGGCACCTACACTCGTCCTCAATGACCTGTATGTGATGCGGGATAGCCGAAGGAGGGGCATCGCTTCACTGCTACTCGCTGCTGCCGTCGAGTTTGCAAAGTCTGCCGGAGTGGTTAGGCTTACCCTGTCGACTGCCATTGACAATATTGACGCTCAAGCATTGTACGAAACCAGGGGGTGGGAACTTGACCGACAATTCCTGGTTTACCACATGCGCTTATCCACATGACGTCATGTTAGCTAAATACATAAATTAAGAAGGGGGTTGTATGGCAGATGATACGCATGATCAATTGCAGTTGCTGAAAGCGATTCGTGACGGTCAACAGGAGATTATCGCGATGATGTCGGCGCAACAGGCATTGGCCGAAGAGCAGGTCAAGCGTTCGCGAGCAAGCGTTGAGGAGTCGGTGGGTCTGCAGCGGCTGGCGCTGCAGCGTCAGCGCACCATCACTCTCGTCGCTATCCCGGCCATCCTGGTCTGCATCGGCGCGATCGGTTATCTGCTGTTGCGATATTTCTGAGCAAGAGGGAAATCACCATGCATTACAAAGGCAGCTGCCACTGTCAGCGCATCACGTATGAGGTGGATGTAGAACCCGGTCCAGCGTTGGAATGCAACTGCTCGATCTGTAGCAGGAACGGCTATCTGCTGTGGTTCACAGCGCGCAGCAATCTGCGCATCGTGAATGGCGAAGATAAGCTATCTGTATATACCTTCGGTCGGCAGACCATTCGGCATCATTTTTGTGCCAACTGCGGCTCGTCTCTGTTTGGCATCGCAAGACAGCCAGGTGCGGATACTGACACGGTCGCCATCAACATACGCTGCCTTGAAGAGATTGACCTCACAAGCATAGAAAGACAGCCCTTCGATGGCCACAGCTTGTAAGCGCTCTACGTCAAGCTCATCCATTGTGGGCAAGCCGACTGATATTTTTTATGGAATTGTGATAATGACGTCTGGAATATCCAAATTTCACGGACCTGCTCATTGGCTGGGGCAACACGGCCTATGCTAGCAGCCGTTATCAGATGTCACTCAAAGCCTTTAAGCAGGCAGTGAAAGCGCATCCAGAGTCCGCCGCCGCATACAACCTGGTCAATGTACAGCTCAAGCTGGGCCAGCATGAGGCCGCATTGGCGAATGCGGAAAGCCCTGCAGTTGGCTGCTGAAGATGCCGCCTCGCAGGCGCAAATCAACGATACAATGCACGATATCAGGCAGGCCAGGTCTGCAAAGAGGAAATGACATGGAGTTGTGGCAGCAAGTCAGCAATACCATTGTGGCTGAATTCTCTGATATTTCAGATGTCACGGAGATGACACGCATCTCCGTACGCCTGTTCCTCGCAGCGCTGCTGGGCGGCCTGCTGGGCTACGAGCGTGAGCGCAAGGGCAAGGCCGCGGGTGTCAAGACGCACATGCTGGTGGCGCTTGGATCTGCTCTATTTGTATTGATGCCGAAAGAAGCCGGTGTCACTGATGCCGAAATCAGCCGTATCATTCAGGGCGTGGTGGCCGGCATCGGGTTTCTCGGCGCGGGCGCCATCATCAAGGGCAATAACGAGGAACACATCACCGGGCTGACAACGGCAGCCGGCATCTGGCTGACCGCCGCCATCGGCATCACGGTCGGCATGGGCCGTGAAGCCTCAGCGGTGGTATGCACACTTTTTGCCTTGGCCGTCTTTTACCTGGTACCCCACTTAAGCAGCAGCTGGGATAAATCAGGCAGGCAAGGCCGGGTGCAGGATGAATAGCAGCACTTCACAACGATAATTCAGGAGACATACATGTTTGAATGGTTTGCAAGTCCGGAAGCATGGATTGCATTGGCAACACTGACCGCACTGGAGATCGTGCTGGGCATAGACAACATCATCTTCATCTCGATCCTCGTGGCCAAGCTGCCTGAAAAGCAGCGGGCATTCGCGCGCCGGGTAGGCCTGTCACTCGCGATGCTAACGCGTTTGGCACTGTTGTTCTCAATTTCCTGGGTCATGGGTCTGACTGAACCGTGGTTCACCGTTTTCAACGAGGAAATCTCCGGTCGCGACGTAATTCTCATCGGCGGCGGCTTGTTTTTGCTGTTCAAGGCTACGCATGAGATACACGGCAGCCTGGAAGGCGCGGAAAACGGCGATAGAAATATTGTCGCAGGAGGCATGGGCATGATCCTGGCCCAGATCGCCATCCTCGACATCGTATTTTCGCTCGACTCCGTCATTACCGCTGTCGGTCTTGCAGATCATGTCTCCATCATGGCCATCGCCATCATCGTGGCTGTCGGCGTCATGCTTTTCGCTGCCAGGCCCATTGGCGACTTCGTCGACAGGCACCCTACCATCAAGATTCTTGCGCTGTCCTTCCTGATCCTGGTCGGTCTGACGCTCATGATCGAGGGCTTCGACGTGCATGTGCCCAAGGGTTACATCTACTTCGCCATGGCATTCTCAGTGGCGGTCGAAATGATCAACATCCGCATGCGCAAGAAGGTTCCGGAACCCGTGCAGCTACATAAGCCGCTGCGGGAGAAGGCTGCAAGAAAGAAGAAATAGTGCAGACTGGCTAGTGCTGGAATACCTGTTGCCACAGGTCCAGCACAGCCTGGCACTGTTTTTTGACATCTTGCTGCGGTACGCGCGCCCGTGTCTCGCCCTGCAGGCGAATGGCGTGCTGCATACGACGATATAAGCGATAGGCGGAGGCGACAGCCCCCGCCTTTTTGCTGTCTAACAGACCCAGCTTTCCCAACAGCTTGAGCAGGCCGATATTGCCGATATTTCCGGTGAGCTCCGGATACTGGCAGGCATGCGCCAGCACCATGTATTGCACGAGAAACTCCACATCAATGATGCCGCCGCGGTCGTGCTTGAGGTCGAACATCTGGCTGTGATTGGGGTGCGCATCCAGCATCTTCTGCCGCATGGCCGTGACTTCGCTGCTCAACCTGGGCAGGTCGCGCTGCTGGGTCAGCACTTCGTGGCGTATGGCCTCAAAGGCCTTTCCTATACTCGCATCGCCCGCACAGAATCGCGCGCGCGTCAGTGCCTGGTGCTCCCAGGTCCATGCCTTCTGCAACTGGTAATCACGAAAAGCATGAATGGAACTCACCAGTAAGCCGCTCGCGCCATCGGGCCGCAGCTCGATGTCTGTTTCATACAGGGTGCCGGCAGCCGTCACGCTGCCCAGCCAGGTATTGATACGCTGGCCCAGCCGCGCATACGCCTCCCCGGCGCCTGGCGCGTCATCGTCATACAGGAAAATGATGTCGAGATCGGAGGCATAACCCAACTCCTTGCCGCCCAGCTTGCCGTAACCGATGACGGCGAACTGCGGAGTTTCACGATGCCGGTCGCGAATGGTAGGCCACAGGGTTTCGATGGTGACTTGCAGGATCATATCGGCCAGTGCACTGAGGTGATCCGATAACTTTTCCAGCCGCAGCTCGCCTGCGATATCCTGTGCGGCCAGACGAAACACTGCAGCATGCTTGAAGTGCCGCATGAGGTCCATCTGCCGCTCGATATCGCCTTCATGGTCGGCCAACTGGCGTTTGAGCTCGTCGTACATCGCGGAGAAATCGGGTTTGGCATACAGGTTGCGCGTATCCAGCAGTTCGTCGAGCAGGATGGGATGCTGCGCCAGATATTGCGCCAGCCACGGGCTCGCGCTGACCAGCCTGACGACAAGCGTCAGCGCTGCGGGGGATTCCGCCAACAGCGCCAGATAACTCGCACGGCGGCAAATGCTGTCCAGTAGGTCGAGGGTGCGCAACAGCGCCTGGTCGGCGTTGGCCTCCTGCGCAGCCTTGGTCATCACGATGGGCACTAGCGTATCAAATCGCTGGCGGCTGGCAGCCGGCAATTGTTTGTAGCGGGAGGAGGAATGCAGCGCGGTCAATCTGCGCAGTGTTTCCGCGGGTTCCCTGTAGCCCAGTGTCTGCAGCCTGGCAAGGGCATCGGCTTCGGCTACCACACCCTGCCAGACTTCCGCAGCACCCTGAAATTCGCCGCTGGCAGTTTGCGCCGGTGCATCCTGAAACACCTCATCGAAATGCTGCTGCACCACGATGCGATGTTTCTCCAGCATAGATTTCATGGCCGGCCAGTCGCCATACCCCATGGCCAGGGCGATGCGTGCCTGCGCCTCGGGCGTGGTAGGTAGACTATGGGTTTGCGCATCCTCCACATATTGCAGTCGGTGCTCAAGGTTGCGCAGGAATGCATAGGCAGCACTGAGCTCGTTCACGGTCTGCGGCGACAAAAGACCCTTGCTTTCTAGCAGGCGCAGCACATCCAGAGTCGTCCTGATCTGCAAGCTGGCATCGCGTCCTCCGCGTATCAGCTGGAATACTTGGGCGATGAATTCGATTTCGCGTATGCCGCCACGTCCGAGCTTGATATTGTCATGCAGGTCTCGCCGATTGACGTCGCGCTGGATCTGGATCTTGAGATCGCGCATGGAGGCAAAGGCGCCGTAATCCAGATACTTGCGGAATACAAACGGCCGCAGCATGCGCGCCAGCTCTTCTCCCGAACCCGCAATCACTCGTCCCTTGATCCAGGCATAGCGCTCCCATTCGCGTCCCTGGTTCTGGTAATAGTCTTCCAGCATGGCAAAGCTGCAGGCCAGCGGGCCATCCGAACCGTACGGCCGCAGCCGCATGTCGACGCGGAATACGAAGCCATCGACGGTGATTTCATCGAGCGCGGCAATCAGCTTCTTGGCCAGCCGCAGGAAGAAGTCATGATTGCTGATGCTCTTGTTGCCATCCGTCTCGCCACTTTCCTCATAGGCAAAAATCAGGTCCACGTCAGAAGAAACATTGAGCTCGCGTCCACCGAGCTTGCCCATGCCCACTACAATGAGTTCCTGGCGCTTTTGGCCCGCATCTCTTGGCACCCCATGGATGGCCTCCTGCCAGGCCGCCAGATGCTGCAGTGAGAACTGCACTGCGACTTCCGCCAGGCTGCTCATGGTGTGCATGACTTCATGCAGATTGGATACAAAGTCGAAGACGTCCACGCCATTGAGGTCGCGCACGATGGCGCGCAGCATGACACGTTGTCTGAGCTGCCGCAGCGCGCGCTTGAGGCTCTCCTCGTCGGTCACTTGCCGGTTTGCCAGCCAGTCCCGCATCTCCTGCTCCAGGAACGGCTTGTGCATGGTCTGCAGAAGCTCTGGCAGCAATTCACTATTGGACGACAACAGACGGCGCGCAAACGGACTGCAGCGCAGGGCATGGCGTATCCGCAATTCGTCGTCAGCGAGTACGGCGTTCGGGTCGGTGATTTGGTCGAGGTTGGGCATCAATCTTCCATGGGGGTAATGCTATTATCTGGCCTGATTAACCTCATTATATGGCTGGGAGTAGATAGATGTCGTCGATTGAGTCCGTTCTGACCGAAACCCGTGTTTTCACTCCGTCCGAGGCGTTTGCGCAGCATGCCAATGTCTCCGGCATGCAGGCTTATCGCGAGCTATGCACCAAGGCTGAACAGGATTACACAGGGTTCTGGGCTGATCTCGCAAACCGGGAACTGAGCTGGCACAAACCTTTCACGCAGATACTCGACGACAGCAATCCGCCTTTCTACCGCTGGTTTCACGATGGGCTACTTAATGCTTCCTACAACTGCCTTGACCGTCACCTGGAAACCAAGGGCGACAAGACCGCACTGATTTTTGAAGCCGATGACGGCACCGTCACCACCATCACTTACAGGGCACTGCACAAACGCGTATGCCGCATGGCGAATGCGCTGGAAAGCCTGGGTGTGCAGTCGGCCGACCGCGTCATCATCTACATGCCCATGAGCATAGAAGCCGTAGTAGCCATGCAGGCCTGCGCCCGCTTGGGTGCGTTTCACTCTGTGGTGTTCGGCGGCTTCTCGGCCAAGAGCCTGCACGAACGCATCACCAACGTGGGCGCCAAGGTCATCATCACTGCCGATCAAGGCATGCGCGGAGGCAAGCCAGTGCCGCTGAAAACTGCCGTAGATGAGGCGATGGCCATGGGTGGCTGCGGAGCTGTCACCAATGTCGTTGTGTATCGCCGCACCGGCGCACAGGTCGACTGGACCGCGGGCATGGACAAGTGGTGGCACGAGCTGGAAGCCGCCGCCGCAGATGAAAGCCAGCCCGTGTGGGTGAATGCCGAGCACCCGTTGTTCATCCTGTATACCTCGGGTTCCACCGGCAAGCCAAAAGGCATCCAGCACTCCACGGCCGGCTACCTGCTGGGCACCATTCTCAGCATGCAATGGGTATTCGACCATAAGCCGGACGACATTTTCTGGTGCACGGCCGACGTGGGCTGGATCACCGGCCACAGCTATGTCGCCTATGGTCCGCTGGCCTTGGGCGCAACCCAAGTGATTTTCGAAGGTGTGCCGACCTGGCCGGACGCCGGTCGTTTCTGGCAGATGATTGAACGGCATAAGGTCAGCGTGTTCTATACGGCACCTACGGCCATCCGCTCGCTCATCAAGCTGGGCGCCGACCTGCCGGCCAAATATGATCTCTCCAGCCTGCGCCTCCTTGGCAGCGTCGGCGAACCCATCAATCCCGAAGCCTGGATGTGGTACTACACGGCTGTCGGCAAGGAGCGCTGCCCAATCGCCGATACCTGGTGGCAGACAGAAACCGGCGTACACATGATCGCGCCGCTGCCGGGTGCAATCCCGACCAAACCTGGCTCCTGCACCCTGCCGCTACCCGGCATCATGGCGGACATCGTGGATGAGAACGGCGCGCCGGTTAAAGGCACGGGCGGGGGCTTCCTGGTCATCAAGAAACCTTTCCCCTCGCTGGCGCGCACCATTGCCGGTGACCCCGAACGATTCCAGCAGACCTATTTCCCGGATAACCTTGGCGGTTTCTACCTGGCGGGCGATTCCGCCCATCGCGACGAAGACGGCTATTTCTGGATCATGGGCCGCATTGACGATGTGCTCAATGTATCCGGCCACCGTCTGGGTACCATGGAAATCGAATCCGCGCTGGTTGCCAATCCTCTGGTCGCCGAAGCTGCCGTAGTGGGCAAGCCGCATGAAATCAAGGGTGAAGCTGTGGTCGCCTACGTCGTGCTCAAGGGCACGCGTCCTGAAGGCGATGCCGCGATGAAGATCGTCGCCGACCTGCGCGAATGGGTAGGCAAGGAGATCGGCCCCATCGCCAAGCCTGATGAAATCCGCTTCGGAGAAAACCTGCCCAAGACGCGCTCCGGCAAGATCATGCGGCGCCTGCTGCGCTCACTGGCGCGCGGTGAGGAAATCACATCGGACGTCTCCACGCTGGACAACCCGGGCATTCTTGAGCAACTCAAACAGGTCGTCTCTTAATTTCCGCTGACCTTGATTTTCCGCAAACCGTGAACATGGGCGTTATTGTTTTACAATAGCGCCCTTTTGCATTCGACAGACTTCGTATGAGCAGCATCCAGGAAGAAATCCGCCGTCGCCGCACCTTCGCCATCATCTCTCACCCGGATGCCGGCAAAACCACGCTGACCGAAAAGCTATTGTGGTTTGGCGGCGCGATCCAGGTCGCAGGTGAAGTGCGCGGACGCAAGGCAGCGCGCCACGCCACTTCCGACTGGATGGAGCTGGAAAAGCAGCGCGGCATTTCGGTTACCTCATCGGTCATGCAATTTCCGTATCGCGAGCACATGATCAACCTGCTCGATACGCCGGGCCACGACGACTTCTCGGAAGACACTTACCGCACACTGACTGCTGTGGATTCGGCCGTCATGGTGATCGACTCGGTGAACGGTGTCGAAGCGCAAACCATCAAGCTGCTGAACGTCTGCCGCATGCGCGACACGCCCATCATCACCTTCATCAACAAGCTGGACCGCGAATCGCGCGCACCCATCGAATTACTGGACGAAATCGAATCCGTGCTCGGCATGCAATGCGCACCAATGACCTGGCCGATCGGCATGGGCAAGGGTTTCCGCGGCGTCTACCATCTCTATAACGACACCATCTCGTTCTTTGATCCGCGTGCCGAAAAGGGCACGTCTGAAACCATCCAGGGCCTGGACAATCCGCGTCTCGATGAGCTCATCGGCAGCCAGGCGGATGAGCTTAGATTGGATGTGGAGCTGGTGCGCGGCGCATCGCATTCTTTCGATAAGGCTGATTACTTGAGCGGCAAGCAGACGCCTGTATTCTTTGGCTCGGCCATCAATAATTTCGGCGTGCAGTCACTGCTGGATGCCGTAGTGGACCTTTCCCCAGCGCCCTTGGCGCGCAAGACTGCCACACGTGTGATAGAGCCGGATGAAGGCAAGTTCTCGGGCTTCGTGTTCAAGATACAGGCCAACATGGATCCCAAGCACCGCGACCGCATCGCGTTTCTGCGCGTATGCTCCGGCCGTTTTGAACGGGGCATGAAAATCAAGCAGGTATCCACGGGCAAGCTGTTGTCCGTGAATAACGCCATCACCTTTATGGCGCAAGACCGCACGACCATGGATGAAGCTCATTCCGGCGACATCATCGGCATCCCCAATCACGGCACCATCAAGCTGGGCGATACCTTTACCGAAAATGAAGCGCTCAAGTTCATCGGCATCCCGTCATTCGCGCCTGAGTATTTCCGCCGTGCCCGCATCAAGAATCCAATGAAGATGAAGCAGTTGCAGTTAGGGCTTAAACAGCTGGCAGAAGAAGGCGCCACGCAGTTGTTCAGGCCCCTGCTGAGCAATGACCTTATTTTGGGGGCTGTGGGCACACTGCAGTTCGATGTGGTCGCGCACCGGCTGGAGCATGAATACGGCGTGGATGTCGGGTTTGAAAGCTATGATTGCTCGACGGCGCGCTGGCTACGCGGCTCGGATGCCGATCTCAAGGCTATTGCCGACAAGTACGGCTTCAATGTCGCGCTGGATGGTGCGGACGATTACGTATATCTGGCGCCCAACCGGGTGAACCTGCAGATGGCGCAGGAGCGCTATCCCGATATCCAGTTCCTGGAAACGCGCGAGATTTTCTAGTCCGGCAGTCTCTTCGCCATCAGCTGGCGCGGATGTTCACCTTCTTGTTCTGATACATGTGGGTATCCGCCTCCTGCAGCAGTTCTCCGATGGAGTGATGCATTTCGGGATCGTATTCCACCGCTTCCACCGTGTAGGCCAGTGCATAACCGCGACGCGACAATCTGTTGAAGTTGGAGAGTGCATCACCCAGGCGCGCCAGCACATCGGGGCTGTCTGTCTTCGCGGTGTTGGTCAGCAAAACGACGAATTCGTCACCGCCGATGCGGCCTATCACATCCGACTCACGGAAAATCTCCACCAGCAGCGTGCTGAACGCGGCCAGCCCGCGATCACCCTCGGCATAGCCGAAACGGTCATTGACCTGTCTGAAATTCTTGAGATTGAACAGCAACAGCGTCGCCGGCGCATCGGAGCGCTTGCACACCTTGAGTGCCCTCTCCGCCAGCGTTTCAAAACCATGCCGGTTGGACAGCATGCTCAGCTCATCTATGGTCTCATGCTGTGAAGTCGCAATTTCCTGCTCCACCATGCTCGCCAGGTCATGCATAAGCTCGCGTTCGCTTTCGCCCAGATCGCGTGGCTGGTGATCCATGATAGAAAAAGTGCCCAATTTGGTGCCATTGCGGGCAGTGATAGGACAACCTGCATAAAAGCGAATATTGGGGGTATTGATGACCAGCGGATTGTCATAAAAACGCTCATCCTTGGCCGTATCCGGCACAACCAGCAGGTCATCGCCCAGTATGGTGTGCCCGCTAAAGGAGATTTCACGCGAGGTTTCAGTAAGCTCCACACCTAGCGACGATTTAAACCACTCGCGCTCGGCGTCTACAATGCTGACAATGGCAATGGGAACATTAAACAGACGACGCGCCAGCCGGGTAAGGCGATCGAACCTTTCCTCGCGTACAGAATCCAGGATATTCAGAGACCGCAGCGTATCGAGCCTGGCCTGTTCATTCGTTGGTTTTTCGGGTGACTTCATGCTGATGGGAATGGCCTCAGTTATCTCATCATTGATGAATCCAGCCAACGCTTCAGTTCGACCACGCACAGAGGGATTTACAGCGTTGTCGCAAGCTTTATACGTAATCAGAGATCGCTAATGTGCTGATTGTGCTGGAGCCGTGACTCAAATGAGTGAGATTACTTCTTGAGACATTCCTCCTTGTCGTATAAGGTGTCGGCACGATTAAGCAAAGCAGTATTAATTTTGGAAGTGCATGGGTAAAGCAGAAGGTTACAGGGAGTTCTTGCGCAAGCCGGCAACGGGGAATCATTTTGTACAGGTGTATCAGGATGACGGCCTACTGGTTGATGCCATCTGCTACTTCATCAGCGATGAGCTGAAACCCGCAGAAGGCGTCGTTATCATCGCGACGCCAGAGCATCGCGAAGCCGTCATAGCACAGCTGTCAGCGCAATCCGAAGCGCTGCAGAAGGCCCTTCAATCAGACCAGTTTGTTTTCTATGATGCCGGAATGCTGCTGTCGTCCTTTATGGTGGACGGCATGCCAGACAAGGAAAAATGTTTTTCCGTCATTATCCCCATCCTCGAGCAGGCTGCGCGGAAATATAAAAGCGTACGTGCCTACGGCGAGATGGTAGATATCCTGTGGCAAGCAGGTAACAAGATTGCTGCCAGCACGCTTGAGAAATTCTGGAATGAGCTTATCCAGCGCCATGCGTTTTCATTGCTGTGCGCCTACCGCGTAGACAATCTCGATCCGGCTGCTTATCACGGCGACATCGAATGTCTATGCTCCACGCATACCCACTTCATCCCCGCACAGGATTTCGATCTGCTTGAAAAAGCCGTCAGCAAGGCCAGTGAAAATGTCATGGGTGTATCGTTGAGCGGCATGATGGGCAGTATCGCCAAATTCCCGCATCCGACGACAATCATGCCGGCAGCACAGGCATCCCTGCTCTATATCAGCAAGACCATGCCGGTTACCACGGATTACATCCTGACCCAGGTTCGCAGTCACTTGTCCAAAGCTGCAAAACCTGCGCGCGAAAAACAAGCCTACCAGACAAACAGCCTCGCGCCTGACTGACAAGCCCTTCTCGATGCGCATGGGATGTTAGTCTCATGCTTTGAATGCACTGTTATAAATCCGCCGCCTGATCCAGCGCGCGCCACAGATACCAGGCTGCTATTGAGCGATAAGGGCTCCAGGCTTTGCCCAGTTCTGCCAGTTCGCGAGGCTTGGGCTGCGCTGGCAGCCCCTTGAGCTTGCGCCAGCCCTCTCTTACGCCAAAGTCATCCACCGGCAGCACATCGGGGCGTCCCAGGGTGAAGATGAGCAGCATTTCCACTGTCCACCTGCCGACGCCTCGCAGTGTAATGAGTTGACGTATCAGTTCCTCATCGCTCATCGTGGCAGCAACTGCAGACGTCGGTATGCCGCCTTCCAGTGCAGCAGTGGCAATACCTTTGATGGCGCGGATCTTGGAGGCAGAAAATCCGCAGGCACGAATCGCTTCATCGGTAATTGAAAGAATCTGCTGCAGCTGCGGAAATGGCGCATCGGGAAAGATGGCGATCAGCCGGCCCAGAATCGCTTCGGCTGCCCTGCCATGCAGTTGCTGGTATGCAATTGCACGCATCAGGGCTTCATAAGGTTCACGTTGCGCGTGCGGCTCGAGAGTACAAGGTCCTACGCGGGCGACAAGCCTGGCCCAATCATCGTCCAGTGCGGCCAAGAATGCTGAGCCGGCATCATTCATATTGTCCACTAATGAACTCAGCCGGCCTTTTTGCGATTCTTGTCCAAAATGGCCACGATGATCAGCGTATACGCCAACAGCCGCACCATGTAATAGGAAGGTGAGTTTTCCAGCCAGCCGGCGACGGTTGCCATCAACGCGCGATTGCTCGCCTCGATCAGAAATGAAAGAGCAAAAAACAGGAAGAAGCGATCTCCGGTTTTACGCCAGAAGCGGAAAAAAAACATGCTTATAACGAGCGACATTGCCGCTATACCGCCTACCAGAAAGCCATCCATCATTTGTTATTCCTCAAAGATTAGACCGTAGAGCAATGGGACTAACGCAACCAGCGCCATGATAAGCCGATAGTTGCCGAAATTGACATCCGGAAACACAACCTTATCGAATACCAGTACCAGGTTGCTGATTGCGAGCCCGGCAAAGCATAGGCCGCTCCACAGCAACAGCTTGTAGCGGGTTTGATGGAAAGAGCGGAACAGTAGCCCCGCGCATAGTACAGAAGTCAGTGCACAGGATGCATATACAAAGGCGTCCATCATTCCTCCTTTCGCCAAACAAAGGCGTCTGCCAGCAGGTGGATCTTCTGATCCTTGCTAGAATTCGCGTGGATCAGATTAGTCACCTCGATCAGATTGTGCGCATATTCGTTGGCCAGTTCATCGACCAGCACCCGCATCTCATCTGATTCCGGTTTGTAGATGAAACTTTCGGGGCTACGTTTGATTTTCGTGCAAACATTGGCAGCTGCAAGGCTCTTGAGCAATTCAATAGCTTGCGAAGAATTGATATAAAGGCGACGAGCGAGCGTTTCCGCATCCCATGCCTGAGTCGGCGCACTGCGCAGCAAGAGCAGGGCTTCCAGAAAGGGAATGGACGGAATCCGTAAGATGAATCGGCGAAGCTCGTCGGAAAACATTGGGAAATCGTTATCGTTGTATTCAGCAGCCACATTTACCAGACTCTGCCGGGAGCAACAAGCCTTTTTTACTTATCTTCATGATTATTATGATTTTATAATTGAAAAGGTTAAAGAACAACCGCAAATACTTATGTGGGATACCGCACATACATATATGAGGGATTACTCTTAAATCCACATACAAAAATAATTTGCTTATCCATGCCAATTGATAAGTTAGAAAAATCTGGGGTGCGGGGACTATGACCAACATAGAAAAAGATTCCAGGCTGCAGGCGTCCGCCTGTCTTCGCGTGATACGCTACAACATCGCACGAGGCGCAACTTCCTCATTGGCTAGCTGTGAAGAGACCCAGTAAACATGCTTAATTTCACTCATGAATATGTACGCCACTTGAGTTCCAACCTGCCACCCGCAGCTCTTCATAACCCCCGGCAGAATCAACTGCTGGCCCTACTGCCGGACAACATCTATGAACGCCTTGAGCCGGAACTGGAGCTCATGGAAATGCCCGCCGGCACGACCTTGTACGGCCCCGGCGATGTCCGCACCTATGCCTACTTCCCCACCACCAGCATCGTTTCGATTCTCTACGATACCGAGAGCGGTAAATCTTCGCAGATAGCGCAGACCGGCAACGACGGTTTTGTCGGCGTCGTTCTCGCGATGGGTGCTGACAGCAACATGATGCATACGGCCGTCCAATCAGGTGGTTTTGGTTATCGCGTCAAGGCCGCCACGCTCAGGAAATACATGGTCGAGGATGCCTTCCAGCAAGTCATCCTGCTCTATACGCAATTGCTGATCACGCAGATGGGCCTGACCGCCGTCTGCAATCGCCATCACTCCATTGACCAGCAATTCTGCCGCTGGCTACTGCTCACGCTTGACCGGCTCAATCATGACCAGCTGGACATCACGCATGAGCAGATCTCGAATATCCTCGGCGTACGCCGCGAGGGCATCACCCAGGCAGCACGCAGATTCCAGGCAGCCAATGCCATCCACTATTCCCGCGGCCATATGAAAATTCTTAACCGCGGAACGCTGGAAGACGGCGTATGCGAGTGCTATCAGGTCTTCAAAAAAGAGAGCGACCGGCTGTTCAATCATGCCGGCAGCAAAAGCTATTAACGAGCAAAGGAATAGAAATGTCAGATACGAACGACCTCAAATCGAACAGCCTGTTGTCTGCACTCAAGCCGGAAGAATTCGATACCTTGATGCCCGAGCTGGAGCTTGTATCGCTCGATGAAGGCTCATCGCTGTCTACCAACAAAAAGCCAGCCGAATTCCTGCACTTCCCGCTTGATGCCGTAGCCGGCATGTACCAGGGCCAAGGCAAGAATGCGGTACAGGTGGCCACCACAGGCAATGAAGGCGCGGTCGGCATTTCGCTGAATCTTCTGGGCGCACCGGTCTTCAACAAGACCGAGGTTATTAGTTCCGGCGAGGCCTACCGCCTGAGCACGGACACCTTGAACAAGAAATTCCAGTTGCACAGTCCGCTGCAGCAGCTGCTGATGCGCTACAGCCAGGTCCTGATCACGCAGATGAAACACAGCAGCGGTTGCCGTCGTTCCCACTCTATCGAGCAGCAACTGTGCCGCTGGCTGTTGCAGAGCCTGGATCGCCTGCCTTCCATGGAGTTGAATACCACACAGCAGATGATTGCCAACAAGCTGGGGCTCACATTGAAGAGCGTTCAGGAAACCACCGACAGGCTACGCAGCATCGGCCTCATCGACCTGGGGAACGACTACATCGGCATCCATGATCGCCGCAGTCTTGAAGATCGCGCTTGCGGCTGTTATTCCCGCATCAAGCAGGAAATTCAACACTGGTCCCTGGCATAAGCTACCTCTGATCTCGGGCTCGGATTACACTTAATCATTCTTCGTTGCAAAAAACCCAGATGATTAATCCTAAAGTCCTGCTCGTAAACGATCACCATGCCAGCCTGGTTGCGCTGGAGGCCCTGCTCATGCAGAACGAGGTGGAGTGCGGCTACAACGTCGTCACCGCCAACTCCGGCGAAGAAGCACTGCGATGCCTGCTCAACGATCAGTTCGCCGTTATCGTGCTGGATGTCAGCATGCCTGGCATGGACGGTTTTGAGACTGCGGAAATCATTCACTCTCATCCGCGCTCATCGTCTACGCCCATCATTTTCGTGACTGCGCATTTCGCCGACGAGATGAACCGGCTCAAAGGCTATGAGCTGGGCGCCGTGGACTACCTGATTACGCCAATCATCCCCAAGATTCTCAAGAGCAAGGTGGAAGTCTTCGTTGACCTTGCCAAGAAGAATATGGAACTGGAGCTCAAAACTCACGAGCTGGCCGAGCTCAACAAGAACCTGCAGGTCAAGCAGATGCGCGAGCTCAAGCGCAACAACAAGGCGCTTGAGGCGGAAATCGCGGTGCGGCGTAAAGCGGAAGAACGTGCGCACCAGCTGGCTATCAAGGATCCACTGACAGGCCTCTATAATCGCCGCTCGCTAATCGAGCGTCTGGAGGAAGCCCTTGCGCATGCCAGACGCAGCAATGAGCAAATCGCCCTCATGTTCCTCGACATGGACAGGTTCAAGAGCATCAACGATACGCTGGGGCATGACGTAGGCGACGGCCTGCTGCAGCAGATTTCGGCACGTATCAGTTCAGCAGTACGTGAATCGGACATCGTGGCTCGCCTGGGCGGTGACGAATTCGTCGTTCTTATGCAGGACCTGGGGTCATACACAGATGCGGGCAGAGTAGCGAAAAAGATTTCGGAAGTAACGGGCCCCGATTTTGAGATAGGCGTCCATAAAATCCAGACCTCGGTCAGCATAGGTATCAGTGTTTTTCCGCAGGATGGCGAAACGCCACAGAAGCTCATGCGCAATGCCGACCTGGCGATGTATCACGCCAAGCAGCAGCGCGGCAGCATCCAGTTTTTCCATGAAGACCTGAATGCTCCCCTGCAGCAGCGTCTAAAACTTGAACAAGAGCTACAGAAGGCGCTGGAGAATGATGAGTTCGAACTCTATTACCAGCCCAAAGTGGAATTCGCCAGCCGCAGCGTCATCGGCGTCGAAGCCCTGCTGCGCTGGCACCACCCTGAGCTGGGCGTCGTTAGTGGTGAGGATTTCGTGCATGCCGCCTGCGACAACGGCCTCATCATTCCCATCGGTGAATGGGTCATCGCAGCGGCCTGCAAGCAGGCGCGCGAGTGGATAGACATGTCACCGGAAACCATGGTGCCGATTGCCGTCAATATTGCAACGCCCCAATTGCATGGCGATCTGCCGCAAACCATTCTGAAATACTTGGATCAATACCAGATTCCCGCTTCCTGCCTGCAGCTGGAGATTACCGAATCACTGCTGATCCGCGATCTTGAACGCACCAGCGCCATCCTGCAGGAAATCAGCGATAACGGCATCACAATCGCTATTGACGATTTCGGTACCGGTTACTCTTGCCTTTCCGTGCTTAAGGCGCTGCCGATCGATATTCTGAAAATCGACCAATCCTTTATCCGCGATCTGGCTACCAATGCCAATGACAAAGCCATTGTCAAGGCCATCATTCATATGGCGCATGCCCTGAGCCTGAAAGTGGTGGCCGAGGGTGTTGAGACCGACAAACAGCTGTTCGTGCTGGAAAGCCTGGCCTGTGATGAGTACCAGGGATTCCTGTGCGGCCGGCCTCTTTCGTTCGAGGACCTCTCCCAGCCGTGGCAGGAATTGGCAATCCCTGAAAAGATCGCAGTCAGCAATACCTAACAACAATTCAAACAAACCTGTAGTGAGATTCGCTAAGGAAAACACATGGATATGCGGGTAGGAAAGACCAATCAGGTAGACGAACAGCGGTTGCTAGCGGCGCTTGTGGCGCTCAAAAAGGGGGACTTTTCCACCCGACTGCCCTCCGATTGGACCGGCATGGCCGGCAAGATCGCCGACACTTTCAACGATATCGTCGAGACCAATCAACTGATTGAAGAAAGCATTTCCGGCGTCAGCCGTGTTGTCGGCCGCGAAGGCCGCCTGACGGAACGCGCTTTGATGACGCGCGGCACGGGCGGTTGGGCCACCATGGTCAAATCGGTGAATACGCTGATTGACGATCTGGTACGGCCGACAACCGAAATGGCGCGCGTGATCGGCGCCGTGGCCAAAGGCGATCTATCGCAGACCATGACACTGGAAGTGGACGGCCGTCCGCTCAAGGGCCAGTTCATGCGTTCCGCCCTCACCGCCAATACCATGGTGGACCAGCTCGCATCTTTCGCATCCGAAGTAACGCGTGTTGCGCGTGAAGTAGGTACCGAGGGTAAGTTGGGCGGCCAGGCGCAAGTCAAGGGCGTTGCCGGTACCTGGAAGGACTTGACCGACTCGGTGAACTCCATGGCCGGTAACCTGACTTCGCAGGTGCGTAACATCGCCGAGGTGACGACCGCTGTGGCAAACGGTGACTTGTCGAAAAAAATTACCGTAGACGTGCGCGGCGAGATTCTGCAGCTCAAGGATACGTTCAACACCATGGTGGATCAGCTGCGCTCATTCGCATCTGAAGTAACGCGCGTGGCACGTGAAGTAGGTACCGAAGGCAAGCTGGGCGGCCAGGCACACGTGCCTGGTGTTGCCGGTACATGGAAAGACTTGACGGACAACGTGAACTTCATGGCGTCCAACCTCACGGCGCAGGTACGTAACATTGCCGAAGTGACAACTGCCGTGGCAAACGGCAATCTGTCCAAGAAGATTACAGTAGACGTGAAGGGCGAAATTCTAGAACTGAAGGACACCATCAACACCATGGTGGACCAGCTTTCTTCCTTCGCATCCGAAGTGACGCGGGTGGCACGTGAAGTGGGTACCGAAGGTAAGCTGGGCGGCCAGGCAAATGTATCCGGTGTTGCCGGTACCTGGAAGGACTTGACCGACAACGTGAATTCCATGGCGTCCAACCTCACATCCCAAGTGCGTAACATCGCGGAAGTGACCACCGCCGTGGCAAACGGCAATCTGTCCAAGAAGATTACCGTGGACGTAAAGGGCGAAATCCTCGAACTGAAAGACACCATCAACACCATGGTGGACCAGCTCTCATCCTTCGCTTCCGAAGTGACGCGGGTGGCGCGTGAAGTGGGTACCGAAGGTAAGCTGGGCGGCCAGGCAAATGTATCCGGTGTTGCCGGTACCTGGAAGGACTTGACCGACAACGTGAACTCCATGGCGTCGAACCTCACATCGCAGGTGCGTAACATCGCGGCGGTGACGACAGCTGTGGCGCGTGGCGACTTGTCCAAGAAAATCACGGTGGACGTCAAAGGCGAAATTCTGGAGCTGAAAGACACTATCAACGTGATGGTGGACCAGCTCTCCTCGTTCGCCTCCGAAGTAACCCGCGTGGCGCGTGAAGTGGGTACCGAAGGTAAGCTGGGCGGCCAGGCCAACGTGCCCGGGGTTGCAGGTACCTGGAAGGACTTGACCGACAATGTGAACTTCATGGCAGGTAACCTCACGGCGCAGGTGCGCAACATCGCCGACGTGACGACCGCCGTTGCGAACGGCGACCTTTCCAAGAAGATTACCGTGGACGTGAAGGGGGAAATTCTTGAATTGAAAGACACCATCAACGTGATGGTGGACCAGCTCTCCTCCTTCGCATCGGAAGTAACCCGGGTGGCGCGTGAAGTGGGTACCGAAGGTAAGCTGGGCGGCCAGGCCAATGTACCGGGCGTCGGCGGAACCTGGAAGGACTTGACCGACAACGTGAACTTCATGGCTTCGAACCTCACGGGCCAGGTGCGTAACATCGCTGACGTGACAACCGCTGTGGCCTACGGTGACTTGTCCAAGAAGATTACGGTGGACGTGAAGGGCGAAATCTTCGAGCTCAAGAACACGATTAACACCATGGTGGACCAGCTGCGGTCCTTCGCGTCGGAAGTGACTCGTGTGGCGCGTGAAGTGGGTACCGAAGGCCGTCTGGGCGGCCAGGCGCACGTGCCTGGTGTTGCCGGTACCTGGAAGGACCTGACTGACAACGTGAACTTCATGGCGTCCAACCTCACATCCCAAGTGCGTAACATCGCGGCGGTGACGACCGCTGTGGCGCGTGGCGACCTGTCCAAGAAGATTACGGTGGACGTAAAGGGCGAAATTCTTGAATTGAAAGACACCATCAACGTCATGGTGGACCAGCTCTCCTCCTTCGCATCTGAAGTGACCCGCGTGGCACGTGAAGTGGGTACCGAGGGTAAGCTGGGCGGCCAGGCCAATGTGCCGGGTGCTGCTGGTACCTGGCGCGACCTGACCGATAACGTGAACTTCATGGCGGCCAACCTGACTGCACAGGTGCGCGGTATCGCCGGCGTGGTGAGCGCCGTAGCCCAGGGCGACCTCAAGAAGAAACTGACCGTAGCGGCACGCGGTGAAATTGCGGCGCTTGCCAATACCATCAACGAGATGATTGATACGTTGGCCGTATTTGCCGACCAGGCAACTACCGTAGCGCGTGAGGTGGGTGTGGAAGGTAAATTGGGCGGTCAAGCCAGCGTACCGGGCGCTGCCGGTACCTGGAAGGACCTGACCGAAAACGTCAATCAGCTGGCGGCCAACCTGACCAACCAGGTGCGGGCGATTGCCGAAGTGGCGACGGCGGTGACGCGCGGCGACCTCTCGCGTTCCATTCAGGTGGAAGCCAAGGGTGAAGTGTCCTACCTCAAGGACAACATCAATGAGATGATCCGCAACCTCAAGGAAACCACACAGAAGAACGCGCAGCAGGATTGGCTCAAGACCAACCTGGCGCGCTTCACGCGCCTGCTGCAGGGTCAACGCGACCTGGAAGCGGTGACCTCGCTGATCCTGTCCGAACTGGCGCCTCTGGTTTTGGCGCATCACGGCATGTTCTACATGATGAACGTAGCGGATGGGCGACTTCGCATGATCGGCAGCTACGGTTTCCGCCAGCTAAACGATTTCGGCACATCCTTCCAGCCTGGCGAAGGGTTGATCGGCCAGTGCGCCATCGAGAAAAAGCGCATCCTGCTGACCGACGTGCCCAAGGACTACATCCAGATCTCATCCGGCATGGGCACAGCCTCACCCGCCAATATCGTGGTGCTGCCCATCCTGTTCGAACAGGAAGTGAAGGCGGTCATCGAGATCGCCTCACTGGAGAAATTCACCGAAACCCACCTATCCTTCCTCGACCAGCTCATGGAATCCATCGGCGTGGTGCTGAACACCATCGAGGCCAACAGCCGTACTGAAAGCCTGCTGGCGCAATCGCAGTCTCTCGCGCAGGAACTGCAGCAGACCAACCAGGAACTGGCTGAAAAAGCCCGCCTGCTGTCCGAGCAGAACATCGAGGTGGAACGCAAGAATACCGAAGTGGAACAAGCCAAGATGGCGCTTGAAGAAAAAGCCACGCAGCTTGCCCTCTCTTCCAAGTACAAGTCAGAGTTCCTGGCCAACATGTCGCACGAGCTGCGCACACCGCTCAATTCCCTGCTGATTCTGGCGCAGCAACTCAGCGACAACCCGGACGGCAACCTGACCGAAAGTCAGGTGGAATTTGCTAAAACCATTTTCGGTTCGGGCAGCGACCTGTTGACGCTGATCAACGATATTCTAGACCTGTCCAAGATCGAATCCGGCACGGTCACGCTGGAACTCAGCGAATACCGCTTCGAGACCTTGCGTCACTATGTAGAGCGCACGTTCCGCCACATGGCAGATATCAAGAATCTGCAATTCACGGTAGAACTGCGCGACAACGTGCCGGTTTCCATGATGGTGGATACCACCCGACTGCAGCAGATTCTCAAGAACCTGCTGTCCAACGCCTTCAAGTTCACTTCCCATGGCGGCGTCGCGCTGCAGATCGGCATGGTGGAAAGCGGCTGGAGTCTCGATCACCCCAATCTGTCGCATGCGGAAGCGGTCGTCGCCTTCTCCGTCTCCGACACCGGTGTTGGCATCCCGTCAGACAAGCTGCAGCTCATCTTTGAAGCCTTCCAGCAGGCTGATGGCAGTACCGCGCGTAAATACGGCGGCACCGGCCTGGGCCTTTCCATCAGCCGCGAACTCGCTCGTCTGCTAGGCGGTGAAATTCGCGTAGCCAGCCAGATCGGCGCTGGCAGTACCTTTACGCTGTTCCTGCCATACAACAACGCGGATTTCATCAGTTATGACCCACAGCAGCCAGCCCTCGGCTCGCCAGTGCTGCATACCGATGTCGTGTACCTCAGCGAGAAGCACGACATCGAGACCACTGAAAGCGAAAGTGCGGGTGAAGAGATTGATGACAGAACGCGCATGTCCAGCGGCGACCCTGCCATCCTGGTGGTGGAGCCGGATCCCGATTATGCGGATTCTTTATTGGAATTCGCCAGGGAGAGGCATTTCAAGGGCATCGTCACCTATCATGGCGACTCGGCGCTGTCACTGGCACGCGACTACCTGCCGACCGCCATCCTGCTCGATATTGATTTCCCTGACCAGGATGGGCTGGACGTGCTTAACCGCCTCAAACGCGACCCTGGCACAAGGCATATCCCGGTGCATGTGCTTTCACGTCGCGCGGAACGCGAACTGGCATTGCGCCAGGGCGCCATCTCCTTCCTGCAGAAGCCAGTCAGCACAGACCGGCTCAGCGAGGAATTCACGTTCATTCAGCAATTCCTGATTCGCGGCAAACGCAACCTGCTGCTGGTGGAAGATGACGAGACCCAGCGCCAGTCCATCGTGCAACTCATCGGCGACCGCGATGTGGACATCACAGTGGCAGCCTCAGGCCAGGAAGCGCTGGCTGCGCTGGAAAATCCGCATTTCGACTGCATGGTGCTGGACCTGAGCTTGCCCGATATCAGCGGCTTCGACCTCATTGACCTCATCAGCCAGAACCCGGCGCTGTCCGAGCTGCCGATCGTGATCTATACCGCCAGGGAACTGACCAAGAAGGAAACCACGCGGCTCAAGCGTATCGCCAAAACCATTGTGCTCAAGGATGCACGCTCGCCGGAACGCCTGCTGCACGAAACGGCACTGTTCCTGCACCGCCTGCCGGCCAATATGTCCGATACCTCCCGTCGCATGCTTGAGGAAATACACGCCATGGATAACACACTCGCGGGCAAGAAGGTCCTCATCGTGGACGATGACTTGCGCAACATCTTCGCACTGAGCTCAGTGCTGGAACGGCAGGAAATGGAAGTGCTGCACGCCGAGAATGGCAAGAGCGGCATTCAAGTGCTGGAAAAGAATCCGGATGTGGAAATCGTGCTGATGGACATCATGATGCCCGAGATGGACGGTTACGACACCATGCGCGCCATCCGCAAGATAGCACGCTTCAAGTCGCTGCCCATCATCACGCTGACCGCCAAGGCGATGAAGGGCGACCGCGATAAATGCATCGCCGCGGGCGCTTCTGATTACATTACAAAACCGGTGGATGTGGCACAGCTGCTGTCGCTGATGCGCGTCTGGCTGCACAAGTAGTAGAGAGAACGACTCCCCCCTGATCCTGGCCGGGCACTCTCGCCGGCCGGGATTTTTTATGCCGGTCTATTAAAGCCTGGGGGTTATAGCTTTACCAGCCGGCCTTCTGCGGCTGACTGCAGCGCAGCATTGATGGCGCGGCAATTGCCCTTGGCATCCGCCAGCGTCAGCAATGGCTGTTTGCCATTAAGCACGCAATCGCTGAAATGTTCGATTTCCAGATTGAAGTGATTGGCCGGCACCAGTTTTTCTTCCCAGTAGCGGCCGTCGTCAGTCCACCACGAGATTACCGGCACATCACCCGGCAGTTGCCACACGGTGTGGCATTTGAGGCCGCCCTTGTTGCCGGTGACGATGTATTCCGACCGGCGCGAAATCTCGAAACTCATATCGAACTGGCCGTACCTGCCTTCGCCAAAATCAAACACACCGCTGTTGGATACATCCGCCCCGCTTTCGATGTATTTCGCCATCGCTGTGACCAATACCGGTTCGCTGCCGAAACACATGCGCAGCGTATGTACGGCGTATGGACCGATATCCCACATGGCGCCGCCGCCCTGCTGTGGATTCCTGTTGATGCGGTACATGCGCGCCTGCCGCATGAGAAAGGAATAGCTGGCACGTGCAAAGCGCACATCGCCGATGACGCCGCTGTCCAGAATCTCGCGCACACGCGCAAACTGCGGATGGAAGCGATACATGAAGCCTTCCATGACGATTACGCCTTTTGCCGCTGCGGCTTTTTCAATCGCTTCAATGTCCTCAACCCTGATCGCCATGGGTTTCTCGCACAGCACATGCTTGCCGTGCTCGATGGCGCGAAGTACCCATTCACCATGCTCTTCATTCGCCAGCGGCACATATACAGCCTGCACATTTTGGTCCGCCAGCAATGCTTCCAGCGTGTCGTGCAGCTTTACGCCCTGCACACCGGGTGCGTGTTTCTGCAACGTTTCCGCTGCCGCACCTGGACGGCGGCTGGCGATGGCAACCAGCTCGGAGTTGGCTGCGCCTCCTGCAATGGCCGGCAGAAAACGTTCATTGACCCGCGCTGCGCCGAGGATGCCCCAGCGTAATTTCGATTCACTCATAGCTTCGTCCTGTCGTTCAATCTCGTTGGTTCATTCTAGCACCGGGGCTCAAGCCATCCGGTTCAACACTTGTTATTCGCTCTCGAATGCCTCGCACAGCATGCTCAGCAGCGCACCTATCATGGGGAACAGATCTTCCTTGTCGAATTCGGCGCTCTCCTCGGTGCCGGCAACCACCATGGCGATCACTGCCTTGTCCAGGTCCTCGCGATAACTTGTCCAGTGTTCCTGTTCGGCACCTGCAATCAGGCGGAATTTCTGCGTGCCCGACTCCAGTACTTCCACCAGTTCTTCGTTGTTGAGCTCGGTGAATAACGATTTCACAATAATGCCGGCGGCTTCATCCGGGTCAGGAGCAATATCTTCCTGGCCCAACGGCAGTGTGAGATAGGCGTACACCAGCATGGCAAAAGCCTGGTAGACGCCCAGCATGTCGAAATTCTCGATGCGCTCATCTGCGGGCGAACGCTCCGCCTGCTGAATGGCCTTGAAGCTGATATAGCAGGCCAGGTAGGTTGCGGCCTCCAGCGGCGCGTAATCCTCCAGCTTGTCGCTGGGACGCGTGCTGCCCGCGCTGCGGAATTCATTGACACACAGGGCATATAGCAGGCTCAGGCGTTGGGAGTATTTCATCGGTTTCCTTTGGGTGCTTGAATTTCAGTCACAACGGAATCAATCCATCAGCGGCAGCTGCTCAAGCTGCTCCTGGATCTCTAGCCAGCGCGTCTCTGCAGCTTCCACGCTTTGCGCCAGCTCGGCCTGGCGCTTGAGCAAGCTCTGCAGCTCTGTCTTGTCCGGCATGGCATAAAGTGCCGGATCGGCCAGGCGCTCGTCAAGCTGTGCCTTTTCCTGCTGCCACGCGTGCATGTTGTTTTCCAGCTGCTCTGTTTCTTTTACCAGCGGTCTGCGCTCAGCCAGACGTGTCTGCCGCTCGATCTTGCTCTGTTGCCTGTCATTCCGCGTTGCAGGCTTTTCCTGGGTTTCCGCGAGCTTCTCCGCTTTCTGTTCCGCCGCCAGCCAGTAGCGGTAATCTTCCAGATCGCCGTCGAAGGTTTCCGCCCGACCGTTGGCCACCAATACAAAGCGGTCGCAGGTGGTACGCAATAGCGCGCGATCATGCGACACCAGAACAACGCCGCCGTCATATTCCTGCAGTGCCAGCGTCAGCGCATGGCGCATCTCCAGATCGAGGTGGTTGGTGGGTTCGTCGAGCAGCAGCAGGTTGGGCCGCGTCCAGATCAGCAATGCCAATGCCAGGCGTGATTTCTCGCCGCCGGAGAATGCTCCGCAGGGCGCATTCACCATGTCGCCGCGGAAGTCGAAACCGCCCAGGTAATTGCGATGATCCTGTTCGCGCGTTTGCGGATCCAGCCGCAGCATGTGCTGCAAGGGCGATTCATCCGGACGCAGCTGCTCAAGCTGATGCTGGGCGAAATAGCCGATGTTGAGATCCTTGCCTGCCGTAATTTTTCCGCCAGGCTGGTCGGTTTTCGATGTCTCTATTGCAAGCGGATCGAGTTCGCCAACGATGAGCTTGATCAGCGTCGACTTCCCGGCGCCATTGCGTCCTAGCAGGCCTACGCGCTCACCAGGCCGCAACGTCAGCGAAATATGCTGAAGGATGGGCCTTGCATCGTATCCCACCGCCACATCCTCCAGCACGAGCAACGGATCAGGCTGTGCCAGCGGCTCGCGAAAACCGAATTCGAACGGGCTGTCGACATGCGCCGCCTGTACCAGCTCCATGCGTTCGAGTGCCTTGATGCGGCTTTGTGCCTGGCGAGCCTTGGTCGCCTTGTAACGGAAGCGGTCGATGTACTTGTGCAGGTGCGCGACCTCGCGCTGCTGGCGCTCGTAATATGCCTGTTGCTGCAGCAAGCGCTCGGCGCGTTGTTTCTCGAAATCGGAATAGTTGCCGCGATACAACGTCAGCCGTTGCTGCTCGATATGCAGGATATGGCTGACCGTGGCGTCCAGAAAATCGCGATCATGCGAGATCAGCAGCAGCGTGCCGCGGTAATCCCTGAGCCAGTCTTCGAGCCAGATCACGGCGTCGAGGTCGAGGTGGTTAGTCGGCTCATCCAGCAACAACAGGTCTGATCGGCACATCAGGGCACGTGCCAGATTGAGTCGCACACGCCAGCCCCCGGAGAAATCCGACACCGGCCGCGCCATGTCGCCATTGCTGAAACCCAGACCGTGCAGTAATTCAGCGGCGCGTGCCCTGGCAGCATACCCCCCGATTTCGCCCAGGCGCGCATGCAATTCGCCGACCTTGTCTCCGTGGCCGCTTGCCTCTGCGGCTGCCAGCGCACGTTCGATATCGCGCAATTCGACATCGCCATCCAGTGTAAACTCGATGGCAGGCAGTGCCAGTGGCGGCGTTTCCTGGGCGACATGCGCAATCACCCATTGCGGCGGCAGCTCCAGGTCACCGGCTTCCTGGTGTAGTTCGCCGCGCAACAGGGCAAACAGGCTGGATTTGCCGGTGCCATTGGCGCCGGTCAGGCCGACTTTGTGGCCGACATGCAACTGCAGCGATGCATCGGAGAACAGCACACGCGTGCCGCGTGTAAGCTGAAGATTTCTAAACTGGATCAAGGCGTGATGGTCCGACGTCAGCCGAAAATGGCCAAAGCCGTTATTCTAAAGCATAGCGATTTGCGGGCCGCACTTTTGTCTATGCCCATACAAGGCAAGCGAACATTGACTACCATGGGGCGAAATGAAATACTCCAGCATCTCTGCTTGTGCTGCGCTAGCCGCACTCTCACCTGACCGGCGCTCCGTCGGTAGGCACTAAAAATATGGTCAAAAAGTCACTGTTCTGGTTCTACCGCATCACGCTGATTGCAATATGGACGGGTATTTTCGTCTTCGCCGCCTCCGTACTCAGCCTGCGCTACCTTGTGCTGCCGCAGATCCAGGATTACAAGCCTGCCATCGAGCGGCGCATCAGCAATTCCGTCGGCCAGAAGGTGACCATCGGCAGCATTGAGGCCAGCTGGCACGGGCTTGATCCGCATTTGTCCCTCAATGAAGTGATCCTGCACGATGTGCAACAAAGGCCGGCACTGACGCTGGGCCTGGTAGAGGCCAGCCTTTCCTGGCTGTCCATTCCGCTTCTGGAACCGCGACTCTCGACGCTCACCATACACCGGCCGGCGCTCACTATCCGGCGCGAACCGGATGGCACCCTGTACATCGCTGGTATGGCCATGGGCGGACCGTCACGGCCGACCTTCGCCAACTGGCTGCTGCGCCAGGCGCAGATTGACGTAGTGGATGCCACCGTGCTCTGGCAAGACGATTTTCGCGGCGCGCCGCCGCTGACGCTGAACAACCTACAGTTCAGGCTGGTCAGCCCTGCCTGGGAGAGCCTAATCGGCCGTCATCGGTTCGGCCTCAAAGCGATACCGTCTGCCGGCTCGTCACAACCCATCCATGTGCGCGGCAACCTGTACGGCAAGGATGTCAGCAGACTGGATCAATGGCGCGGCACGCTTTACGGGCGCGCTGAAGGTACGGACATCGCGGCATGGCGCAACTGGGTCTCCTATCCCTTCGACCTGCGTGAAGGTTTTGGCGCCGCACAATTCTGGGCGGATTTTTCCAAAAACGAAATCCGCCGCGTGACCAGCGATGTAGTTTTTCGCAACGTGCATACACGGCTCTCGGCGAGCAGCCCGGATATCAGGCTCAGCCAGCTTTCCGGCCGGCTCAAATGGATCAGGCATGAGAATGGCGAAGAATTCCGCGCACAGAACATCAAGCTGGCGATGGCAGATGGCCTGAACATGCAGGATGGTAATCTCGGTTGGCGCGAGCATGCTGCAGCCAACGGGAAATCAATAGATGGGGACATCCAGCTTGACGAAATCCGACTGGAAACCCTGCGCGCCTTTGCCGCTTATCTGCCGTTGCCGGCAGCCACCATGCAGAAAGTGTCTGAAATCGCGCCCGAGGGCCAGCTAAACAAGCTCAACCTGCACTGGAAAGGCGCGACCGCTGACGCTGAAGGCAAATACAAGCTGCCGGATACCTATTCCATCCGCACGCAGTTTGCCGCACTAGGTATGCAAGCTGATGGCAAGATTCCCGGATTCGCCAACCTCAGCGGCAGATTGGACGCCAATGAAACCAAAGGTCTGCTGGTCCTGAATTCCCGTCAGGCCACGCTGGATTTCAACAGGGTTTTTCGCAAACCCATCCTGGCTGATGCGCTCACCGGCCAGATCGAGTGGAACCGTAGCAAGGCCAGGACCGAATTCCGGCTGGCTCGCCTTGCAGTGTCAAATGCGCATCTGGCGGCGACGGCAAACGGCCGTTATCTCGACAACACCAATACAAGTGACTTCATCGATCTGCAGGCAACCGCTTCGCGGGCAGATGCCAGGTTCGCGCCCAACTATTACCCGCTCATCCTGAGCAAGGGCTTGATGGAATGGCTGGACAAGGCAATCGTCGCCGGTCAGGGAGAGGACATCCAGGTAGCGCTCAAGGGTAACCTGCATGACTTCCCCTTCCCCAATGACCGCAAAGGCCTGTTCAAGGTCACCGCCAAGATCAATAACGGCGTGCTGGATTTTGCGGAAGGCTGGCCGAGAATCGACGGCATCACGCTGGACATGCTGTTCCACGGCACGCGCATGGAGCTCAATGCCACAGAAGGTAACCTCCTTGGCAACCGTATTACACAGGCACAGGTGGTGATTCCCGTGCTGAATTCGCCGCAGCCCGTGCTGACTGTCAACGGCCAGGCGCAAGGGCCGATCAGTGAGGGCGTCCGTTATGTGAACAGCAGCCCGATTCGGGAAACAGCGGGGGGATTCACGGATGCCTTGCAGGCTTCGGGCAACGGCAAGCTCAATCTGCAGCTGACCGTTCCGCTGCACAATATTGCAGCCATCCGCTTCAAGGGGGCATACACGGTGGCTAACGGCAGCCTTGCCAATCCGGACATTCCGACGCTGACGCGCGTCAACGGCAAGATCGATTTCACCGAATCCGCCCTGCGTGCGCAGAACGTGAATGCCTGGATTTACGGCGGCCCTGCGCAGTTCACGCTGTCTACCGGCAAGGACAAGACGCACCACATCAATGCACGCGGCAGCATCACGGATGCCGGCCTGCGCGAGGCTTTCGGTTCAGGAATTGCCGACCGCCTCAGTGGCGCCACCGATTGGGTAGGCGATATCCATGTGCGTCCGCAGCAGGTTGACTTGACCATCCGCTCCTCCATGGCCGGCATGGCTTCGGGCCTGCCCTTCCCTCTGGCCAAAACGACAGAAGAGCGCCTGCCGGTGCGCATTGAAAAGAAACAACAATCAGCACAGCAGGATACGATCAGCCTCAATCTGGGCAATATTGTCGGGGCGAGGCTGCTGCGCACTGCACGCAACGACGGCCCGCTTACCATCGAGCGTGGCGAAATCGGCCTGAATGTGCTGCCCGAAATCCCTGCACAGCCAGGTATATCGATTCGCGGCACGCTGGAAACGCTCGACCTCGATGAATGGCGGAACCTGTTCGACAAGAGCACCGCCACAGCATCCGGTGGCGCCAAGGGCGGAGCAGGCCTGAACGTCAGCAGGATTAATCTCGCCGTCGGCACTCTGGACGTTTTCGGCCGGCGCATCAATGATCTCTCGCTCAACGGCAACGCCACCGGCAACAACTGGAACGTTACGCTGCAAAGCCGTGAAATCACTGGCGGCGCGCAATGGCTAGGCCAGGGCGACGGCAAGGTCATTGCACGGCTCAAGAATCTCACCATGCCTGCCTCTACCCCGAGCATCTCGCAGTTGCGCACGCAAGGTGCTTTCAAGGAACAGGCGGAGGATTACCCGGCGCTGGACATCGTGGCCGAGAATTTCGAGATCGGCCAGAAAAAACTGGGCAAGTTGGAGCTGCTGGCAAGTGAGCAGGATGAGGACTGGAGCATAGAAAAACTGCGCATCAGCAATCCTGACAGCACGCTGACGGCCGAGGGTGAATGGCACAACTGGCTGCGCAGTCCGAATACGCGCATGACGCTGACCTGGGACATCAATGATCTGGGCAAGACCCTGGAAAGATTCGGCCATGCCAACGTGGCGAAGGGCGGCGAAGTAAACCTCACCGGACAGCTCAAATGGCCGGGCAGCCCGCATGAATTCGGAGCGACCAATCTCTCCGGCAATCTGCAGTTGGATGCGCAGAAGGGGCAAATCCTCAAGCTCAAGCCCGGCGTCGGCCGGCTGTTCAGCGTGTTGAGTCTGCAGAACCTGCCGCGACGCCTGAGCTTCGATTTCCGCGACATCTTCGGCAGCGGCTTTACCTTCGACAAGGTCAGCGCGAATGTCAAGATCGACCAGGGCATCATGCGCAGCGATGATTTCCGCATGGAAGGCCCGACTGCGCTGATCCAGATGCGCGGCCAGACCGATCTTGTGCAGGAGACCCAGCATCTTTACGTCAAGGTCACGCCTTACATCAGCGACAGCCTTTCGTTGGCTGCACTGGCCGGCGGGCCCGCAGTCGGCGCCGCAGCCTTCATCGCCCAGCGGCTGCTCAAGGATCCGATCAACAAGCTTGCCCAGGATGAATATGAAATCGTGGGCACCTGGGATAAACCCATCGAACTGAATGCGCCGGAAAAACCGGTGGTTCAGGAGCCCAACCCGCTGGGTCAATAAAGCGCCGATTCAGGTATGATGAAACTCAAAATCAAAAGCAACTGGAAATAGCATGGCAATCAAATCTCGGGGGAAACTCGCAGCCCAAACCGCACGTCCTGCCACACCGGGCATCACCAGACTTGCCGGTGTGCAGATGGCTTCTGGCCCGTCCGTGCATGCCAACCTCAGCGAAGCGGAACGCCTCATAGAAATTGCGGCGCATCAGGGCGCACGACTGGTTGCACTACCCGAATACTTTGCCATCATGGGCCTCAAGGATACCGACAAGGTAGAGGCGCGCGAAAAGGAAGGGACCGGCCCTATCCAGCGCTTCCTGTCGAAGATGGCGAAAAAACACGAGATCTGGCTCGTCGGCGGTACCGTGCCCCTTGAGGCCAGCGTAAAAGGGAAAGTACGCAACGCCAGCCTGGTGTATGACGACAAGGGCAAGCAGGTCGCGCGCTACGACAAGATCCACCTGTTCGGTCTTGACCTCGGCAACGAAAAATTCCGTGAAGAAGACACGATAGAACCTGGCGACAAAGTCGTAACACTCAATACGCCATTCGGCCGGATCGGCCTGTCGATCTGTTATGACCTGCGCTTCCCCGAGCTTTACCGTGCCATGGGTAATGTGGACATCATCGTTGTGCCTTCCGCCTTTACCGAAACGACAGGAAAAGCGCACTGGGAAAGCCTGATCCGGGCGCGCGCCATCGAAAACCTCAGCTATGTGCTGGCCCCTGCACAGGGCGGCTACCATGCTTCCGGCCGCGAAACGCATGGCAACAGCATGATTGTGGATCCTTGGGGCGTGGTACTCGATCGCCTGCCGCGCGGTTCCGGTGTGGTCCTGGCCACCGCCAATACGGCTTATCAGAAGAGTCTGCGCGACAGCCTGCCGGCCTTGCGTCACCGCACTATCCATCGTTGCTAACAGGTGGCCCCGAACCGACGGGCAGCAAAACCATCTGTACAAATGATGGTCTTAATCGTTTCGTGTGAAAACCGAACCCAACCATTCGTGAAAGACATTGATGACGCAAGAAACCCTGCACGCCAGCGCCAACCCTGAGCTCGAAGCCCAACCCGGTGCACATTTCAATACCGCAAGCGAGATGCTGCTGTCGCCGGCAGGCCTGGACTTGCCACAACTGCAAGGCGTGCTGGGCAATATCATGTCGCATCATGTGGATTATGCGGACCTGTATTTCCAGTACAGTCGCGCCGAAAGCTGGGGGCTGGAAGAAGGCCAGGTAAAGTCAGGCAATTTCAATATTGATCAAGGCGTAGGCGTGCGCGCGGTCAGTGGTGAAAAAACCGCCTTCGCCTACTCGGATGACATTCATCTGCCCGCACTGGAGCAGGCGGCCAGCGTCACGCGCGCAATCGCTTCACTGGGCAACGAGCGTTCCGCGCAGGTCATCAAGCGCCCGGCAATGCCGCAACTCTACCTGCCGCAGGACCCAATCGCCTCCCTGAGTGCAGAAGCCAAGATCAAGCTGCTGGAAAAGCTTGAGACCTTTGCCCGCAAGGCTGATCCGCGCATCACGCAGGTCATGGCGTCCATTGCAGGCGAATACGAAGTAGTCATGGTGGCGCGGCATGACGGCGTCATGGCTGCCGACGTGCGGCCACTCGTCAGGCTTTCCATCCAGGTCATTGCCGAAAGCAATGGTCGCCGCGAGCAAGGCTCAGCCGGTGGCGGCGGGCGTTTCGATTACGCCTACTTCACTGATGAGGTATTGCAGGATTACGCGCAGAAAGCCGTGCACCAGGCCCTGGTCAACCTCGATGCCCGCCCTGCCCCAGCTGGCCCGATGACAGTGGTGCTGGGTTCCGGCTGGCCCGGCATCTTGCTGCATGAAGCAATCGGCCATGGCCTTGAAGGCGATTTCAACCGCAAGGGCAGCTCGGCATTTGCCGGCCAGATCGGTCAGCGCGTCGCGTCCCCAGGCGTGACCGTGGTTGATGACGGTACCATCAGCCAGCGCCGCGGCTCGCTCAACGTGGATGATGAGGGCAACCCGACGCAACGTACCATGCTGATCGAAGATGGCATCCTGCGCGGCTACATCCAGGACAGCCTCAATGCCCGGCTCATGGGGATGCCGCTGACCGGCAATGCGCGACGCGAGTCCTACGCGCATATCCCCATGCCGCGCATGACCAACACCTACATGCTGAACGGCAACATGGCACCCGAGGAAATCATCAAGTCGGTGAAAAAAGGCCTGTACGCAGTCAATTTCGGCGGCGGTCAAGTGGATATCACCAGCGGCAAGTTCGTCTTCTCGGCCGCCGAGGCCTGGATGATCGAGGACGGCAAGCTGGCCTATCCGGTCAAGGGCGCAACCCTGATCGGTAATGGCCCGGATGTGCTGACGCGCGTTTCCATGATCGGCAATGATATGGAACTCGATTCGGGCGTCGGTACCTGCGGCAAGGAAGGCCAGAGCGTGCCTGTAGGCGTGGGCCAGCCCACTCTGCGGATTGACGGCTTGACGGTGGGCGGCACGGTTTAATACCATCCATTCAGGCTTTATAGCCTTACCGCATCATTGAATTCCGTCCAAAAGAAAGGAACTGCAATGGCCGTAACGAAATCTGCAGGCAAGAATGCCGCTGACAAGACGTCTGCTGAACGCAAACCCAGAGCCGCACCAACCAAAGCACCCACAGCTAAAACTACCGAAAAGAAAACTTCCACCCGTAAATCCGCCGCTCCGTCCGTTGCCAGCCCCGGAAAAATCCTGATGAGCGCTGAAGAGCGCTATCGCATGGTGGAAGTGGCGGCCTACTACCTGGCCGAACGCAATAAATTCGCCGGCAATCCAGTCGAATACTGGACGCAGGCGGAAGCCCAGATTTCGAGCCTGTTGGGGGAGTAAAACCCCGTCGAATCACTAACACGCAAGGTCATCCAATAGCCGCTGATAGAACCCAGCGACTATAATTGCATCCTCCATTTTTTCCACGGCAGCACTGCATGCAGTTTTCCCTGCCTGTTCCCGCAACAGGCCAAACCAAACGTATTGATCCGCTACCCGCCGGTGCCGACAGCCTGGCCCTCGCCCAGCTCGCGAGCCAGCTTCAAGCCGGGCACTCCACCAGGACGCCGCTGGTCATCCTGACCGCTAATGCTTTTGAAGCGCAGCGCCTGCTGGAAGAGATTCCCTGGTTCGATTCGCGGCTGGGCGTCAGCATGCTTCCGGATTGGGAGACGCTGCCTTACGATCATTTCTCGCCGCATCCTGACCTGATTTCGGAACGCCTTGCCACGCTCTACCAGATCAGCCGCAACGCCTGCGATGTCATCATCGTGCCAATTTCCACTGCATTGCTGTGCCTGCCGCCGCCCTCCTATCTTGCGGCTCACACGTTCATGCTCAAGAAAGGCCAGCGACTTGATCTGGAAGCCCTGCGCACTCAATGTGCCGAAGCCGGCTATCACCATGTGAACCAGGTGATGAGTCCAGGCGAATTCAGCGTGCGCGGCGGCCTCATCGACCTTTTTCCCATGGGCAGTGCATTGCCTTATCGTCTCGACCTGTTCGACGACGAGATCGAAACCATTCGCACCTTCGATGTGGATACGCAACGCAGCCTGTATCCGGTCGCCGAGATCCGCCTGTTGCCGGCGCGTGAGTTTCCGCTGGATGACAGCGGCACAACGCTATTTCGGCAGCAATTCCGCGAGTGTTTCGAGGGTGATCCGTCGCGCAGCCGTACGTACAAGGAAGTCAGTAAGGGCGTCGCCAGCGGCGGCATCGAATGGTATCTGCCGCTTTTTTTCGAGCAGACGGCTTCACTATTCGATTATCTGCCGCGCAGCGCGCTGCTGTGCCTGCATGGCAACCTGGATCAGGCGGCACAAGACTTCTGGCATGAAGCGCAGTCTCGCTACCGGCTGCTGGCGCATGATCCGGAACGACCCATCCTCAAGCCTGAAACGTTGGTCACCAAGACGGATGATTTTTTCAGCAGGACGCACGAGTTCGCGCGTCTGCAGCTGGATACCCAGAACGTCCCTACCGGCTTGCCAGACCTCAATATCGAGCGCCGGGCCGAACATCCGCTGTTCAAGCTGCAGAGTTTCCTTGACCAATATCAAGGACGTGTTTTCATTGCCGCCGAGAGCCTGGGGCGGCGCGAAACCATGGCAAAACTGCTGGCTGAATATGGATTGCAGCCTGCACTGATCGAAGGATGGACCGACTTTGCGGCGTCGAATGAAACCAAAGTGCTAGGTATTTCGCCGCTGCATAACGGCTTTGTGACCACCGAATTCGCCATCATTACCGAAGCCGAGCTCTATGCGACACAAGTGCGCCAGCAGCGCCGTCGCGAAAAAGACAAGGCACGCAATGCAGAGGGCATGCTCAAGGACCTGTCCGAGCTGCGCGAGAATGACCCGGTGGTGCACGAACAACACGGCGTAGGTCGTTACCGCGGACTGGTCAATCTGGATTTCGGCGAAGGCGAGACTGAATTCCTGCTGCTTGAATATGCTGACGACGACAAGCTTTACGTGCCAGTCTCGCAACTCTTCCTGATTTCGCGTTATTCCGGTGGACCCCCCGAATCCGCGCCCTTGCACAGACTGGGCAGCGGCCACTGGGAAAAGGCCAAGAAAAAGGCGCTCAAACAGATTCGTGATACCGCTGCCGAACTACTCAACCTGTACGCACAGCGCGCCGCACGCAAGGGCCACGCCTTCAAGCTCAGCCTGCATGACTACGAGGCGTTTGCCGAGGGCTTTCCCTTCGAGGAGACGCCTGACCAGCATTCAGCCATCGAAGCCGTCATCAGCGACATGCAATTGGGTCGCCCCATGGATCGCCTGGTTTGCGGCGATGTGGGATTCGGCAAGACGGAAGTCGCGCTACGCGCCGCATTCGTCGCTGTCATGGGCGGGCGCCAGGTCGCCGTGCTGGTGCCAACCACCCTGCTAGCTGAACAGCATTTCAACAATTTCAGCGATCGGTTTGCCGAATGGCCCATCAAGATCGCCGAAATTTCGCGCTTCCGCACCGCCAAGGAGCAGGCCGAAGCAATCAGGGGACTGACCGAAGGCAAGATCGACATCATCATCGGCACCCACCGACTCATCCAGAAAGACGTCAAGTTCAAGAACCTGGGCCTGGTCATTCTCGATGAAGAGCACCGTTTTGGTGTGCGCCAGAAAGAACAGCTGAAAGCACTGCGCGCCGAAGTAGATGTGCTAACGCTGACCGCCACGCCTATCCCGCGCACGTTGTCTATGGCCATGGAAGGTTTGCGCGAATTTTCAGTCATCAGCACGCCGCCGCAAAAACGCCTATCCATCAAGACCTTTCATACAGATTATTCGGAAGGCATCATCCGCGAAGCCGCCATGCGCGAATTTAAGCGCGGCGGCCAGGTGTATTTCCTGCACAATGAGGTGGACACCATCTTCGTCATGCGGGAGAGACTCGAAAAAATGCTGCCGGAAGCGCGCATCGGCATTGCGCATGGCCAGCTCAGGGAGCGCGAGTTGGAGCACGTGATGCGCGATTTTTACCAGCAGCGCTTCAACCTGCTGCTGTGCACCACCATCATCGAAACCGGTATCGATGTGCCCACTGCCAACACCATCATCATGAACCATGCTGACAAATTCGGCCTAGCGCAAATGCACCAGCTGCGCGGGCGTGTCGGCAGATCGCACCACCAGGCCTATGCCTACCTGCTGACCGAACGCGACCGCAAGATCACGCCGCAGGCGCAGAAACGACTGGATGCCATCCAGTTGCTGGAAGATCTGGGCGCAGGTTTTCATCTTGCCATGCACGATCTGGAAATCCGCGGTGCGGGTGAATTGCTGGGTGATTCGCAAAGCGGCGAGATGCAGGAAATCGGTTTCACGCTGTATTCCGATATGCTGGCGCACGCCGTCAAGCAGCTCAAAGCCGGCAAGGAGCCAGACCTGTCCGCACCGTTGGGCGTGACGACAGAAATCAATCTGCACACGCCGGCTTTGCTGACAAATGACTACTGCCCTGACGTGCATGAGCGGCTGGTGCTCTACAAGCGCCTCGCCAATTGCGAAGACGACGATGCACTGGATACCTTGCAGGAAGAATTGATCGACCGCTTCGGTTTATTGCCGGTGCAAGGCGAAGCACTGCTGGCGTGTCACCGCCTGCGCATTGCCGCCAAGCCGCTGGGTATCACCAAGATAGACGCCAGCGACAGTGCCATCCAGCTGCAATTCAGCCAGCAGACCGAGCTGGACCCGATGAAACTGGTGGAATTGCTGCAGCGCGATCGCCGCTGCCGCATGAATGGGCCGGATAAATTGAGGATAACCGTTCAGTTCCCGGGCATCCCTCTGCGCGTCGATTTTGTTAAGAAGCTGCTCAAGGATCTCGCCTGAATCAGGTTGGAGATACCGTGACCAGTCTTGCCAATGACAGGAAGAAAATCGCTTGCCTTACCGGCAAGCCTTCTCCTCTGAATAGCGCTGCATAACGATCGAGCTGGGGTCGGTAATGTTCGGCATGGTCGATCAACACTTCATCCATGACGCCTTCAGCAAACCGCGTGCTCTTGTAGTCGATGATCCAGCGCACGCCGTCTTCGACAAAGGTACGGTCCATGATGTGCGTGGATACACCATCTTCATCAGCGCGTGATAGCGCGTATTCATAGCCAGCCTGCTCGCGCTTTTGCAGAATCCAGCGGCCAATCTCACTTTCCAGGGTAAGCCGCAGGGCATCCAAAGCGCGCTCGGCACCGATGACGGCTTCTTCATTGCTGTGGCCCTGCACCAGCAACCATCGCTGCATCACGGGTTCCAGTGTTTCCAGCCTGGATACAGGCCACGCGTCGAGCCCGTCGCGGGCGATGAGCTCCATGTACCGGTGCGCCAAAATGCCGCTATTGGCATCGATCCGACTTCCAGATTGTTCCTGTGCGACTTCATGTGCAGCAGAGACTGAATATGTTGCTCTTGCAGCAGTCACTTGCAACTCTTGCGGAACTGCGGGCGCAGCAAGGCGAATGAGCTTCGGAATAAACATCTCCTCCTCCGCCAATGCATCTTCCGTCACCTGCGGCTGATCCGCGTTGAGGAATTCTCCGCCGATACGACTCCATAAAAGCTCGAGGAATGTGCCCGACGGCGGTTTGATCTCTCCCTTGCTACTGGCCTTGATCGCACCGGTCAGATGCAGTCGGCGTATGGTGCGGGTCGCGGCCACATACAGCAGGCGCGTCATTTCATTGACTGCCCGTTCGCATTCGAGGTCCTGCAGATAGTCGTAGGTGGTCTTGTGGCTCTCGTCGCGCAGATGGCGCGGACACCAGGCAGCTGCGACGAGCTGAGGGCCCTTATCCGCAATGGGCACCTCCTCCCACAGAATCAGGGGCTGATCGCCACGGTTGGGCTGGCGATGCAGACTGGGCAGGATGACGGTATCGAATTCAAGCCCCTTGGATTTGTGGATAGTCATGAACTGCAGCGTATCCGGTGCGCTCACATCGGGCGCTGCGTAGAGCCCGGCGATGCCCTCCTCCAGCGCGGCAATATCGAATCGCCCACCTGCCTCCAGCTTGTCTATCAGCTCCAGCAGCGCCTGCACGTCACGCACATCGCCCTCTTCCCACAGGCATTGTGGACCGCCCAGCTTGAGCCAGGTGGATTCCACCCAGCGCCGCGTGGACTGGCGGCCCTGATGTTCGAATGCCTCAGCCATTATCTGCCGCACGTGTGCCAAGCGCTGGCGGCCATCGTCACTCATGCGCGCGATGCGGGCTTCGTCCTGCATCAGCTGCCAGATCGTCGCATAGTGGTTATCCGCTGCCAGCACATGCAGATCGGCCAGCATCAGTCCGCACCACGGTGCGCGGAGGATAGCCAGCCAGTTAACGCGGTCAGCCTTGTGCACCATGGCTCGCGTCAGCGCCAATACATCCTGGATGCTCTGCCGGCCTGCCAGTTCTTCGACTTCCACCGCCTGGAAGCGCAACTCGCGATGATTGCGGCGGATTTCGGCCACCAGCGCATGCAGATGGCTGCGCGCCCTTACCAGTACTGCAATCGAGCACTGCGGGTCGGCAGCCTGTTCCTTCTTGATGATTTCCACGACCTGCTGCGCATCGAGCATTGCCAGGCTCTCGCTGCTCGCATTCTGATTAGCCGCCACCGCATGCACCGCTACACCTTCATCCGGCAGGCTGTCGCGTGTTGCAGCGAATGCGCGGTAACTGATGGCGCCGTAAATGACGCTGTCCCTTGCAGGGAAAATCTGCCTGAATGCCTGATTGATCCAGTCCACAATCGCCGGACACGAGCGGTTGTTGCGTGTGAGTTGCAGGCGTTCCAGCGGGATGTGGCCGATACCGTCTTCCGCCACCTTGAGGAAAAGACCGACATCCGCCTTGCGGAAACGATAGATGGACTGCATGGGATCGCCCACGCAGAAGATGGTGCGGCCGTCGCCCGGCTGCCAGCCTGACATCAGCTTCTGCAACAGCAGCACCTGCGCCGGGCTGGTGTCCTGGAATTCGTCCACCAGCAGATGCTGGATACGGTAATCGAGCTTGAGCGCCAGATCGGTAGGTCCGGTTTCGGTTTCCAGCGCCTGCAATGCACGCTGCGAAACTTCCACAAAATCCACCTCGCCGGCCTCCTGAAAAACAGCGATGAGATGCGCCGTCGCCAGGCGCAGCAGGGCCGCCAGTGCACCGACGATGCGGTGCTCTTCATCCATGTTCCTGAGGTCAGGCAGTTTTCTGAGTTTGGCCAGCGGCGCACAGTCATCAATCAGCTCAATAATCTCAACGAGCGCCTTTTTCTGACGCCGGCCCTCGTCAATGGCGGGGAATCCGTTGTTTTTGTTGAGCCCGCCTTCCTTGCGCAGATTGCCGTCCTGTGTCAGCAGAAAATCACAGACGGAGAGCCACAGGGTCAGAGATTCATGGCGCGGCAACAGCGGCCTTTCCCAATCCAGCAGCAGCGATACGCAGTGTTCGCACGGCAGGTTACTTGCCGCGTAACGCGCCACTGGCATCAGTTTCTGCTGTATTTCTGCGTGCATGACTTTTGCCGCGGCATCCATATCCTGTTGGATCAGATGATGCAAGGCGGCAATTGCTTCATCTTCAACCGACTGGCGGCCGGCGTGCGGCAGCCACTGGTCACGCCGGGCCAGCATCTTTGCCAGCTGCGCCTTGAGGCGAACTGCATCGTTGTCAAAATATCGCAACGCGATTTTGACCGGAGCATTGGCATGCTCATCTTCCAGTGAAGCAATGGCGCGGCTGGCGGCCTCTTCATACAACACCGATGCATCCTCAATCACCGCCGGCTGTGCACCGAAGCGGCTCATGAGCGGCATCTGCCGTGCCAGCAGGCTACTGAGAGAGTCAATCGTGTTGATACGCAGGCGCGCCGGCTGCGCCAGCAGATCCCAACCGCGCGATGCGGAACGCTCGAGCGCAGCATTGGCGAGCTTGCGCGTGGTCTCCTTGTGCGGCTTGTCTATAGGTTTGTTATCTGCGGCATCCTGCAGGCTCGTTAGGATGCGGTTCGCCATCTCGGCCGCTGCCTTGTTGGTAAAGGTAATGGCGACGATTTCCTCCGGCTCGTTGACCAGCGCGAGCAATCGCAGATACCGCTGTGTCAGCAGCTCCGTCTTGCCGGCCCCTGCCGGCGCCTCGACGATGAAGGATGCCAACTCCAGCGCGCGAATGCGGTTGGCGGCATCACGCTGCAGCAGATCCTTATCGTCCATGCTGATCTCCATGCATGGCTTCGATTTGCAGATAGCGTTCGGGCAGCCTGAGCAGCGGTTTCACATCGCAATGCAGCAGATCGCTCTCAAGTTGGAACATGACAGCGGCCTCACCGCAGATGAGCTCGTTCGCGACATTTTCTATGCTCGATTTCCAGTGGCTCAGCAGCGTAATCCAGTCCGGAAAAGTGTGCGCGGGGAACAGCCGGTCGGCCTCCTGCAGCGCCTTGATGCCGGGCAACACGTCAGCCTCGGCCGCGATACCGACAAAACGCTGTTCATCTGCGCGCACCTGCGCAAAACACACGGCAGCGATGTTCTCCCCCGTTAGTACAAGTGTCGTATAGATCGGCAGCTGTGGTTCGCTAATGCGTTTTTCCGCCCAGCTGCTATGGGAAATGCTGCCGCCGGTTTTGTAATCGATGACGACGAGCTTGCCGTCTTCCAGTCTATCCACACGATCCAGCGTCAGGTTGATGGTCATGCCGGCCAGCTCGATCTTGGCCTGTTGTTCACACTGCTCAACCGTAAACGGCGGTCGCTGCTTTTCATAGCGCAACCAGGCATTAAGCAGATATCTGAGTCGTTCCTTTTCCAGCAGGATGAAGTTGGACTGTAACGGCTCTTCCAATAATTTGTTGAACCGCTCGACTGCATCGTTGATAGCGGTATCGACCGCGGCTTGCAGCGCGTTCTCATCCAGGCCATGCAGATATGCCGAATCCCTGCCCTGCCAGAAACTCTGTAGCACGAGATGCACAAGATTGCCGCGGTCCATGGCGTCCAGGCCATCCACTGGCTCTTCAAGCTTGCGGGCGCCGAGGCGATAGCGGTAATAGGCCCACGCCGGGCAGATCGCCTGCGCTCGGATCAGCCCGGCACCACCGCTGATGCGCTCGCCCGCGGACATGGGCGGCGCCACATGATCGTCCAGCCATTGCCTGAGTTCGGGGTTGGCACAGTCGTGCGCCAGCCGCTCGGCCATGGTTTGGGCCAATGGTTGCGCATCCTCCAACCTGGCAATTCCGTCCATGAGCGGGCTGGGTCGCAATTCACTCTCGCCGCTCTTGTGCGCCCAGGAGAAAATGATTTCACGCGCGCTTTTAAGAAGCCTTTGATGAATCCTGTGCGCGAATTCCGCCTGAATCTGGCCATCGGCATTCGGCGCACGCGCGGCGCGCTGCATGGCTGCCGGCAGCAGTGGATTGGGATCCGCGGGCGGCGGCCAGACGCTATCGTTCATACCCATGACCCACATGCCGTCGAGCGGCGCTGCCACAGTTTCCAGCATACCCATCACCAGCACGCGCACATCGCCCTCCGCCTCCGGCTGGAACACTTGGTCGTTACAGCTAAGCGCCAGCCGCTGCACCGCTTGCGGGAAGCTCATCGCACCCTGCACAAGGTCGAAATCCGCAAGTGAAGCGATGACTTTCTGAAAGGCAATGCTGGCTTGATATTCATGGCTAGACAGGCTGCGTTCGCCGGGCCATCCGACAGTACGCAACAATGATGCAATTGCCTGCGACCAGGCTGAAGGCAGTTGCCTGGCAGGAAACGCAATCAGGCTCTCGAGTAGGGCTTGCATATGTGCCAGCGTTTGCGGAATCGCCAGCCCACGCTCGCGCTGTTTCTGGGCATAGCGCAACAGGCGTTCCAGCGAAAGCGTGCCCGGAAGATCGCGTCGCATGCGTGAATCCAGTTGCGCACGATCGTCCGCTTCCGAGTCAGCCGCGGACCAGTATGGGCCCAGCAGCAAACTTGAAAAATCCTGCTGTGCCAGCTCGCGCCGGCTGGCCGCAAGGTGCAGGAGGTCAAGCGCGGCTGCGATCTGCGGCTCGCGCGATATCGGGTTGCCCAGCGAGAAGTCATAAATGCGCGGCATCTCGGCAAGTGCAGGGGAAACCGCCGCGGGCTGCAAGGTATCGTCCAGCAGCGCGGCAATGCGTTCGCGCACTTTTGCCAGCTCCGGAGAAACAATCGCCAACCGCGCCTGCGGATTCATCTTGAGCTTTGCCGCAGCCCAGGCCACCGCCGCTCTGCACTCCGCTTCTCTGTCCGCAAGTGCGACCTGGGCAATTGCGGGCTCTGTATTATCTGTCAGGTGCTGCCAAGTCTGTACCTCAACGCCCTGAGCTTGCAGCGCATCGAGAAAGCGCTGCTCTTGCGGACTGAAGCGGTCGAAGCCTGCAATGAATATTTCGGCCGGTAGCTCTGCAACGCCCTTGGCAATCTGCGCGATCTGCCAGTCCAGATATCGCGTCCTTTCCAGCCAGCCCGAAGATTCACATTGCCTGCGGAATTCCGCGCGCCACTGCAGAAATTGGTTAACCTCTTCCGACAGGGCGAGCGCCGCGTCCGGCACCGCGATATTCCATTCCTGCATGAGGCGGTTGGCATCCATCGCGGCCTTTGCCAGACCGGCAAGATCGAACAATGCAGCAGATTCGCCAGCCAGGCCGCGTTCAACCACGCGCTTCCACAGCTCCAGTTCCTGCGCGTGATTCAAGGCCAGCCGCGGCGTTTCAGCGAGGGGAATATAGCCCTGCAGCAAGGCCTGTTCAATTTGGGCATCAAGCCACTGAGTCAGCGTTATCGACGGCAACGGCTGCCATTGGCTGAAACCAGCATCTCGCTGAGCCTGATGATGCAAGACACGGAGGCTGCGCGCGAGACGCGCGGTGGAGCACAGGATAGGTGAGGAAACGGCATCGGACATGGCGTAATTGTAGCGGTTTTACAGCTGTGTTCCGCCAGCCCAAAATATCGCTCAAATATCGTTAGCTACCGCACAGTAAATAACCCATGACCCGCGCATTTTTAATCTCGGCCATTCGACCGTCCACCTCACCTCTGGAGCTGATTATGGATACTTCTGTCCTTGCTTCAAATGTCTCATCTGCCGCTCGCTTTCTCAAACGCAACACACTCCTGATTGGACTTATTGCCGGATTCTCCAGCCCTGCTCTGGCGCTGGATTGGGATATCAAGAATCTGGGCGTTTTGCCTGGCGCAATTGGTTCATCCGGTACCGCGCTCAATGATCTTGGTCAGGTGGCTGGCGGTATGGCGTATGGCGGGATTTCGTACTCCTATTTAAGCGGTCCCAATGGTGGCCCGTTACAACTGATCGACCATGGCACCCCCAACGATGACTACAGGGGGTTTGAAGCTCACGAGGTGAATAATGCTGGACAGGTCGTAGGCACCCTTCTGCAAGGAAGCTCATCCACCTTTGGATGGGTGACCGGTCCAAACGGTCAAGGATTGCAGCGGGTTGAATTCCAGCATCAGAGCGTAGACATCAATGATTCGGGTACCGTCGTTTATCAGCGAGTATTCGGCAACGTCACTATTACTGAAGGTGACGGTCCCCAGCAGGTCGTGGGAGACAGCAGTACTGTGGATCACGCCAAAGCCATCAATAATGCAGGTCAAGTGGCAATGGCAGTCCGTTATGGCGAGGATCAAAATCAGCAGCACACAGGGGCCATTTGGTCAGAGAGCATAGGGGTGCAGCCTATATTCTTCCAAGGCACCAATACCATATTGTTCGATATCAATAACGCAGGTTTGGTGCTGGGCCAAATAAGCAATGACCCATTCCAGCTTCTCGTACTGAACCCAGTGAGCGGCGCATTCAACATGATCGATTTGCCTGGCGCTGGCAGGCTACGCAACGACATTGAACTTGAATCCTTTGGATTGCCCCGTTTCAATGATGTCGGCCAAATTGTCGGCCAGTATGTACTGGACGGCACCACGTTCTCATTCCTGGCTTCAGCCACGACGAACGAGGTCATCAACCTCAGCATGGAAGAAGACCTCATCGCCGCAGGCTGGAGCAATATCATGGTCAGCGATATCAACAATCTCGGTCAGATTTCAGGTACCGGCACCATCAACGGGGCTACCCGCGCCTTTCTGCTGACGCCGGTTCCCGAGCCTGAAACCTACGCCATGATGCTGGCGGGTCTTTCGCTGCTTGGTTTCGTACGTCGTCGTAAACATCAGCACTTATTCATTAAACCTTGTTCGGGGAGAACATCATGAGATTGGGTATCACAAGTGCTTTATCGGTTGTCTCTTTGTTGTCTGTATTCTCCACATCCGCCCTAGCGCTAGATTGGCAGATCAAGGATCTGGGGAGTCTTGGAGGCAATGAACAACTTTCACAGAATTTGGAACACATGGCATTCGGCATTAACAATCAAGGTCAGGTCGTTGGCTGGTCTATGGGCCCTCCGAGACAATTTGACGATGAAACAGTCTTCAACTTCATGGAGCCTTTCGTAACTGGGCCTAATGGAGGACCCATGACGAACCTGGCAACGGGTGAAATGGAATTTGGCACCCGTGGTGTTGCCATCAATGAAGCTGGCCAAGTGGTAATTCACACGTCCAGCTGGCGCGGAATAAACGCCGCACTGATCAGTAACCCGCCTTACACGCAGCCGCAACTTGTTGATCCGGGTCTTTTTACTCAGGCTTACGATATCGATGAGTCAGGCAGGGTGGTGGGTGGCACGTTAAACCCAAATGCATTTATTACGAACCCGGACAATACCGCACACACCATCATCAAGGAACCTGGCATAGCGACGGGCATCAATGAAAGTGGCCAAGTAGCTCTGCACGGCTGGGAGCTTGGTGAAGACAAGATGACAGCATACATATGGACCGAAGCTGGAGGACTACAGCCCTTGGCGACTCGTACGGAATATCACGCCCATACCGTTGGGATCAATGAGTCAGGGCAAATCCTCGGCTTTGAAAGTCAAAGTTTCTTCGGCAATCCGTCACGCAATATTGCCTTCCTCACGGGTCCCGATGGGCAGGATGTGATGTACCTCGATACATTCGGCGGCAGCTTCAACCAGGCATTGGATCTAAACAATCTAGGCCAGGTGGTAGGCCAGGCACAAGACGAGTTTGGTATCTTCCATGCCTATTTCACAGGTCCCAACGGTGAGGGGCTGGTCAATCTCGGCCTCGAGGAAGACATCCTGAATGCCGGTTGGACCAATATACGAGTGGCGGCAATCAACGATCTCGGACAAATTGCGGGCACAGGGGATATCAACGGTGTCCGGCGACCCTTTCTGCTAACCCCCGTTCCAGAACCTGAAACCTACGCGATGATGCTGGCAGGTCTCTCCATGCTGGGCTTCATGCGCAGGCGCAAAGTCGTGCCGGTCTGAACATTATTGCCTTCTAGGTTAAGATAACGCGCTGCATTATGGCGCGTTATCTTTTATGGCTGAGCACAAAAACTACATCACTCCCCAAGGGCTTGCCGCTCTGGAATCCGAATTCAATCACCTGGTCAAGGTCGAGCGGCCGGAGGTCGTTCGCGTTGTTTCATGGGCCGCGAGCAATGGCGACCGTTCGGAGAACGGCGACTACATCTACGGCAAGAAGCGGCTGCGGCAGATAGATTCACGCCTGCGCTTTCTGTTGAAGCGCATGGACAATGCTGTTGTGGTCAACCCTGAACAACAGGCGGGGCTGGAAAAAGTCTATTTCGGCGCCTGGGTCACGTTGTATAACCTTGACCGCGATAGCGAGCACACCTACCGCATCGTTGGCCAGGACGAACTTGATCCGAGCAAAGGTTATATCAGCTGGGTCTCGCCGATGTCGAAAGCGCTGCTGGGCAAGGAAGTCGGTGCCACCATCACGGTGCATACGCCCATGGGTGAAGAAAGCTACGAAATCTTGGAAGTGAACTACGAGGCGCCGGGAGAGACCAAACCACAATGATGTGTGCTATCTTCAACCTATGAAAAAGCTCATCTGCCTCTTCCTTTTGCTGTGGCTGCCGATTTCGGCGAGCTCAGCATGGGCCATGAGCACGCAGATGCAGGTTGATGCCGCACTGGGGACGGTGGAACTGACAAGCTCGGAGATGCCTTGCCATGACATGGCAATCGAACATGCTGATACCTCACCAGATCACTCGTCTGGGGTGAAACATAACTGCTCCGCTTGTGGCGCCTGCTCTTCCACCTTCTCAGCGAACATATCATTACCCTTGCATTTCACAATCGCCGCCCTGACCTCCCGCGCTTTTCTGCCAGCGGATGACCAGACTGTTTCCCAAACTTACCCTCCCGCACTGAGACCACCTATCGCCTCCTGAACCTGATTTTCCGGTTCAACTTTCAAGGAGGTCTTATGTTCAAGAAGTATCTTGTCTTGCTAGGTATGCTCGGCATGCCTGGCTGGGTGCAGGCCGCAGCCCTCATGGGGTTTGCCGACAGCATCATGGTCATGGGCGAGGCTGGCCATGACTACCAGGAGGCCATGGTGAATTATTCACCCGTGGTGGGCCACGCCTTCGGTATTGAGCAGATGCGCATGGAAGATGAGGATGGCATGGAAAGCAGCATTTCTTCACTCAATTACACGCGGCTTATCAAGCGCTGGAACATGAAAGGCGGCCAAGCCAACCTGTGGTTCACAGGCGGTGTCGGCCATGCATATGGCGACGGCGGCGAAGGTTTTGCCTATACGCCCAGCGTGCAGTTTGACTATGAAACCACTCGCCTCTACTTTCTGGGCAAGCTGCGGATGATGCGCGGGCCGGACATGAATTTCGATTCAGCTTCCGTGCAGGGTGGCTTTTCTTTTTATGAAGCCGGCTTCGATGAAACGCAGCCCTGGTTCGTTATTGAGGCCAAAACCATGCGCAACATGGAGCCCGCCTTCCAAGTCACGCCAGCCCTGCGCCTCATCAATAAAGACTATTTTCTGGAGTTTGGCGTCAGCAATCCTTTGGACGAGGAATACCGTACGCCGCGCATCAACTTCATGTTCGTTTTCTGAGGATATTTATCATGAGAAAAATTGCATTCCTACTTATGGCATTCGCCATTCCTTTCAGCACTTACGCTGCTTCCATCAAGGCTGAAGTCAATGGCATGGTGTGCGCATTCTGCGCCAAGGGCATCGAAAAGAAGCTCAAGGCGCTGCCACAATCGCAGGCCGTATTCGTTGACCTCAAGAAGCACATTGTCGTGCTGGAGCTCAAGCCTAGCCAGGAAGTGCCACTGGATGAATTCAAGGCCATCATCAAGGACGCCGGTTATGATGTCTCCTCTGCCGAAATCACCGACAAATCGGCGGCGGAAATAAAAGCGGAAATCACTCGATGAGCACCTCAGATGTCGGAACAGGCAGCCGAGCCAAGTGGATGAATGTGCTGTCGCTCTTCGCCAGCACATCCACGTTGGTCTGCTGTGCACTGCCTGCGCTGCTGGTCACGCTGGGTGCAGGTGCCGCATTGTCCAGCCTGGTGAGCACAATTCCTCAACTCGTCTGGCTTAGCGAGTACAAGGCACCCGTGTTCGGCTTTGCAGCTGCCATGCTGTTGTTTGCAGGCTGGCTGCAATGGCAGGCGAGACATGCGCCTTGCCCAGCAGACCCTGCGCTTGTGGAGGCCTGCATGCAGACGCGCAGGAATTCACTGCGTATTTATTGGCTATCGGTGGCAATTTTCGCAATAGGCCTCTGGTTTGCGTTTGTGGCGCCACTGCTGATATGAGGCGCGAGCGCTGGGACATCTTCTGTCGCATCGTCGATAACTATGGCGACATCGGCGTGACCTGGCGCCTCGCGCGGCAACTGGCTGCTGAGCACGGCAAATCTGTCCGTATGTGGATTGACGACATGCAGACGGCGGACAGGCTCATCCCCGGCCTTGATCCGCATGCCTCTTCCCAATCTATTCTCAATGTAGAAATCTCTCATTGGGATGATGCTGATACTGCTCTACCCGCCGACGTGGTCATCGAGGCTTTCGCCTGCGAGCTGCCTCCTGCCTATCTGGGGAACATGGCGGCAAATCAGCCGACTTGGATCAATTTGGACTATCTTTCCGCCGAGCCATGGATAGCGGATTTTCATGCGAAGCCGTCCCGGCATGCGGTGTTGCCGCTAACCAAACATTTCTTTTTCCCCGGCTTCACTCCGGGAACCGGCGGTCTGCTGCGTGAGCACGACCTGATCGCCAGACGCAACGAATTCCTGGGTTCAGCCATTGCTATGGCTGCATTCCGCGAGAAATACTCCATTCCAGACAATAACGCGCTGAAGGTGTCGCTCTTCTGCTACCCCCATGCACCCATCCATGAACTGCTGCAGGTCTTTGTCGAGTCACCGCAGCCGGTGCTTTGCCTAGTGCCCGAGAGTAGCGCCTGGATGGCTATAGGCGAGTATTTTGACGAAAGCTTGACGCATGGCGTGCCGTTGCGAAGAGGCAATCTCAGTCTTTTGCCGCTGCCTTTTCTTACGCAGGACGAATACGACCAATTGCTGTGGCTGAGCGACATCAACTTCGTGCGCGGCGAGGATAGTTGGATACGGGCGATTTGGGCCGGAAAACCCATGATCTGGCAGCCTTACCACCAGCAGGAAGGCACGCATCTTGAAAAGCTTGCTGCTTTCCTTGATGCTTATTCCGTGAGTTCGAATCTCACCGCTTCCGCCGTAATGCAGAAATGTCATGAAAGCTGGAGCAACGATACGTTTCCCGAGGCTGTGTGGCGCGAATACCTGGACCATCTGCCAGCACTTGAAAAACATGCTGAGGCTTTTTCCGCGAAGCTCGCGGCCCAATCAGATTTGGCCTCTAAGCTCGTGATTTTTTGTGGAAATGCTTGAAGAGATTCAGTATAATTCGCGCCTTTTACACCCACCCATTAGAACAATTATGAAGACAGCTCAAGAATTACGTGTAGGCAACGTTATCATGATCGGCAAGGATCCGCTGGTCGTGCAGAAGGCCGAATATAACAAGTCCGGCCGTAATTCGGCCGTCGTCAAACTCAAGTTCAAGAACCTGCTGACCGAATCCCCGAGCGAAGCTGTTTACAAGGCTGACGACAAGTTCGAAGTCGTCGTTCTCGAAAAGAAGGATGTGACCTACTCCTATTTCGCCGACCCCATGTATGTATTCATGGATGAAGAGTACAACCAGTACGAAGTCGAGGCCGAGAACATGGGCGATGCGCTCAACTTCCTGGAAGACGGCATGCAGTGTGAGGCCGTGTTCTACACCGGCAAGGCAATCTCTGTCGACCTGCCCAACTCTGTCGTACGCGAAATCACCTACACCGAGCCTGCCGTCAAGGGCGATACCTCCGGCAAGGTCATGAAACCTGCCAAGATTTCTACCGGTTACGAATTGTCTGTTCCGTTGTTCTGCGGCACCGGCGACAAGATCGAAATCGATACCCGCACCGGCGAATACAAAAACCGCGTGAAGTAAGCCAAGTCGACATTAATAAAAAAGGAGCCTCGGCTCCTTTTTTATTGCCCGGATTGCGGGTGAATCGCCGGCCTACATTCCGGTGTAATTCGGCCCGCTGCCGCCCTCCGGCGGTACCCAGCGTATATTCTGTGTCGGGTCCTTAATATCGCAGGTTTTGCAGTGGATGCAATTCTGCGAGTTGATCTGCAGATAAGGCTGATCATCCTTCTTCACGATTTCATAGACGCCTGCAGGGCAATAGCGCTGCTCCGGTGCGTCGTACCAGGGCAGATTGATGCGCGTCGGCACCGAGGCATCTGCCAACAGCAAGTGATTGAGCTGCGTATCGTCATGCGCGATATTGCTGAGGCTGATGGAAGTCAGGCGATCGAAAGTCAGCACCCCATCCGGTTTGGGGTAATGGATCTGCGGCATCTCGGAGGCATGCTTGAGGCTTTCGTTATCGGCCTTTTGATGCTGCAGCGTCCATGGCATACGTAGCCCGAATGATGCAAGCCACATCTCCGCCCCGCCAAGCACGGTGCCAGCCAGACTGCCGAACCTGGACAGCAACGGTTTGATATTGCGCACGCTATCCAGATCGCGCCATACCCATGAATCACGCAAGGCTTGCGGGTATGCAGTCAGCAATTTCGCCTTGTTTGCTGAGGCATCCGTCATCGCATTGAACGCAGCTTCGGCGGCCAGCATGCCGGACTTCATGGCGTTATGGCTGCCCTTGATGCGGGGCACATTTACCATTCCCGCGCTGCAGCCGATCAGTGCGCCGCCCGGGAATATCATGCGCGGCCAGGCTTGCACGCCGCCTTCCGTGATGGCACGGGCGCCGTAGCTCAGGCGCTGACCGCCCTTGAGCATGGCAGCGATAGTTGGGTGCGTCTTGAAGCGCTGGAATTCTTCAAAAGGCGACAGATGCGGGTTGGCGTAATCCAGATGCACCACAAAGCCAATGGACACCAGTTGTTCGCCATGGTGATAGATGAAGGAACCGCCGCTGGTGCCAGCCGACAATGGCCAGCCCATGCTGTGCTGCACCAGGCCTGAGTGATGCTGTTCTGCCGGGATGCGCCAGATCTCCTTGAAGCCCATGCCATATTTCTGCGGCCCTGACTGATCGCGTAGATGGAAGTGCTTTTCGAGTTGGCGTGTCAGCGAACCGCGTGCGCCTTCGGCGATCAGCGTATATTCGGCGCGAATCTCGATGCCGGGCGTGAATTGCGCTGTCGGCTGCCCTTGAGCATCGCGCCCCATATCGCCCGTGATGACGCCGATGAGGTTGCCGCTTTCGTCATACAGCGGTTCCTGCGCGGCGAAGCCAGCATAGATTTCCACACCCAGCGCTTCGGCCTGCTGCCCGAGCCAGCGGCACACATCACCCAGGCTTACAATGTAATTGCCCTCGTTATTCATGAGCGGCGGCATCAGCTTGTGCGGCACGGTCCAGGCCTTGCTCTCGTTCAACAGCAGGAACTCATCCCGGGTAACCGGCGTGTTAAGCGGTGCACCTTTCTCGCGCCAGTCCGGAATCAGCTCATTCAGCGCAACAGGGTCGATGACCGCACCCGAGATGATATGCGCGCCGACTTCCGCGCCCTTCTCCAGTACGCAAACCCCGACTTCACGGCCTGCCGCGAGAGCCATCTGCTTGAGCCGGATGGCTGCGGCAAGCCCCGCGGGGCCTGCACCTACAATCAGAATGTCGTAATTCATCACATCGCGCTGCATGAGTACACCTTAAGCAATTTCGGGTAAAGGAACCTGGTCACTGCGCTGGATACCGGCGGTTGCACTTCTGCACAAGGCCAGGAATTCACGCATGCCAGCGGTCTGGTATTTCTGTTTGTGCCACACAAAATAGAAATTCCGGCTCAAATCCAACGCCGGCGTCACCAGTGGCACCAGACTGCCGCGGCGGAAAGCATCCTTGAGGGCAAGATGCGAGATGCAGCCTACGCCCAGCCCCGATTCTACCGCGCGCTTGATGGCTTCGGTATGTTCAAGTTCCAATCTGATGTTGAGCCTGGCGTGGTGATTGCGGAATGCACGGTCGAACGTTTCGCGTGTGCCCGATCCCTTCTCGCGTAATATCCAGGCCTCCTGCAGCAGCCTTTCCATACTGATCCTGCGCTGCCTGGCCAAAGGATGATCGGGTGAAGCAAATACCACCAGATCGTCCGCAATCCAGGTTTCGACTTCAATATCAGGGTGATGACAGTCGCCTTCGATGAGACCGATATCAAGTTCATGATTGGCGATTTTCTGCACAATCGCACTTGTATTGTTCACTTGTAGCTGGACGCGGCTCTCTGGATATTCCTGTAAAAATTGTGCGACCAGGATGGTTGCGAGATAATTGCCCACCGTCAGCGTTGCGCCGATTTTCATGTAGCCATAACCGGCATCGCTGCCCAACAGGTTTTCGATTTCGCGCGCCCTGTCCAGCAACTCGACCGCACGCGGCAACAATTGCTGTCCGGCCTCATTGAGCCTCAGCGATTTGCCGACGCGATCGAATAACTGCAGGTTGAATTGGCGCTCGAATTCGCCCAGCGCCGTACTGGTGGCGGATTGAGACATGGCAAGCGCTTCCGCAGCACGCGAGACGCTTCCGGTGCGGCTGACGGCGACAAAGATTTCGAGTTGCCGAAGACTGAATCTCATTCTATTAAATAGATAATAAATATCTTAATAATCAATTTAACAAATATTATACATCCCTATAAAATATCGGGCAGAACCAAAGTAAGGATCAAGCATTGAAGATACTTGTCGCGATTAAACGTGTTGTCGACTACAACATCAAAGTCCGCATCAAGCCGGACGGTTCGAATGTGGATATTGATGGCGTGAAGATGGGCGTGAATCCGTTCGATGAAAACGCACTCGAAGAAGCGCTGCGCCTCAAGGAAAAAGGCAAGGCCACGGAAGTCGTCGCTGTCTCGCTGGGCACGACCGCTAACCAGGATGTGCTGCGCCATGCCCTCGCCATGGGCGTGGATCGCGCCATGCTGGTCGAAAGCGATGCAGGCCTGCAGCCGCTGGGCGTCGCCAAGCTGCTCAAAGCGATTGCCGAACGCGAGCAGCCCGACCTCATCATTCTCGGAAAACAGGCCATCGATGACGATGCCGGCCAGGCCGGACAGATGCTGGCAGCGCTACTGCAATATCCCCAAGGCACCTTCATCTCCAGCATAGAAATCGAGGGCGGTGAAGCTGTGGTGACCCGCGAAGTCGACGGCGGCACCGAGAAGATCGCACTGGCACTACCGGCGGTCGTCACTGCAGACCTGCGGCTCAATGAGCCGCGTTTCGTCAAACTGCCGAACCTGATGATGGCAAGAAAAAAACCTATCGAAACACTCAGCGCAGCCGATTTGGGGGCGAATATCGAACCTCGGCTCAAGCTGCTGCAGGCGAGCGAACCCACGGCGAGAAAGCCCGGCATCAAGGTCGGCAGCGTCGCGGAGCTACTGGAAAAACTGCGCGCCAATGAAGGAATCTCACTATGACCATTCTGATTCTTGCCGAACACGACGGCCAGCAGCTGAGCCCCACCGCACGTCGTGCGGTAACTGCTGCGCAATTCTGGAACGCGCCTGTTCACGTACTGGTGGCAGGAAGCAACTCCACTGCCGTTGCCCAGCAGGCAGCTTCGCTCGCCGGCGTCGCACGCGTCATACATGCGGAAGCACCCCATCTAGCGCATCCGCTGGCTGAAGACGTGGCCAATCTGCTCGTCTCCATCAGCGACGAGTATCAGGTCATCCTGGCAGCGCACTCTTCCTTCAGCCGCAACGTCCTGCCCCGCGCGGCGGCATTGCTTGATGTCGCCATGATCTCCGACGTGCTGCAAATCAAGCCGGATAATACTTACACCCGCGCGGTTTATGCCGGCAACGTGCATGTCACCGTACAAAGCACAGATGCCAAACAGGTACTGTCCATCCATGGCAGCAATTTTGCCGAAACCGGTCTCGATGGCAATGCCGAAATCGTCGCCGTGCAAGCTCTGGCAGCTTTCGGAAAGACGCGCTGGCTGTCCGAAACCCGCATGACCTCCGACCGGCCATCGCTGGGCTCTGCCAAAATCGTTGTTTCCGGCGGCCGTTCGCTGGGCAGCGCAGAGAAATTCAACGAAGTGCTATCTCCTCTTGCCTCCAAACTCGGCGCAGCGCTGGGTGCAACACGCGCAGCGGTCGATGCAGGTTATGCGCCCAATGAAATCCAGGTGGGCCAGACAGGTATTGCCGTGGCGCCGGAACTCTATTTCGCGGTGGGTATTTCAGGTGCCGTGCAGCACACTGCGGGCATGAAGGACAGCCAGGTGGTCGTGGCCATCAACCAGGACCCGGATGCGCCTATCTTCCAGGTGGCCGATTACGGCCTGGTCGCCGACCTGTTCCAGGCCGTGCCGGAACTGACCGCCGCCATCAAACAAATCTAATAATAGAATCAGGAAAAATCATTAAATGAGTACATTCGCAACAGAACGCGTGTTAAGCGTGCATCACTGGAATGACACACTGTTCAGTTTCAAGACGACCCGCGACCCCGGGCTGCGTTTCGAAAACGGGCAATTCGTGATGATCGGCCTGCAGGTCGAAAACCGTCCGCTGGTGCGGGCATACAGTATTGCCAGCCCCAACTACGAAGAGCATCTGGAATTCTTCAGCATCAAGGTACCGAACGGTCCGTTGACGTCGCGCCTGCAGCATTTGAAGGAAGGCGATGAAGTCCTGGTCAGCCGCAAGCCGACCGGTACCCTGGTTATTCATGACCTGAAACCGGGCAAGAATCTTTACTTTCTGTCCACCGGTACCGGCCTCGCGCCATTCATGAGCCTGATCCAGGACATCGAGGTCTATGACCGTTTCGAAAAGGTCGTGCTGATTCATGGGGTCAGGCATGTCAATGAACTGGCGTATGCAGATTTCATTGAGAAAGAGCTGCCGAACAACGAGTTTTTCGGCGAGGAAGTCCAGAACAAGCTCATTTATTACCCCACCGTCACGCGCGAGCCTTTCCGTAACCAGGGGCGCCTGACCAACCTGATCAATTCCGGCAAGCTGTTCGAGGATATCGGTCTGCCTCCGCTGGATCCGACAGTGGACAGGGTCATGATCTGCGGCAGCCCGCAGATGCTGACAGACACCTCCACCCTGCTGGACGAAAGAGGTTTTGTAGTATCGCCGCGCATTGGCGAGCCCGGCGATTATGTGATCGAGCGTGCTTTCGTAGAGAAGTAATTCAAACAATCCGATTCCACTGCTGCATAAATCAGGTGTGGCAACGGAATGGGATGTCTTAATATTTCGTTTATGCCAATTCTGCAAGGAGCAGCCATGAGCACGAGCGATACCTCCGAACTGCGGCCCCCGTTACCGCCTTTCACGCGCGACACCGCTACCCAGAAAGTGCGCCTGGCCGAAGACGGCTGGAATAGCCGCGACCCTGAGCGCGTTTCACTGGTATACACGTTTGACAGCCAGTGGCGTAACCGCGCCGAGTTTCCGCGCGGGCGTGCGGAAATCGTCGAATTCCTCAAACGCAAGTGGGCTCGCGAACTGGACTATCGCCTGATCAAGGAGCTGTGGGCATTCACGGAAAACCGCATCGCCGTGCGTTTTGCCTATGAGTGGCATGACGATTCCGGCCACTGGTACCGCTCTTACGGCAACGAGAACTGGGAATTCGCCGACAATGGCCTCATGCAATACCGTTACGCCAGCATCAATGATCTGCCAATCCTGGAAAGCGACCGCAAATTCCACTGGCCGCTGGGGAGGCGCCCTGACGACCATCCCGGGCTCAGCGATCTAGGGCTGTAACCCGGAAAATCAATCCCGCTTCCGACTGCGCCTTTCGGTTTCGCCCAGCCTGGTGCTGGTGCCGAACCACACTTTGATCTCACCTTTTTCATTCTTGTAAGGCATGGCCGTCACCAGAAAAGGCCGGTATTTGCCATCCTTGCCGCGCAGCGGGAATTCCATCCTGAATGGCTCGCCTTTCGCCAGTGAATATTCCCAGGCCTTAAGCACACGAGGCAGATACTCCGGATCAGGGATGCTCTTCCAGCCCCAGCCCGCCATTTCTTCGAGCGTGGTACCGGTGTAGTCGAACCACTGCTGGTTATACCAGTAAATCGTACCGTCCGGATTTGCCATCCATGCCAGCTGGGGAATGGCATCCACAAATAGCTTGAAACGCTTTTCGCTTTCCTGCAGCTGCTCCTCGGCATACTTCCTGTCCGTGATGTTATGGACGATGCCGGCTACCAGCTCGGTTTCATTGCGCTCATTCAGAATTGGTACGAACCACCTGTCGAGATAGGCCGGCTCTCCCCTGAGCGAGATATAGTAGCTTTCGTATTTCTGGATTTGCCTGGTGCGAGCCGCCTGTGAGATTTTTTTCTGGATTTCCTTGGCGATATCGTAAGGGTAGCCAAGCTGCAGAAAGGTCTTGCCGAGCATGTGCTCGACCGTAAGCCCCTGAAATTCTGCCAACGCGTTATTCACGAAGGTCAGCACCCCTTGCGGATCGGTCAGATAGTAAAAATCCGGCGTGGCCGCTAGCATGGTTTCATGGATACGTCGCTGCCGGAGAATCTCCTCGGCCTGCTCGTGGATCTTCTTGCGCGCTTCCACCAGATGCGTTACTTCAATCGCCTGACTCATAAGGTCAATGCCATCGGAATTGTTTTTTAACGGCGTCAGGGACCAATGCCAGTAGCTCGCACCGCGTTCTGGATCTTCCAGCCTGTATTCAGAATCATGGAAAGGCGTAGCAGTCCGGGCAGCTTCCTTGTAAATGACCCAGACGCCGCTGTTGAAAAATCCCGGGAACACTTCAGAGAGCAGCATGCCGGTGACATCGAATGACCTGAACTTGGCGTCCAGGTATTCCATGTATTTGCGATTCACCCATTTGATGCGCAACTCTTTGCTATCAACCACGCAGATGGCTGCAGGCGATGCATCGAGCATCGAGGTCAGCAGTTCAACTTGGTAATCGAGGTTGGCGGAATTCATTACGGGCAAAACATGTGAATGCGAGGCACATTGCATTGTACCCAGCCTGCACGCTGGCCGATAGGCGTTCGGGCTGCTTCAGCCATGGCCCTATCAGGACAGACAGGGTAGATGACTATGGAGTGCCATCAACGCTTGAATTTGAATAAGCCGTTTATGCGCTAGCGAACTTATTTTCAGCTGCAGAACACTTATCTTTGGATAAAGAATGAGGTGACATCCATGAAACGATCCTGCCTGATCTTGCTATCAACGTGTCTGCTCCTGGTAGCAGGCTGCGCATCACACCAGCCAGACAATAGAGAATGGCAAACCGTCTCCTGCAGTACCTTCAAGCAAATCAACTTCTGCCAGAAAGAAGCGCTGGAGATATGCCCCAACGGTTACGACATCTTCAACCCGCGCTGGATGGAAGGCGAACAGCGCCGCTACATGGAAATCGCCTGCAGATAATAGCTTATCGAATCGCCAAGTCCGACAACTGACAACTTTGAACAACGGAGGGAAACATGACCGGCTATCTCATCATCTTCAAGGAAGACAACACCATACAGTCCGGCTTATACGATGAAACTCTGCAGTACATCCAGGATATAGACCTTGATTCCGGCGAAGCATTGGACCACCTGAGCCAAGCGGAGGAATTGAACAACCCCGAAGATGATTTGTGGGACCCGATCCTCGGCGACCTGACACCAGAACAGCGCAAGGACGCGAGGATTTACCGGCTTAATGAAGAGATCGTCAATGAGCGCGATGCGGAAATCGAGGACCTGATGCAGGAGAACGACGACGAACAGCCCTATGGCTACAACGGCTAGCCTGGCCCATATGACTCGTGCCGCGCTCCTGCTGCCGGCATTTTCAGTTTCAAATGCATGGGCCTGCTTCGATTGCCGCAAGGCGGTCGAGGCGCAGGTCTACGGGCCGGACTTTACACTCAATCTGCTGGCCCTGCTGCTGCCCTTAGGCATACTCGCAGTGCTGGGTGCAGCCGCTTTCCACTGGGATAGGTTTAGTAGCAAACTCAAGAAGGATCAACAAGATGAACAATAAGCTCAAACGTGGCCCGCTCATCTCAGCGGGCCTTTTTCTGGGCATGGGACTGGGCGGTTTTTTTGACGGCATCCTGTTCCACCAGATATTGCAGACCCACAACATGCTGTCAGCCAGCATCCCTGTGGTTGACCTCGTCTCTGCCAAGATCAATATGACCTGGGACGGCTATTTTCATGCCGGCGTATGGGTACTGACCCTGTTCGGTGTCTGGCTGCTGTTTCGCGCAGGCGGTCGCCAGGATACCATTTGGTCGGGCAAGATACTGGCTGGCGCCATGTTGGGCGGCTGGGGATTATTCAATCTTGTGGAAGGCATCATCGACCATCAGATACTAGGTATCCATCATGTGATGGAATATGCGGTCAACAAGTTGCCTTACGACATTGCCTTTCTGATCTCGGGCGTGATTTTCATGCTGCTGGGCTGGCTGCTGGTCAAAGCCGGCAGCCGGCAAGCTGCAGATTCAAGAAGGCGCTGATCAGGGCTCGCCCTTGCGCTGTTCCGGCGTTACTGGTTCTGCCGGGTCCTTCTGGCCGTCATAGTCCCCATCCGTCTTGGGCTTCTCCGGATTGGCAATCGGGCTTGCCCAAACGCGCGGATTATCTCCACCGGGCTCGTCATGACTCTTGTCGCAGCCATACAGCGTTACAGTTGCCGCCAATCCGGCGGCCATCAGATAGATATTCTTGTTCATAACACCTCCTGTTCATTGATGAACTCATGCTAATCCATGAATAAAAGGCAGAATGTCTGCTGCAGCACATTTCCGTGATCGACGATCTCATTTTGATTGTCTTTGTCTTGACTGGGATCAGCTCTCCTCGCGCGTACACGGGGCGGTCAATCCAGTCTATGCGTGGAGAAAGACCTGAAATAGCACTCCGGCAGGCTACTGTACGGAATCCATCTCTTGCTGAGTGGGCTCTGCCGCCACTTCCACGCGATCGCGTCCCTGGTGCTTGGCATGATAAAGCGCGCTATCAGCCGCCTTGATGACATCTTCATATCGGGTCCCGTGCAGTGGATACGCTGCGACACCCAGAGATACTGTAATCGCGGGCAAGCTTTCCGAGCCGTAGGTAAGGTGCAGTTTCTTGATCTCCCAGCGAATGGCATCTGCACGCGCGGCCGTAATCTCAAGCGTAGCTTGCGGCAGGATAATGATGAATTCCTCGCCACCAAACCGACATGGAATATCGCTTGCCCTGCACACTTGCTTAAGCAGCATGCCCGTTTCTCGCAAAGCCACGTCACCGGCGTCATGGCCGTAGTTGTCGTTGAACATCTTGAAGTGGTCAATATCCAGCATGATGACACCTACTGACTGGCCGGATCGCTCTGCCCTGGCTATTTCCCTGGGCAGCGTCTCATCAAGGTAGCGGCGGTTGTAGAGGCCAGTCAGCACATCAATGATGGAGCTCTTTCTGAGGTTATCCCTGAGACGAAGATTGGCAATGGCAAGACCAATCTGGCCCACCACTTCATGCGCAAGTTTAATGACTTCGGGATCGATGGGCGATTGGCCATATTCGTGATCATGCGGCCCGACAATATTCATGATGCCTATCATTTCATCTCGCGACGAAATCGGCAGACAGATGGAATACATGACCTCTTCATTGCCAGCTTTTACATGACGGCAAGGCAGGTCATCATGCTCACCGTTATATTCATAGACTTGATTGTTACGTGCCGCCCAGCATTCATCCGGCTCGAATCCAGCGCTGTGGTTGCCCCCATTCCAGCTGGCCTTGAGCTCGAAGTAATCCTTGGAGTTGCTGCGGATGTAGAGTGCACCCGGATAATCAGGGAACAAATGAGCACAATGTTTCTGGATGGCCGCATAGGCTTCTTCCGGTGAAATCACGGATTGCAGTATGTCATTCAGCCGCGCCTGGATATTTTTGTATTTGTTTTTCAGTGCCAGCACTTCGCCGCGCCTCACTGTATCCGCATGAAGTTCACCGAGCTCTTTCTCTGTGCGTCGTGCATTTTTGAGCGCATTGAAAAGCAAAGTGAACGCCAGTACAAACAGGATCAAATCAAAAATGGTCAGCGCGATCAATGCAGAATTCGTGTAGAGCTGAATTTTCCGCTCATGCGCTTCAAGCTTGTCCAGCCGGTCGTGATCCTCTTCAAGAATAGAGTCAAGCACAGTGCGCACTTCGTCCATTCGGCGCTTGCCCTCCCCCCTGGCGATTAATGCCATGGTAGCTTCGGAGCCCTGTGTTTGCTGCGTGTGGATCTGATCCTCAATGTGCGTCATTACGCCTGCGACGCGGGTACGCAAATCCAGAAAATAAGTAAGATCACCTGCGTGGGTACGTGAGTAGCGCTGCAGCTGCTTAAGCTGGGTATCGAGACCCGATCTGGCCTTATAGAATGGCTCCAGGAATTCCGGATTATTGGAAATAGCGTAGCCGCGTGCACTGTTTTGCGCGTCTAGCAAGCTTTGCATGACGTTGCCCATCACCGAGATCTTCTCGCGTATGACTTCGGTTTGGGTATGGGATTTATCCAGTTGATGCAGCGCATTAATCGGAATAGCCGCATTGATCAGCAATGCGCCAAGAGCCAATACCATCACGATGATGATATTCCTCGAAATGGAGGACTTCATGCCGCCATACTCCACCCCCTTGCTGTTATTCATTCAGGATGCAGCCAGACTGGGTGAACTGCAGGCCTGGCCGAGCAATATGACTTTTTAACCCATCCGGTTAAAAATTTCCATAGAGCAAGGCCGCAATCACAATCAGCGCAACCACAGCCCAGCCTATGCGGTCCACATATTTGTGCAGCAATGCTTCCATGCGTGGCCCGCCCCAGGCCATGAATGCTGCCACCATGAAAAAACGCATGCCGCGCCCAATGACTGAGGCGACAGTGAATGGCAAGACGGCCATCGAGAGTGCGCCGGCAGCAATGGTGAATACCTTATAAGGGATCGGCGAAAAGCCGGCGATGAAGACTGCCCAGAACCCCCAGCGCTCGAACCAATCGACCGCAGTCTGATAGGACGCCCAGTAGCTGCTCTGCTGCAGCCACGGCATGATGGCATCGATGGCGAAATAGCCGATGACGTAGCCGAATAGGCCGCCAGCGACGGAAGTCAACGTCGTCAGCAGGGCAAACCACCAGGCGCGCTTCGGGTTCGCCAGACACATGGGTGCCAGCATGACATCCGGAGGAATCGGGAAAAACGACGATTCAGCAAAGCTAAGCGTACCCAGATACCAGGGCGCGCGCGGATGGCGGGACCATGCCATGGTCCGGGTGTAAAGCGGGGAGAAGAGTTTCATGGTATCCAGTCAGGTTATGGCTGAGCTGCAGTGTGGCAATAGTACGGAACGATGTCTAGTCGGTACGTATCCATTAGAATTCACCTGGAAAAAATCAAGGAGCGTGCAATGAAAATTACGGTAGAAACAGTTATACAGGCCAGCCTGGATAAAGTGTGGAAGGCTTGGAATACGCCCGAAGACATCATTCAGTGGAACGCTGCTTCCGATGACTGGCATACGCCACGAAGCACAGTGGACTTGAGACCCGGTGGCAAGATCTGGGCACGCATGGAAGCCAGGGATGGCAGTATGGGTTTCGATTTCGAAGGCACTTATACCAGCGTAATCGATCGCGAGTTCATCGAATTCACCATGCCGGACGGCAGGTTAGTCGCAGTGAAGTTCGAAGAAGCGCATGGCGGTGTGAAAATAACTGAAACCTTTGACGCCGATAACCAGTATCCCGTCGAGATGCAGCGTGAGGGATGGCAGGCTATCCTGGAAAGTTTCAAACGGTATGTCGAGCGAAAATAGCTGGCACAGCAAAGCGACTGAGTGCAGCGGCTACGACCTTTCCAAGCTTGTCGGGGTAACTGGTCGCTCTAAGTCTCTTGCTCGTTGCTACCTATGCTCCACGGCGCAGATGAGTACCATTTGTGCAGTTGGTCTGGCGTGATGGGCCGGCAAATGTGATATCCCTGAACTTCATTGCACGCGAGCTTATGCAGGTGATCCAGCACCTCCTGCGTTTCTATGCCTTCCGCCACGACCGTCAGTCCCAGATTGTGCCCGAGCTCAATCACCGAGCGCACAATCATTGCATCCTTGTTGTCGGTCAGCATGTTGAAGATGAATGATCTATCAATCTTGATTTCACTGATGGGCAATCGCTTGATGCTGGCGAGCGAAGTATAGCCCGTGCCGAAATCATCAATGGAAAGCCCCACGCCAAGTTCGCTCAAGGCAATAAGGGTTTCCTCCGCCCGGACCGGGTCCAGCACAATCGCACTTTCGGTTACTTCCAGCACCAGGTACTCGGGTTTGGCCCCGGTCGTCTTCAGTGCATCTGCCACCATCGCTACCATTTGCGGGTCGTGCAGAGAGCGTGCCGACAGATTCACATTCATGCGCAGCTCGATGCCCTGCTCGAACTGCTGGCAGCAATACCGCAGCGCCTCAAGCAAGACCCAGCGCGTAAGCGGATTCACCAGACCGGTCTGCTCTGCGGTCAGGATGAATTTGTCGGGATAAAGCAGGCCGAGACGCGGATGTTCCCAGCGTACCAGCGCCTCCAGCCCGACGACGCGGCCTGTGGCAAGTTCAAGTTTCGGCTGATAGTGCAGGCGCAGCTGGTTCTTGCCGATGGCTTCGCGCAATTCCGCCATGAGGCCCAATTGTGCAGGACTGTATAAATTGAATTCAGGCTCATAGATGGCATAACTGCTCGCCATCTGTTTGGCGCGATACATTGCGATGTCGGCGAATTGCAACAGCTCGTGTGGGTCTTCCGCATTACCAGGCATGGTGGCCACGCCTATGCTTGCTTCTACCGAAATCGGCACACCATCGATCATGAACGCGGGTGCCAGAAAATCCTGCAGCCGCTTGATCGTCTCGCGAATTTCACTTACGCCTTCTACGCGTGAAAGCAGGATGCCGAATTCGTCCCCCCCGATGCGCGAAATGATGTCCGGCGCATTGAGCACACCATTGAGGCGCAATCCCACCTGCTTCAGCAGCACATCGCCGCGGTCATGCCCCAGTGTGTCGTTGACCTCCTTGAAGCGGTCGATGTCCATCAACAGTAATGCAATGCAATGCCCATCTTTCTGCGCTTCTTTTACGGCATCACCGATTAACTCCTGAAAACGCGCACGATTGGGCAAACCTGTGACCTGGTCTACATAAGCCAGGCGATAAATGGTTTCTTCAGCCTTGCGGTGCTCGCGCCTGCCCATTGCCTCGCGCAATTCTCGCTCTGTTGCCGGGATCAACCGCTTGAGATTGCCCTTGAGGATGTAGTCGTGAGCGCCGGCTTTCATCGCGGTTACTGCCCTATCCTCGCCGATAGTGCCGGACACGATGATGAAAGGAATATCGGTCCCCACACTATGCAGCAGCGCCAGCGCATCGAACGCACTGAACTGCGGCATACTGAAATCGGAATAAACAATGTCCCAGGTGTTACTGGTGAGCTCAGTATGCATTGCTCCTGGCGTATCCACCCGGGAGTGGGTCAGCTCGTAACCGCCGCGCTGCAGCTCCTGCAGCAGCAGCCAGGCGTCGTCTTCCGAATCCTCTACTATCAGCGCGCGCAATGGTTTCATGGCAATGTCTTCTTTTGTGACGGTGGGGCCTCATTGAGTACCAGCCAGTAGAGGCCGAGCTGTTTGACGGCTTCCATGAACTGCACGAAATCAACTGGTTTCCGAATATAACTATTGGCACCGAGCCTATAGCCGGTCAGCACATCTTGCTCTTCGCGTGATGAAGTCAGAATCACCACAGGCTGGGTTTTCGTCCTTTCGTCAGAACGTAACCGGCGCAGAACTTCAAGCCCATCAACCTTGGGAAGTTTGAGGTCCAGCAGCACCACTGAAGGAATGGGATTATTCTCTGCCTCTTCGCCAAAGAAAAAATCCAGCGCTTCCTGACCATCGCGTGCCACTCTCACCTCATTCATGATGTTGTTCTTCTTGAGAGCACGCAACGTCAATTCTTCGTCGTCGCGATTGTCTTCAATCAACAATATGATTTTTTCGCTCATGATCAGGCTCCATTCTTATTATTGGGATAATGAAAAATAAAAGGTTGCACCTTCGCCGGGCTTGCCCTCGCCACGCACTTTTCCGCCGTGACGATGAATCACACGCTGTACGGTAGCCAATCCCACGCCTGTTCCGCTGAAGTCAGCAGCCGAATGCAGTCGTTGGAATGCGCCGAACAGTTTTCCTGCATAAGCCATGTCGAAGCCGGCACCGTTATCGCGTACAAAATATTCGCGAGTGCCGTCGCTATCGGTGACTTGGCCGAATTCAATCTGAGGCTGGGCTTGCCGGCCCGTGTATTTCCACGCATTGCCCAACAGGTTATCCAGGACTATCCGTAATAGGCTGGCATCGCCTTCGGCCTTGAGCCCGGGTTGGACCTTCCATTCGACTTTGCGGTCCGGATCATTCTTTTGCAATTCGGTGAACACCTCTGTTGCCATGTCGCTGAGATTGATGGTCTGGTGCCGCATTTCGGCCCGAGTGATCTGTGACAGGGCCAGCATGTCGTCAATCAGGTGCCCCATGCGCTGGGTCGCCGCACGTGCGCGATCAAGATAGTTTCTGGCTGTGTCATCCAGTTGGTCGCCATAGTCTTCGACCAGCGCTAGGCTGAAACCGTCAATGGCGCGCAATGGTGCGCGCAAGTCATGTGATACGGAATAACTGAATGCCTCCAATTCCTGATTGGCTGCCTGCAGTTCGGCAGTACGGCGCTGAATCTCACGCTCGGCCTGCTTCTGCGCCGTGACATCGCGAGCTGCGGCCACGATACCCAGTGGATTGCCGCGCTCATCCTTGTAAACCGACGCGTTGTACAACACATCAATTAGCCTGCCATCAGCATGCCGAATTGTCAGTGGGTAATCAGTCACATGGCCCTCTTCGAACGCCTTTTGATAGCCCGCCTCCGCTATTTGGGGATCGGTAAAATATGTTGAGAAATCCGTTCCGATGAGATTTTGACGACTGCGGCCGGTAGCCTGGGTTGCAGCATGGTTTACATCCATGATTTTTCCATCCGTGCTGATCGTAACCAGTGGGTCAAGACTGGCTTCGATAAGGCTTCGCGCATACACAGGGTTGGCAATTGCATAGTGCAAGCGCATCGCAATCGGCAGAGTGATCAGCAGCGATATGATCATCGCCAGCAGAAAGGTCCCTGTGTAGCGGGCGAGACGGGTTGATAAAGTCTCGATGCTTGCAAGCAGATAGACGCTACCCACCTTATGCTCGTTCTGCATCACAGGGCGCGATACAGCTATTTCACCGTCTTCAACGACATACCCATCAGGTCCAGCAACCGCAGGCGGTGTGTGGGCACTATCCCGCGAATAACTGGCGAAGAGCGATCCATCCTCTTCGTAGACCGCACCCACTATAATTTGCGTATTGGAATTCAGCGGGCGCAGATATTCATGTGCTGCCTGCGCATCCTGGAATTCCAGCGAGGCCGTCATGCTAGATGCGACAATTTCAGCCTGTGCAGAAAACTCACCAGTCTTGCGCTGCTGGTAAAGGTAATTGTCATAGAACGCAATGACTCCGCCCGCCAGCAACAAAGATACAAGGCAAGTTAGCACGCTAATGATGATGAGCTTGGTTTTGATCGGCAGCTCGTTCAAACGGCGCTTCATTTCCCTGCCCCTTGATCGCGTCGCGTCACATTAGCCGCCAGATCCAGCAATTTTGAACTGATTACCAACCCATTCTCGGCCGCTGCCTTGTCATTGATGTTGAATCGCACACGGTTATCGGCAATCAGGAAACTGATGATGCCCTGTGAGGCGCTATCACTGACTGTAAGAACGTTTTTTCCGCGAACGGCCTCCAAAGCTTGAGCGGATATCTGTGGATCAGGAGTATCAACATATAAGATGTGGCAGTCTGCTTCTATTTCACCCGTGGCCAATTCTCGTACCGCGATGGGATGCCCATGAATATTTGAGCCTTGCGCCATCTTTTCCAGCGCCGCATTAAAACCTGCATCACTGCCCAGCAGACACAGGGTCAACGGGCTGTCTTGGGAGTCAAAAGCAGCAGCCGGCCACTCGACATAACCACCGAATTTGTGAAGAAAAGCTGCCTTGACCCTTTTTTCCAGGGACTCATCAGCAATCGCGGCCTGCCCCTGCATAATGATGAGGAACAGGGACACAAGCAAAATGAGATTCAGAAACCTGACCCCTGATTTGGGTATCAGCCTGTGTTTGGCGCCTTGTAGCCGGGCGTCTAGAATCTCCATTGCACCTTCCCGTAAATGCTGCGCTCGATTTCGACCTGTTCCGCAGAAGCCAAGCCATACTCCACATGCTCATCGTGCAGCACATTCTGGCCGGTCAGCGACAACTCCAAACGATCCGTCGGCCGCCAACCCAACCGCACGCTGAGCTCGGTATAGTTCGGTACCTCAGCGGCAATACCAACGTTATTGATGCGAAGCTCATCCACCCAGCGCAACTGAGCATCGAGTTCCATGTTGTATGGCAGATCCATGGAAGAGCGCAATGACACCTGATGCTGCGGATCGGCGGTTTCATTGAGCGCATTATTGATGATATCGAGTTCGCCATCCTTCACGCGTATATCCTCTTCCAGATAGCTATAACCCAGCCGCAGCCGCCACCACCTCATGACTTGATAGTCAGCGCTGAGCTCTACTCCTTGTGTCTCACCTTCCAGATTGTTATCTAAGAATAGAGGGACAAGAGTTGCTGGAGTAAAACTGAGGCTGCGCACATCATCGTACTCATTGTAAAAAGCCGTGATCGAAGTGGAAAAGCTGGAGCCCAATTGAGCACGATACCCAATCTCGTAGGCGATGACATTCTCGGAATCGAAATCGTCACTGCCACTCAGTGCACTGTCAAAAGGTGCAGGTAGCCCGGTAGGGGTGCGAAGATCACGGTCCAGTCGTGACGGTGTACGCACGGCGCGTGATATAGCAGCCCAAACCATTTGGTGAGAGGTTGCTTGCCATTGCATCCGCGCACTCGGCTCGAATTCCCAGCCTGTGTAATCGGTGTGTTCGATCTTGGTACCGACTGTCAGATGCAGCCTCTCATGCAGCTTGATCTCATCCTGGATGAAGGCGCTGTACAGGTACTGATCCCTATGCTCGGGGTCCAGTGCGACTGCAGGTGCGCTATTCACACTATTATGGGTATAGCGATATCCAAGCCCCCAGACAATTCGATTACGGTCATTGAGCTTGAACCGATGCTGAAAATCGACGTCGTAGGTTTCCAGATCATCTGTCAGAATCCCCTCAGGAATAGGCAAAAACAGTGATGTAGCTGCTACAGGTAATTGCAGATGTGTACGGTCGTAATACAGCTGCAGGCTCATGTCTGAATCATCCGAGAAAGCATGCGTCCAGCGTCCTAGGATGTTGTTGCCTCGCACCACGGCATCATTTCTGGTTATCGGGTCGCCCTCGTCGCCATTGTAATAATCCCCTTGCAGCGTGAATGAATTCTGAGCCGACGTCTCCGCATCAATACGAAATCCGCCCTGCCCCATATGCCAGGCATCATTGGCCGGGCTGCCATTTGCATATACCTGATCGTCGCGATCGAAATATTTGCCATAGATGCGATATGAAACGTTGGGCGCCAGCTTGCCGCCATACCGTATGGAAGTACTGTTCTTCAGTTCATTTCCAAAGCCTGTCTCAAAGTAGGTGCCCTGCGTTTCCTTTGAAGATTTGGTAATGATATTAATAACGCCGTTAACAGCATTCACTCCCCACAAGGTACTGCCAGGGCCGCTGATGACTTCGATGCGGTCTATGTCTTCCAGCAGATAATCTTGCCTGTCCCAGAAGACGCCAGAATAAAGCGGCGAATAAACGGTGCGACCATCAATCATCACCAGCAGCTTGTTGCCCACTTCGGTGTTGAAGCCGCGCGCACTGATGGCCCAGTCATGAGAATTTTTCTGTGCCACATTCAGGTTATGTACCAGGCGCAAAGCCTCGGGAATGCTGGTAGCGCCTGACCGGCGTATGTCTGCGTTGGTGATAACAGTGATGGCTGCGGGCGCATCGAGAATACGCTCCGGAGTTCTCGAAACAGAGATGATTTCGATGTTGGAGAGCTCTTCGAGCGACATGAGGGAAAAATCCTTTGTCGCCGAGGTCTCCACTGCCGCCAGTACAATGTTGAACTTAAGCGCCAGGCTCACTGTAACCGCGATACGGATAAAGCAACCCGTGCACTGAAGTGCTGGCCGTTTCGTTTGTATGTTTATAGCCATCTTCAAGATACCTCTTGGTTGATATCCCTGCCTCATACTACTCCCACATTTTGGCCAACTGCTAGCAAATCAAGCACTAGAGCCAAATTTCGGCATACCCCGGGTGGCATAAATGAAACAAAATGCGTTGGTAAATGATGCGCCAGCTAAAACTTTATGCGTTATGGGTAATGAGTCATTTTCCCCAATGCCGGGATTGAATCTACCTATTCAATCTATCAGGTACGGGCAAAACGGATGTGAGCTAGGGAAGTGAGGCTGATGCAGGGCATTTCTTCAGTAGCTGTAACTTATGTTGCCCCGTACAGGAGAGAAATATCAACGCTAGAGTTCGCGTTGAGACGTGCCGTCTGTAAGGCCCTAGCCCACCGCTGCTTGTCAAATAAAAAAGCCACCCTTTCAGGTGGCCTTTTATTTTGGTGGAGCCGGGGGGAATCGAACCCCCGTCCGCAAGTCCTCCACAGACAGTTCTACATACTTAGCTTCGTTGTTTGATTTAACCTGAGACCACCAACGAGCAAGCGGGGATCAAGCGAGTCACCTAGATTTAATGCTGTGCCAAGTAACCCGACACAACACGATCCTCTCTATATGACGCTGCTGCGGATTACTCCGCCCGGCCGAGAGGCCTTCCGGTGCAGCGTCCAGCCGGGATTAAGCGGCTAGAGCGTAAGTTTCGTCGTTTGCGACTATACTTTTTCAGATGGATTTACGAGGAAACCTGAACCCTCGGTATGCCCTGCACTGCTTTGCAACCCACGTCGAAGCC